>SMTZ1_10002522_pt1 | contig 30473 bp, 22 predicted proteins | sample DeeMarSWOR136_30_FD_25667 | JGI IMG/M metagenome (IMG submission 25667) | reverse complement strand
ATCTCATGGATAGCGACGGCGCGCTTGACAGGCTAATGGAATCCCTTGGTCTGGTTCGCTCAAGGCGTTGAAATCGTCGAGAATCGTCAAAAGGGGAAATCGGTTCAGAGGGCAGCAGCCAATGAAGAACCCCAGGTGAATTTACCCAAAAGTGGTACGACCAGAAATGGGTAAAAAGTCCGGGCCTTGGTCGCCCTCGGCGCTGCTCAAGACTCAAGGGGAGAAATCCCCCCGCCCGCCTCGCCTGAGCGGCTCGCGACCCGCCTGCCATGCGAGGTATGCTCGGCTGCTACGGCGGGAGCCAATCACCTGAAGTCAGAGTAATGGTTTTCAGCTTTAAAGAGCTAAGGCACGAGCGGGCAGGTGGCGGGCAGGCCCAACCCCCCTTTGCAAAGGGGGGCTTTTGTGGTGGGGTCCTTTGCGGCCGCCAAAGGTGGGTGAACCACACCCGAGGCGGGTAAACCTCAAAAGTCAGAACCACAGAACCTCAGAGCCTCAGAGGTCGTGTATAGTAGGCAGTAAGCAGTAGGGAGTAAGCAGCGAGCAGGACCTTTCGGTGCTTCGAAAATCGCATTTGAGAGATCCATTCCCCTCTTTGGTAAAGAGGGGATAGGGGAGATCTTCAATAAAGAAGAAGTTAAGGAAAGGAAGCGCTAACGCCCGAGGGCATCGGACACAATCTCAAGAAGTTTGTCCGGTGAGATAGGTTTTGACAAAAACAGATTCGCACCCGCCTCGAGTCCCCGCAATCTGTCTTCCTCACGACTTTTCGCCGTAAGAAATACGATTGGCGTGTCTTTAAAATTATCCAGCCCTCGAATCTTCTTGCAAAGTTCGAACCCATCCATCTCGGGCATGATCACATCAAGCATCAGCAGGTCATAGCCTTTCTGATTAAGCTTCTCGAGAGCCTCTGTACCGGAGGAAACCGTTTGCACCTCATAGCCTTCAGGTTTGAGCAGTTCACCAAGTGCCATAAGAACCATTTCGTCATCATCAACAACCAGGATACGTTTTGCCATTCCTTCACTCCTTTCCTGACTCTTTAGCGGGGAAAACAACCCTAATCTCCGTACCCTCACCTAATCGGCTTTGGATCTCCAGCTTTCCTCCATGGGCTTCAATGATACCATAACAGAGGGAAAGACCCAAGCCCGTCCCTTTCCCGACCGGTTTGGTACTGAAGAACGGCTCGAGAACCCTGTCGAGGTTCTCCGGGGGAATTCCCACCCCGGTGTCTTTCAGCGAGACAATCACCCTGGGGGCTCCTTTATCCTCCCGAAGGCTCGAGGTAATTGTCAACTCCTTTTGTCCTGCTGCGTCCTCCATGGCATCCCTGGCATTGGAAATGAGATTGAGAAAGACCTGTTCCAGTTGGTTGACGTCCCCTTCGATCTTGGGCAGGCTCTCCGATAGGTTCCTGACGATAGAGATACCGTGGTTGAGAAGCTGCTGCCCCGTAATCATCAACGCATTCTCAATAGGTTGATTGACATCGATCAAACTGAACTCGGGCCTGGTCTGCCTGGAAAACTCCCTGAGATGATCCACGATTTTTTCGATTCGGTCATTGCACTTGCTGATCAGTTCCAATCTCTCCCTTTCCGGAAAGTCCTCAGGCAAATTTTTCATGATGACATGCAGGACCGTTTGGGAGGCCATGAGCGGGTTGTTCAGCTCATGAGCAACACCAGCAACCAGTTCGCCGAGCGCCCTCATTTTGGAGGCCTCCACAAGTTGGGCTTGTGCTGCCTTCAGTTTCGCCTCCAGTACCTTCTGTTCCGTAATGTCTTTGAAAATGCCCGCCGTCCCAATAACCTCTTCGTCCTCATCTCGAAGCAGGAAAAGGGAAGTCAAAATAGCCCGCGTCTCTCCGTCCTTCCGCCTCACCTCCATTTCGTAGTTCTCCGCCCTTTCGCCGGCCCGAAGCAACGCCATCACATCCCTGGCTTGCTGAATTCCCCTGACATAAAAGCGTGAGATGTGGGTTCCCAGAACCTCCGCTCTCGAGTATTGAAGCATTTCCTCCATAGCACGGTTGGTATAGGTGAGTTTCCCCTTGAGATCTGTGGTAAGAATGCCGTCCACAGAACTCTCCATGATGTTTTCCAGAAACTCCTTGGTCTCTCGCAGTTCCCTTTCCAGGCTCTTTCTCAGCGTAAGGTCGCGGATGATCTCCACAAACCCCGTGGTCTTTCCAGAGGGATCCATCATGGCTGTGACGGTGGTGAGGGCAGGAAAATTTTCGCCGGTTTTCCGAAGCCTCGTCATCTCCAGCTCACAAACCCCTTCAGTCCGGGTCCGCTTGGACATCCACTCCTGGATGCCCCTCTCCTTGTCCTCGTCAAGGATGGTGATAGCGATATTCTCCTTGTTAAGAACCTCTTCCTTGCTCCAGCCGAAGAGCTTCTCGGCGCCCTTGTTGAACTCTATGATCATGCCGTAGAAATCCAGCGCAACGATGGCATATTCTGTGGCACTGTCCAAAATGCTGTTTAAGAACCGGGAAATATCCCGATATTTCTCTCTGGACTCCTTGAGTTCTTGGGTCCGGCCGGCAACCATTTTCTCCAGATTGGAGGTGTAGTTCTGAACCTGGCCGATCATCCGGTTGAAAGCGGTGCCCAAGACGCCGATCTCATCCGCCCCATGGACGGTGACCCTTTGCGACAGATCGCCGCCCACCATCCTGCCCGTTACTTCGATGAGTTCCTGAATCGGTTTCGTCAAAACCTTGGAGAGCGTAATGGTCAAGAAAAAGCCCAGACCCAGTGCGACAAAGACGATGATGAGGATGAACCGTTCGGCAGAATAAAGCGATCGGTAGATCTCCTCCTCATAGGTTCCTGCCGCAATGATCCAATCCCAGGGCTTGAAGTAGATGTACTTGTGAATCTTCTGCCTCGGCCTTGTCTCACCCAGTTCCGGATTGACCCAAGGGTAACGGATAGTCCCCACATACCCTTGATCGTGGGAGAGGGCATCGTCGATCATGGCGTTGATGTATGCGAACCCTGAAGAGTCCCTGGAATCAATAATGCTCGTCCCCTCCCGAGCCGGATGGATCTTGAGCATCCCCTTGCTGTCCATGATATAGACGTAGCCGGTCTCTCCCACTTTGATGCCCTTGATCTCATCCGTCAGGGTGTAAGCGCTTCGTTCCCTGACGCCCACATAGAGGGCACCAATCACGGTGCCGTCCTTTCGCTTGATCGGTTCGTAGGCCGTGATGTACCAGTCATCCACCACATAAGCCCGGCCTTTGTAAGTTTGTCCCGCCACGATCGCTTGCACCACAGGGCTTTCCGGTGGAATGTACGTTCCAATGCCTCTTCGGCCGTCCTTGCCGAGAACGTTGGTTGAGATGCGCAGCAACCGGTCGCCTTCAATTCGCTGGAAGATGGTGCACGTCCCGCCCACAAGGGTCTGCACTTCATCGACAATGGTTGTGTTCCCCGTGAGCGGTACATCCCCAACCTTCCAAAGAGGCACTGTGACCTTTACGGTCTCTTTTGTTATTTGATTGACGGCATCAAAGGGAATTCGGGTTTCAGGAGAGACCGTGATCTCCGGAGCGTTCCGATACAGAACCTCTCGGGCGACATTCAGATCGGAAACCACCTTGTTCTGGACCATTTCTTGCTGGACTTTGCACATGGAATAGATGTTCCGGACAAGATGCTCCAGATCCTCCTCAGAAGCACTTCGAAGCGCTTTGCTGAAGCGATCCAGAGACAGGTAAGACACACAAAGCAGGGGGACCAACACCAAAAAGAGGGTCACGCTGACAAGCTTCGCGCGGATTCTCAAATTTCTGAAGGCAGGTATGATCATGTCGGACCAAAAACGCCGCAACCCCGGTTATGTCTACGCAAATTATTCCGCATGGGGTATGTCGGCGGCAGGTATTAGAGCACAAATATTTTCGGGCTGTAAAGACCCATTTTGGCACATCCGGGGGGTATTGAACTACCTCTGATCTGGATGGGCACTAACTCAGTTTCCCAATGCCCCTGCCCCGTTGAATGCGCTCCGCTTGAGTACCTCATTACAGCCGGGCAGATGACTATTACGATACTGGTTTTCAAGGCGACACCCCCCGGCTTTTCAACTGGGGTGCGCCTTACACAAGTTCATGGCCTCCTCAAACGATGCAGCGTTCATTCGCCGTGCCAACACTTCCCAGCGATAGCAACCACTCAGTACACCGGCTCGGGAAACGTCACCATCCCCCTGGGCTTATCAATCATTTTGTACATGACAGGGGAGGCCCAGCCCTCATCCAGAACATCATCGTCTATATCCGAAAGGATTCCATCATGGATGGCCCAGCTTCGACCGCGCACTGTGTGGGCGAATTCGGGCTTCCGAAAAGGCGTCGTCTTGTCCAGTTTTTTGGAAAGCGCCCTTTTCGGTTGAAACAGCTCATGAATTCTTTTCATCTGGTGATATCCACTGAAATAGCTGAAGCCGTATCGCTCATAGGTGATGGCATTGTGATAAAACAGGGCCTCCAATCGAATACTTTTTATGTCTAAAATCCGGCAGAAGAATTCGAGCACCTGAATCACCTCCCGGGTCAACCCCAGGCCTTTTCTCACTTGCCCTGGAAAGAGGCCGGCCTCCATGGCCTTTTCCTCTTCAGGAAGATTCCTTGATGCCCAACCGAACATGGTGTCTCTGCCTTCCGCGTCAACATCGGTGTTGAATTTGGGAGAGTCGGGATCGTTGGCAACAACAAAATCCCATTCAATCTGGGTCAAATCGAAGGTATCGGTAAGCTGAAGTGAATACAAAGGGTCCTCCGTGCCGGAGACCTTGATCTCTACCAGACAAGTTCTGTCTCCTTGAGGGCAGAAAAAGCGCACCACCCTTTTCCCTTGAGCATCGAAAAGCGTGACAGGATCAATCCCAAAACGGCGGTAGAGGGAGGGTGGAATGAGAATCCGGTAAAGGCCTTCCTTTTCAGGTCGATAGAGCCGATTGATTCTGTGGATCCACGACATGGGCGCTCCCGACTGCCTTTCTTCTCAAGAGGGAAAGGGGGAGATAAAACGGGTTGAGCTCGCGGCAGTAGATCAGATAGCCACTCCAATAACTAGACTATTTTCCAAGCCATGTCAAAAGAATCAACTGTGAAGCCAATCAGCCTTATCTGCTTTTTCGTTGACCCCTATTCTTGGCATCTGATAGGTTGATGGGGAGGGGTTTTTCAGAAAAGAGATCCGGTTCTTGAGCGGAAGGAGGAATCTTCTTGCAAAAGGAGAAGGGCGAAACACCGCGATCCATCTTTGTCTATTCTGATGAAATGGGTCGATTTGACTTTGGATCTGACCACCCCTTTAAACCTGAAAGAGCCACCAAGACCTACGATCTCTGCACCCGCTACGGCGTCTTGAATCATCCGTGGATGACCGTTCTTGAGCCTGACCCGATCAGTACCGAACTCCTCACCCTCTTTCACGAACCCGAGTACCTTAACTTACTTCAACAAGCAAGCCGGGGAGAAGTGCGTCTGGAAATGCTTGAACGGGGACTGGGAACCGCGGACACCCCCATTCTTCGGGGCATCTATGAGTGGTCTCTAAAAGCCGCAGGGGGCACACATGCTTGCGTGCATGCCATTATGGAGGGTAAGGCGCTGGTGGCATTCAACCCCTTGGGCGGCTTTCACCACGCCTACCCGGACCATTCAGAAGGCTTCTGTTATATCAATGATATTGTCATTGCCGTCATGGATGCGTTGCGCCAATACCCTGAGCTGAAAATCGCTTATGTGGACATTGACGCCCACCATGGAAATGCGGTTCAGCACGCCTTTTATGAAGATCCAAGGGTTCTCTTCATGTCCATCCACGAAACCGGCAAAACGCTCTACCCCTGGTCCGGCAGCGAAACAGAAATCGGAAATGGCGAAGGGAGAGGCTACACGGTCAATGTCCCTTTGGAGCCCGGAACGGATGACGAGGTGCACGGCTTTGTCCTTGATGCCGTCCTCTTTCCATTGCTCAACGCTTTTTCCCCGGATTTCATAGTGGCCGAGCTTGGGGCAGACACCCTAATCTCCGATCCCCTCACCCACCTGAAGCTCACCAACAACGGCTATCAAAAGGCTGTGAGGGGAATTCGCGACATATGCCCGAAAGTTGCCGCCCTCGGGGGAGGAGGTTATGACCTTTACCGAACATCCCGGTGCTGGACCTTGGCTTGGTCCATCCTCAATGGCGTCGAACCGGTGGATGAATTCGCCGGCCTCGTGGGGGGCATGATGTTCGGACCCGAGATGGAAGTGGGCAGTCTCTATGACCACCCTTTTCAAATCAAAGGGGAAGTGAAGGAGAAGGCCTGGGAGACAGCGCGAAGGGCGGTCGAGAGCATCCAGAAAACGGTCTTCCCGGTCCATGGTCTAAAGCCGTAAAAGCCGTTCAAATCGCAAAAATCGTTGAAGTCTTTTATCTCTCGCCCGCTCCCGCTGGTCGCTCGAGCCGCAGAGATATCAGAGTTGCTTGACAAAATAAAAAGTCGTTCAAATCGTTAAAGACGTTAAAATCGTAAAAGTCGCCAAAGTCGTCAAAGACAACTCCGGCGAAGCCGGCTGGCCCAGTACTCCACAACTCCAGCACTCCATTACTCCAATCTCACTTTAGCGCGCCATATGATAAAGTCGCTTCCTTTTGAATCACGGACTCATCCGCTTTCCGACCCTTGAGGGTCAGCGTTAGAAAGGCCCCCACCACAAGGAGTGCCGCTGCAGTCAAAAACGAAGTGGTGTAACGTCCTGTGCTGGCAATGAGCATCTGGGAAAGCCGGCCCATGAAGAAGCCGCCCACACCCCACGCGGTGAAAACGATTCCGTAGTTGGTGCCGAAATTCTTCAGGCCCCAGTTATCTTTCGTCAAAGAAGGAAAGAGCGAGAGATTGGTACCGTAGTTGAAGCCGATAAAGGTGGCGAGCAAGATGAGGAGAACAGGACTTACATTTTCAGCGCCCACAACGGGGACAGCAATTAGCATGAGAATGCATTGGAAAGAGAGCATGATCGACAGCGTGGCTCTCCGCCCAATCTTGTCCGAAAGTATCCCTGCAACAATTCGGCCGCCTGCGTTTCCTATAGCCATAATGGCCACCACCAGGAAGGCCATCTCGCCCATGCTCTTCTTCGCCATACCCGCCACGCTCCCTATGACCATGAGCCCTGCCCCGGCGCCGATGAAATAGATGAGCCATATGGTGTAAAAGGCCCTGGTCTTCAACATCTCTGAGGGTTTGGCCTCCATCTTTGCCAAAGGGGCCGGGGCTGCTTCGCCGCCCTTGACCCCGGCAACTTGAGGCACATAGCCTGCCGGCGGATTAACGAGAAGCATGGACAGTCCGCAAACAACGATTAAGAAGGCAATGCCAAAGAACATCATCGCCTTTTGCAATCCCCACACTCCGAGGAGGCCCTGTGCCAATGGTGCGATGTAGACAGAGGCAAGGCCAAAACCGGAGACCACCAATCCAGCGATCAATCCGGTTTTTGCAGGAGGAAACCATTTGAGCGCAGGCGGTGTTGCCGCAGAGTATCCAAAGCCGATTCCCGCACCCGCCAGCAGGCCAAATCCCAGTACCCAAGCGACATAGCTTGTGGTCTGTGATATCCAGATGAAACCCAATCCCACCAGGATGCCGCCAATGAATGCGGTCACCTTGGGGCCGAACCGGTCCTGACATTTACCGGCCAAGATCATGACAAAGGCAAAAACAATACAACATACGGCATACGGGTCATTTAAGGATGCAAGATCCCATTTAAAGGCGCCCTCACCCCCACTTTCGATAGACTGCTTGATGGCCCCCTTAAAAATGCTCCACGTGTACAGGATACCGAGCGCAAGGTTGATCCCTGTGCCGCTGAAAGTGACGGTCCAACCCCTGTTCTTCACCGTATTGGCCATAATCCTATCCTCCTCTTTGTGACCCTCTTAAGAATCAAGCCCAACCACCCCTTCGACTCTGCTCAGGACGAGCTCCCCGTCAAAGGGGGAGGGGCTGGTGCTGGCAGGAGTTTTCCCCCGGAGCACCGTGGAGAAACCCCGGGGGAAAACCCGTAGAAGGAGGTGAATAATTGGCCAACAGGCACTGACATTGGATTTCCTGTGGCTCAATTGAAGGGGGATCGTTGGTTTCATCCAGTCTGCAGGGTGTTGTCCTTTCTATTGTCTTCCAGCAACCAGTCGATCCACAACCTCGGGGTCGGCCAGTGTGGAGGTATCGCCAAGCTGGTCAATCGCGCCTTCCGCAATTTTCCTGAGAATCCGTCGCATGATCTTACCGCTCCGGGTCTTGGGAAGGGCATCCGCAAAGTGCAGCTTATCCGGAGAAGCGATTGGACCGATCTCCTTTCTGACGTGCTGAACGAGTTCCTTTTTCAGCTCATCTGAAGCGCTGAAACCTTCTTTCAGGGTCACAAAGGCATAAATCCCCTGGCCCTTGATGTCGTGTGGAAAGCCGACCACAGCAGACTCGGCCACTGCTGGATGTGCCACAAGAGCGCTTTCGACCTCCGCTGTACCCATTCGATGCCCTGAGACATTGATCACGTCATCCACCCGGCCCATGAGCCAGAAGAAACCATCCTCATCCCTTCTGGCGCCGTCGCCGGAGAAGTAATAGCCGGGGTGTTGTATAAAGTACTGTTCCTTGAATCGACCCGGATCGCCCCAAACCGTTCTCATAAAACCGGGCCAAGGCTTCCTGATGCACAGATGTCCGCCTTCATTCACGTCCGCTTCCGTTTCGTCCTGCCGGAGAATAACAGGATCGACGCCGAAGAAAGGCCGGGACGCGGACCCCGGTTTCATCGGGAAGGCGCCTGGGATGGGCGTGATCAAGAAGCCGCCCGTTTCCGTCTGCCACCAGGTATCCACAATCGGGCAGCGTTCCTTTCCAATAACGGTGTAGTACCACATCCAGGCTTCTGGATTGATCGGTTCGCCCACGCTACCCAGCAGTCGCAAGCTGCTAAGATCCCTCTTGTTCGGCCACTCTTCACCGTTTTTCATGATCGCTCGAATGGCCGTTGGTGCCGTATAAAAGACGTTTACACCGTATCTTTCCACAACCTCCCAGAAACGGTCTGGTTCCGGGTAGTTGGGTACACTCTCGAAAACAAGAGAGGTCGCACCCAGGCCTAAAGGTCCGTAAACGATGTAGCTGTGCCCCGTGACCCAGCCGATGTCGGCTGTGCACCACCAGACGTCTTCGTCCTTGAGATCAAAGGCGTACTTTAGTGTCAGCATCGTGAAGAGGAGGTATCCCGCCGTGGTGTGAAGCACCCCTTTCGGCTTTCCCGTGCTGCCGCTGGTGTAGAGGATGAAGAGCGGATCCTCCGAGTCCATCCACTCGGGTTCGCACGTAGGAGAGGCGTCTTTCATCAACTCATGCCACCAGTGGTCGCGGCCCTCTTTCATGCCCGTCTCTTTATCGATTCGCTGAACCACAACAACCTTCTTGATGCTGGGGCATTGTTCCACGGCCGCGTCCGCATTCGTTTTGCTCGGAAGCACTTTCCCGGAGCGATATCCCCAGTTGCACGTGATGAGCGTCTCTGCCTCGCAGTCTTGAATCCTGTCTCTTAAGGCTTCCGCGCTGAATCCTCCGAACACGATGCTGTGAATGGCCCCGATTCTTGCACAGGCAAGCATGGCCACGGGCAGCTCCATAATCATGGGCAGGTAGATGGCGACCCTATCGCCCTTCTTGACCCCTAAGCTCTTGAGAACATTGGAAAACTTGCAGACCTCTCGATGAAGCTGCTTGTACGTGTAGGTGATGCATTCCTCCAAGGGTTCTCCCTGCCAGATCAGGGCGGCCTTGTTTTTTCTCCAAGTGTTCAGGTGACGATCCAAGCAGTTGTAGGTAACATTGAGCTTTCCACCCACAAAATACCAAATACCGGAGATAAATGTCATCCTTGAAGCTGTATTCCTCAACCGGTCCATCCCATTTCTTAAACCAGTCGATGTACTCCTCGCCCATGTCTCCCCAGAAACCCTGCGGGTCCTTGATCGAGAGCTCCCAAAGCTTTTCGTATTCATCCATGTCTTTGATGTAAGCCTTGTCCACGAAATCCTTGATTGGCTCAAAGACCCTCTTCTCCATGTATACCGATTCAACTTTCGCACTTTTTGCCTCTGCCATTCTGAACCTCCTGACTTTTTTCCTTGTTTATGGCCTCACGAAATCAATGGCCCGCTTCGCCGCTTAAGCTTTCTGAAATCCTTTTATCCTCTGAATTTCCAATATCAGCTTCGGAACCTCAAGGCAAATTCGCCAAGGGGAGGGTTTTGTTGTCTGACCGTCTTTATCATAATTATATTTTAGCTATAATGTAACTTTAATATGTGTGGGTTCAAGATATATGCCAAGCTCGGGAAAGGCGTCTGGATCGCTATCCTATCGACTTTTCAATGCTTTCCTGAAACCAGACTCCGTAGGAGAAAAAAGGTGTAAACGCTAAGGTGACATCAGGTGTGCATTGCAAAGGACAATAATCCTTTTTTCTCCCAGGAGGCTGTCGGAAAACCCGCATCTGCGGCGTTGCGCTCATCCTTCGTCACTGCAACGTACAGGGAAGTACGCCGCAGGCGGAAACCCGCGGAGAACGACGCTCAGCGGAAAAAGAGCCATTTCTGGAAGGAAACTATCTGAAGATTTTCCAGTACTTCCTCTGCACCTCCATGGCCTTTGCAATGGCCGAGAGCTTTTTCGGTGATGCGCCCACCACTTTGTCGATGGATTTTCCCGAAACAGACGATACCCCGCAGAGCTCCTGGATGACCCTGAGACCGCATTCCCGGATCCCACGCAGGCTGTAACCCCCTTCCATGACGAAAGCAATGCGCCCTTGACACACTTTCTCAGCAATCCCCAGCAGGAAAAATGTCATCAGCCCGTAACCATCCCCGGTGCCACGCATGCCGCCCAGGGGATCGCGGTGATAGAGGTCGAAACCGCACGACACCAGGATCATTTCCGGCTCATAGGCCTGGGCTAGGGGGTTCACAATGAAATAGATCACCTTCGAGAAGTCCGCATCACCGTGCCCTTTTCCCATGGGAATGTTGACGGTGAACCCCTCTCCTTTCCCATGCCCCACTTCACCGAAGTTGCCTGTCCCGGGAAAAGCGGGAAACTGGTGCATGGACACGTAAAGAACCTCATTCGCATCATAGAAAACCGCTTGCGTCCCATTGCCGTGATGCACATCGATATCCACAATCATCACTTTTTTCGCGGCGTACATCTCCTTGAGATACCGGGCACCCAAGGCCACATTGTTGAAGAGGCAAAACCCCATGGCCTTGTTCGGTCCTGCATGGTGGCCTGGAGGCCGCACGCACGCAAACCCTCTCGAGGCCCCACCCGTCCAGATCTCATCGAGAAGATCAAAAATCCCGCCCACCGCCAAACTGGCCACCTCATAGGATCTCTCCGTGGCTTGGGTATCGAGGTCGAATGAACTGAGAGGCTTTCCAGCGGTTTTCGCAACCCGTTCAATGTGTTCCGCTGTATGGACCAACGTAAGTTCATCCCCCGTGGCCTGCCTCGGCACCAGTTCCGACAGCCGTCCCTGAAGGGAGGCATCGCTCAGGATTTCATGGATCGCCTTAACCCGCCTCGGGCTCTCCAGATGGGGTATCTGCTTCAAATGGTCTCTAAACCGCTCGTCTTTAACGACCAATACCGGTTGCATGTTGAATCACTTCATCAGGGGCATGGGCAAATGCAAATTCGATCAATTCCGACGATTCAGGTATCTTTTTCTTGTACTTGACCAACGTTTCAATCGCTGCTTTGCCGAAGGCAGGGTGAACATCTGCATCCAAGCACCGTCTAATGACGGCCACAGTGAGCGCTCTTTCCGATAGGGCCTTTTCACTTTTCGCCCTTTTTCGCAATCCCTTCACCTGCCTTCGCAAGAGTTCCTCGAGCGCTTCGATCGCCTCCTTTTGGAGCTCCCCGCAAAAGGTGGTCATGATCAAAATGCTTTTCAAAAGGGGCCCTTTGGGGCGCTTTAGTACGTATGGCCCCAACCTCCGAATCAAGGACGACTTCCTTGATGTGGGGAAGCCCACTTTTCCAGAGCATCCAGGCACCGGCCACCAGAAACGTTCCCACCCCTTTCAGGGGTTTAAGATCCGCCATCCCCGCACTGCCCTGCTTGCCTCGCAGGGTAGCAAAGAACTTGATCTCCAGGTCTTTTTTCAGAAACTTTTCTCGTAAATCGAGATAGAGCAATCCCACGATTCTTTGCTCTACCAAGCACGCCATGAGATTCCTTTCCACGCCGTGCATGAGACAGTTCAGGATAAATCGAACGCTAAAAAACTCCACATTGATATCCGCCACCTGCATGAGGCTCTCCATATGCATGGGAAAACACATGAAGTAGGCCTGCGTGTTTTCGTCCACAACCCCTCGGTAAAGAACAGGCGAACCCTTTCCCTCCACTTTGATTTCAAGAGGTCCCGGATCCTCTTTCAGCGCTTCTAAGAAATAGACAAGACCGGAACAGAAGGTCGCCTCTTTTTGCTGACCCCCGCTTGCTGCTGCCTCCAGCTTTCGTTTAAGTTGGGCAATCGCTCGATCTATTTCATAGGTTACAGCGGACTTGAGACCTGCGGTGTGAATCTCCTGCCACGCCTCTTGATAGCGGATTGTTTCTGATCTCTCCTGGAGTTCCTCCCGTTTGACCAGTTCACCATACTTGATCAGGAGTCCCTGCTCGATGGGCGCCGTCCCTCTTTCGAAAAAGAGCACCTTGTTTACCGTGACCCTTTCCCCTTCAAAGAGAAAAAAGGGCTCCTCTCCTGAGGTGGCATCCCCCGTTCTGGAAGGCACATCAATGAGTCCCATGCCGAACATTTCGTCAAGAGAATAACCGATCTCAGGATTCTGACTGGATATGGCGTCGATGGCCTGTTTGATGTGTTCCCGTTTGATCATGGACTTCGACTTGGCTGTGACTCTAAGGCGTGGTCGGCGTAAACTGAAGCGGCAGTTCCACAGTGAAACTCGCACCCTTTCCCGGTTCACTCTCCACGGAGATCCGTCCACCCAGTTTCTTCAGAATGTCGGCACTGATGGATAGTCCCAGCCCCGTGCCTTCAGGTTTGGTGGTAAAAAGAGGATCGAAAATTTTGCCAATGTACTCCTGCGGGATGCCGGGTCCGCTGTCCTTTACTGTAACCTTGACTCTGTTCCCTTCTGCGGCGGTCTTCAGCACAATGGTCCCCTCTTTGTCCACAGCAGTGACGGCATTTAGTATGAGGTTTTGGAAGACTTGACGGAGTTGAGAAGCGTCGCTCCGGACCAAAGGAAGCTCCTCATCGTATTCGCGCCTGACGCTAATCCTCTTGAAATGAAGCTCCCTGTGCAACAGCTCGAGGATTTCATCCAGGATCTCATTGGCCTTCAACTCCCTGATCATGGGTGGCGTCCGCTGGGTTGCCTTGAAAAACGTGTCGGTTATCCTGCGAGTCCTCGCCACCTCGGACTTGATTTGATTCAAGCTCTCCTTGATTTGATGGCGGTTCTCTTCCCGGGATAGATCTTTTTCGCTCAACTCCTGAATCCAGCTGGACACAAGATCGATGTTGGAAAGGGTGTCGTTGATCTCACGAGCAAACCCGGAGGCGAGCTGCATGGACGAGGCGACCCTGCTGGTGTGACGGAGTTGTTGATCCAGAAAGCGGAGACTCCTTTGCTTCGTCTCCAGACGGGTGATGAGGTAGTTTGTCGTGAGCATCACGGTCAAGACGATCAAAATGGCTCCAAGCACGAACACAAAGATCCCTATGTTGCGGATGCGGTGCAGGGACGCGTAAATCTCGCTCCGGTCAAGCTCGACAACATAAAGCCACGGCACCTTTTCCAACCACGCCATCATTAGGATACGCCCTTGGCGCTCCTCCGCTCTGATCCCTTCAAATTGAGCCAAATTTCGCAATTCTGATTGCCCCATGAGCTGCCCTGCCGCGCGGGGACTGGTCTGAAAAACACCTTCTCTGTTGATCAAAAAGGCATCCCCCCTCCTCTTCGTGAGGACTTCTGAGACGATGTCATAGAAATAGGCCGTATCCACCGTGGCCCGTATGATCCAGAAACCATCCTGAGTCTCGTTCTTGACAGCAATGACAAAATGCGGCTCATTTCGGAAGCCCAAGAAGACATCGCTGATGTAAACGTCCCGCTCCTTGAGCACCTTGAACCAGGGGGCTTCCTTGTAGTTCTTGGAAAGCAGGTCATGGGGCCCCACATAGGCCAGATGTTGCCCCTGATCATCGATGATGCCGAGGTCCGTGAAGCACGGGACTCCCTGCTGAAGAGATGAAAAGACTGTCGCCAACATTCCCGGGCGGGTCAGGTAATCAAGGCCCAAATTTCCGGCGAGCAACTCGAGATCCATGGTGCGTTCCGTCAGAAACTGATCGATGGCTCCCTTGTGCTCGCTCACCTCCATGCGCAGGTCGGCCAAAGTTCTCTCCTCCAGAGCAGAAACAGCATAGTGATACATCCCCCCGCCGATCACGATCATGGGTATAAACGAGGCGGCGAGCAGAGCCACCACGATGCTGTTCCAAAGGCGGCGGAAGTAAGGAAAATCCTTTTCCTGGGATTGGCGAAGACCTGCAGACAGTTCGGGCTTCTCTGAAGCAACCATAACGACCTCATTCTATTTCATGGTCCAAATACTGAAACACATCCTGCAGCCTGATGATGCCGATCACCAAGCCGGACCGCACAACAGGCATGGAGCGAATGTTGTTCAGGATCATCAGATTGGCCGCATCCGTCAAATAGGCATTCGCCTGCGTGGCGACGGGATTCGGCCGCATGATCTCTTTCAGGGTTTTTTGCGGGAGCCACTGCGGGCTCACCACAAGTTTGGTCCAGTCGAGTGCAACATGGGGATACGCTTTCGCGGCTGCATCCAAAATGTCCCTTTTAGTCACAACGCCCTTCAGCCGGTTTTCGGCATCGAGAATGAAAACCTCTTCCAGAGCCTCTTCTCCGGTCTCCCGGGTCATGACCTCCAGCGCTTTGACAACGAGGTCTTCGGGTTCCAAATTTGAGAAGTCATGGAGTGCTACGTCTCTCACCAGTTTCCGAGGCCAGAGCACGGGATGCCGCTTTATGGACTCCGCTTCATGGGCTTCCCTGATCTTCTCCACCAGATCCTCGATATCGCAGGGCTTCATGAGGTAGTCATAGGCGCCTTTGCGCATCGCTTGAACGCCGGATTCTAAACTCGCATGGCCTGTCAACATGATGACCTCTGTTTCGGGCGCCCGCTTCTTGATCTCACCCAAGACCTCAATGCCGTCCATACCGGGCATTTTGATGTCCAGCACAACCACATCGAAACCGCCTCCGTGTCTGATCACGTTGATGGCTTCCTGTCCGTCAAAAGCGGTCCATACGTCAAACCCCCGGACCTTCAGAATCCTCGCCATGTTCTTGACGAACTGCTCTTCATCGTCTACGAGAAGCACTCGGGCTGTTGCTTCCAAAATAGGACACTCCTTGACATCTTCTTTCTAACAACACTGCGCATGTCATCCACGTCACGCAGTCATCATTTTGATCATTTTATAACCCTGGTCTCGAAGCAAAGGAAACGGGAAGAAAGTAAAAACATCTTTGTTCTGGATTCAGGGAATCTTATCACGAAAACCGCGCAGGTTCAACGAGAGCGGGTACCCCCTTCTCTCTCAGAAAACCTAGACAAATCAGGCTGCCCACGCCTGTCAAGCCAACCATGAAGAACGCCCAATTCAGGCCCAGTGTTTGCCCTACAAAGCCCATGGTCAGAGGTCCCACCATCTCACCCAGTTCTTTGTACGATCCCGCCACCCCAAGGTTGAGGGCCAAAGCCCCTTCTTCACTCACGTCACCCACAAAGGCCTCCCCCAGCGGGGCGACGCAACCCACCCCAAGTGCCAGCAGACACGCCGCGCCGATGTAAAAGGGGGTCCCGAGAAGGGGCATCAAACAAATGCAGCACGTGGACAGGCCCAGCCCGAAGCTGATGACCTTTTTACGCCCCACGGAATCAGAGAGCCTCCCCGCAAAAGGTTGCACAGCCAAATAGACGGCCGCATTCGCAGCGAGAACGGCACCCGCCCGGATGGGATCCAGCCCCTTTGCCGAAAGAAGAATGGGCATAAAGCCAAAAAAGGCGGCCATAAAGATCATGTTGAAAAACATGATCACGAATATGGGAAAGGTGTGCTTGTTCCTGAGGGAATTCAGAAGATCTTTGATGGCGAGCCTCTGCCCGGTTTTGCCGGATGCGGGCAGAGAATTCGATGGGGATATGTGGGTACGAATGAGAAAGGTCAGAATGATCACCAGCAGACCGATGCCAAGGCAAAGGACAAAAATGGATGCGAACCCGTGATAGTAAACGAAAAAGCCCCCGATCGTGGGGGCCAGCACATATCCAGCGTTCTTGAAGGCGCCGTAAATGCCTAGGGCCATGCCCTTTCTGTCCATGAAATGCCGGACCAGAAGGGTCATGGACATGATAGAAAAAAACGCGGCCCCCGCTCCCTGCAACAGGCGAACGAGGACCAGCCATTCAGGTTCAAGCACCAAGTAAAGACCGGAAGCAAGAGAGAATGCCACAAGCCCGATTCTAAGAACAGCCCACTCCCCCGTTTTTCTGGAGAGCAGAGCCCCCAGAGGCTTGATGAAGATCTCTGCAACATCATAGAGGGCGATCAACACACCGATCAGGATGAGGCCCGCCCCCGTCTCACGGGAGTAGGCAGGCAGGTTGGCTGCCACAATGTAGGCACCAAAAGACGTGACAAATCCGGTGAGGCTCAGAACGACCAACAAGAATAGTTCTTTGTCGCTTCTAATGGCTTTGCCCTCGGGGTGGAATGGCGATTGCAAGTATGAAAGCCAAACGCTTTACTCGTGTGGTGTTCCAGAAATACCTTGAAAAAGCCCCTATTCACATGAGATCGTCCCTTCTCTCAAGGGGCCGTTAAGGGGTGGTCTTCAAAACACCATCATGGAACCCTGAATCTCATGTAGGGGAGGGGTTTATCCCCTCCCCCGGGCGGGCCTTCCACCTTCGCCAACCGCCGCCGCTAAAGCTATGGCGGTCAAGAGGCTACGGCGCGACAAGGGACGACCGCCCCCCGACGGCCCTATGAGTATGGGATTCATAAAATTCGCTCCTTCGGAATGATCAAAAAAACTTGTGGCACGCTAGGACATAAAAAGAGCAATGACACAAAAGACCAGGGCAATCACCCACAGGGTGTGGCTCACAGTGCCTTTCGTCACAGGATGAAAATGGGCATCCGGTCGCTTGTGTCCTTTTGCGCAAGCATATTGGGTTACCGACTTGCCCGTCTTCTTGCTCGCGGCTTTGGATCGCTTGACGGGGGCACCGCAAAGGGTTCCCTCCTCATCCAACTTTTTTGAGCAGGTGAGCCGTAACCCGCTCTTAAGACTGACTAAGTTATAGATCCAGTTCCAAGCGATGGCCACAATCAACCAAAGGAGTGAAAACACCTCCAGATGCGTACGAGTGACGCCCAGTGACGCCAGCTTTGTTCCCAAGTCCGCCGGGTTCAAAGGGCCCTCAGCACTCCCGAAAAACCCCAGGTAGTAGAGAGGAAAACAGACCATCATGACAAGGATAGACAAAAGGAAATGCCTTAGTCTTTGACGAAGGAATCTCCCGCTGCTTATCTCTTCTGTAGGGGCCATTGCTCTAGTCCAAGATCTCATGCTCTTAAGCCCATGACAGCCAGTACACCCCCTCACCGCAGAGGGGAGAGAATGCCCTGCCCCTCAGACACAGGGCATCCTCTGGAAAAAGACAATACATGGTGGCCCTTCATGTTCAGTTTAGCCGGCCAGCTTATGAATGACATCCGGGATGATCTTCCAGAAGCAGAGCCCGGCCACAGCACAGCAATAGGCCGGAACCACGAATTTCCACAGTTTTTCGGGAAAGACCCGTATCATATAGGGTGCAGCCACCCCGGAAAAGATGGTTGCAAGCATCAGCGAGGGCAGCAGGATGTAATCAATGGTAACCCCGGAAGTCAGCAAGGCCAGCCAGACGAGGATGGCGAAGGTGCTCACCGTTCCCTCTGATATGGCCGTCACAGCCAGCATGCTCTTGACGGGAACACCCGCAATAAGTCCGCCAACGGTCACGACAGGCCCGTATCCGCCACCCCCGACCCCTTTATTAAACCCGGCCAAGGCGGCGAACAGAAACATCCGTTTGGGCCTGTAAGGCCGATCTCTCGTGCCTTGATAAAGAGAAATCAATCCCATCATAAGGAGCAGGCAAGCCACGTAGAGCTTGATCCACACCTTGGCCACATTGAACCACGCATAGACGGCGGTTATGGAAAAGGCCACGGCTGCACATCCTACAATCGCAATGATGAACCACAGCTTGATGGTTTCCGACATGGGTCTCAGTTTCCATTCTACGTTTTCAAACTCCCTGTGCAAAAAGGCGCCCACAAGACCGGCGACGCCCTGCTGGATCATGACAGCCGGAACGATTTGCTTCGGATCAAACCCTATGACCAGCAAAAGAGGCGTGAGAGCCGTTCCGAATCCCATGCCGGCAGACGCATCCATGAACTCAAAGAACATGGCGATAGCCACGACGTACCAGATAATACCCCAGTTGTCGGTACCTACCCATCCCTTCGCCTTGACAATTGCGGATGGAATCCTTTGAGTCGCTTCAAACGGATTTCCAGCCAGCCAACAGCCCAGCAAAAAAACGAGGAACAGCGCCCCAATCCCGAAGAGAGCTCCTCTTATTTGCCTCCACTCCGGAATGAACCGCTGGAGTATCGTCTGTTTTTTCGCCTCAACGTCCCTGGCTATCTCCCAGCCTTTTCTTGCTTCGTCTCTCTGCATCACGTCCTCCTGTTTCGAAATTTATCACAATCAGATTCTTCTCTGACGAGCAAACCTCCTAGGCCTTAACCTGCCCCACATCCGACATTTAAGGCATACTGAAGGACAACATAGGTCAAGTAAACTCCCAGCAGCCAGGCTCCTTGCCACTTCCTAAACCGGCCATCTTTGCCCATGAAAATGAAGACTCGGAATGAGTAAAGGATGATGAGCAAAAGGCTCGCGGGGAATCCAGCTACGAGATTCTGCAAAAGCGCTTCGTCGCCTATACAGCGTAGTATCTCCATTTCACAGCCCCGCCTTCGCGACCTAGAGACTTCCAAGGATTCTGAGATCTGTCAGGTTCTCCACTATACGGAGATCTCATAATTTGGAGTCTAACAAGAAGCGTGCCAAAAATGCCTTTCAACAAAAACACCTAACATCCTGAAAAATGCTGATTATGGCGAAAGAACAGGGGCGGCTCTTGGAAAATTTGTCCTGCCCGTAAGCCTTGTGTGGACATTCCAGGAGAAAAATGTCTCCCCTCTGTTTACAGTTAATGGGTGCCAAGCCCCTTCAAAACCCGGGGACATAGGGTGGCTTCGCAAATGCATCTTCGAGTCCTTTTTTCCCGACCTATGAGGTTCTGATGCGATTAGGGACCTTCGACTCCGCCCGTCGACACAAGGCGGTTCCAGTATGCAGCCTAGTCCAGGAAAGGAAATGACACGATCCACCTCCCTTGCCCTTACCATTGAAAATCCCGCGCCTTTCCCATTTTTGGCTCTCGACCCGGAGGGAAGCAAACCAACGTCTCAACTTTGCCGGATTTAGGATCTCCATATGGCATCCATGTTGCAGGAAACGAGCCCAGAACGGCTCGTTGTATTCGGCACCAAAACGCATCTCGAAAGGACAAGGCACTTTTTTTGAACAATGTCAGGAGGGCTTAATGAAGGAGAAGAAAGTGGGAGAGATACTTCTGCCTTTCAGACAGGACGTGCCGCTTCACCCCTCGGTGAAGCTGGAAGACAGGATCATCCGCGCTATTGAACTCATGGTCACCAATAACCTCAAGTGTATTGCCGTCATTCGAAACAACCAGCCTGTCGGTATGGTCCGCCTTGAGGATGCTTTCGAGAAAGTGGGCCTTCAGGGTTCGCGGAGGAGCTAAACAGATCCCCATCAGCTAATCAAGAGGTGTGGTCTTGGTTAAGCGCGCCCGCTGCTGTCAAAGCCCGAGAGTCATCCTCCTGACCCTCTACCCCGATCTCTGCTTAAATTGATCCGCCTCTATGCCGGAGGAAGACCCAAGTCGGAGAAATCCTTGTTCAGGAACCTGCAGTAATGCTATAAGGTAGCTCATTTGAACAATCCTTTTTTTCATTGACCGGGAAAACACGAGAAACCGTAGTTTCTCAGCATCGTTCAAAAGTTTTGGTATGGACCCCCTCTTGTTTACAACGCCCCTGTTTCCGGCCATGGCCATTTTTCTCAAGGGGATATCTATAGGACTCGGAGCCGGTGGCTAAGAATTCGAGGTCTAACAAATTCACGGGAGATTCCCGGAAGCTCAGGGGCGCAGACCCCGAATTCCTAGCCACACCAAAACTCAGTGGAATTTTTTATGAGATATCCCCTTTCGAAAAAGGTCATGGCCTCCTCCAACAATGCAGCGTTGCTTGGTCATGCCGACATTTTTTAATGTTACCGATGCTTTAGCATTTTGCAACAAGCTGTTTATCGCGTTGGGTTTTCAAAACGGCAAAATCCCACACAAATCAGAGGTTTTTAGAAAGAGAGGAAGCCATGGATAACCTTACTTTTGGAATCACCATGATGGTCTGCGGAATGGGGGGAACCATTCTGACCCTGTGGATCTTGAGCCTCATCATGACTTTGTTAGGGAAAATCTTCCCGGAAAAAAAGGAGGAAAAATAGGAGATGGAACAGGCAATTATCTCGGGCCTGCAAGGGCTCATTAATGGATTTCTGCATCTGGAATGGCGATGCGTGGTCATGATTTTCGTGGGGCTTCTCCTCCTCTGGCTTGGGATCAAGAAGGAGTGTGAACCGTTGCTATTGGTCCCCATAGGATTCGGCTGCATCCTTGTCAACATTCCCCTTGCGGATGTCATGGCGGAGGAGGGATTTCTTCGGGTCATCTATAACATGGGCATTTCGAATGAACTCTTTCCGCTTCTCATTTTTGTCGGAATCGGTGCCATGACCGATTTTGGCCCGCTCCTCGCGAACCCGTCCACCTTCCTTCTCGGTGCCGCAGGGCAGTTCGGCATCTTTTTGACCCTGGCCCTGGCATTGGCGCTTGGGTTCCCGAAGCTGGATGCCGTCTCCATCGGTATCATAGGCGCCTGCGACGGTCCCACAGCCATTTATGTCACGTCCAAATATGCGCCGCACCTCCTGGGTGCTGTTTCTGTGGCTGCTTATTCTTACATGTCTCTTGTTCCCGTGATCCAGCCCCCTATCATGAAGCTGTTGACGACCGATAAGGAGAGAACCACGATTATGCAAACGATGAAAGGGTCCGTATCCAGGACAACCAAATTGCTCTTTCCATTGGTCATCACGCTCATCGGCGGGGTGATCGCGCCCAAGGGACTGCCCCTCCTCGGCACCATTATGCTCGGCAATCTTATGAGGGAATCAGGCGTTGTAAGCCGACTGACAAAAGCATCTGAAAACGAGATCGCCAATGTGGTAACGCTCTTCCTGGGTCTGGCCATCGGCGCGACCATGGCAGGGGCTGCCTTCCTGAGACCTCAGACGCTGATCATTCTCTCCCTCGGTTTCGTGGCGATCTGTTTGGACACTGTGTGCGGTGTCATGCTCGGGAAGATCATGCGGGTTCTGAGCGGAGGTAAGATCAATCCCCTCATCGGCGCTGCCGGAATTTCAGCTTTCCCGATGGCTGCTCGCGTGGCGCAGAGGGAAGGCCAGAAGTACAACAAGAAGAGCTATCTTCTCATGCACGCTATGGGCGCAAATGCCGGCGGTCAGGTGGGTTCCGTCATTGCCGCTGCGGTCATGCTCTCCGTGCTGACCGGCATGGGGATCATCTAATACAAATGCACTTTGCTGAGTGACATTCGTTCCCCCTCACCCCATCCCTCTCCCCCAGGGGAGAGGGGGAGGGTGAGGGGGGGCTCAATGGCCTGTCCCGGGAATTAATGCGTTCATATCAGTCAAGGTATTTCAGCGAGGGGGGATAAGATTGTCCATACTATCGATGTCATGGTGAACCACACCCTGAAGTGGGTCGCTGCCGTTCATAGCCACCGGTCTACCGGAACGGTTCGGTGAAGCAGAGACGGGTCCGCTCCAGTCATCGCCACCCCTAGGTTAGTTGCCCGTTTTTTGTTTAAATTGATCCGCCTCTATGCCGGCCTCCTTCATCAACCGATGTAGATATTGCCTTTGAATGCCGGCCATTTCCGCCGCCTTGCTGATATTCCCGCCGCTTTCCCGGAGAAGAGCCATAATGTACTGGTTATGGAATCGGTTGATCATCTTTTCCTTTGCCTCTTTAAAAGACAACTGGCGGAGGTCTTCACCCAGTGCAGGATAAAAGACATCCTCTTCACTTTCCAACTGCAAATCCTTTAGGGTCAGCGTTTTGGAAGAGCAGAAGATGATGCCCCGCTCGATGATATTTTCCAGTTCCCTCACATTGCCCGGATACTCCCGTGAAACGAGGGCCTGCATGGCTTCGGGTGAAATCTCTTGCACGTCCTTCTGATTGATGCGGGCATATTTTTTGAGGAAATGGTAGCTCAGTAAAGGAATGTCCTTGCTTCTCTCCTTGAGAGGAGGGAGCTCGATGTGAACCACGTTCAGACGGTAATAGAGGTCCTCTCTGAATCGCTTCTCATTGATCTCTGTTTTCAGGTTGTGATTGGTGGCTGCCACAAAACGAATGTCCGCCTTTTTGGTCGCCAAACTCCCCACGGACTTGTATTCACCTTCTTGTAAGAGCCGGAGGAGCTTGGTTTGCATATTGGGGCTCAGATCGCCGATTTCATCCAAAAACAGCGTCCCCTCGTGAGCCTCCTCCACCAATCCTCTCTTGTCCTTCCACGCGCCCGTGAAGGCGCCCCTCACATGGCCGAAAAGCTCACTTTCAATGACCTGCTCGGGAATGGCGGTGCAGTTTATGGTGATGAATTTCTTGGTACGCCTCAGACTGTTTTGATGAATAGCCCTGGCTACCAACTCTTTTCCTGTGCCACTGGCTCCGGTGATCAAGACGGTGGCCATGGTGGGCGCCACCTGCTTGATTCTTTGGAAAAGCACCTCCATGACTGTCGCGGAACCCACCATAGGGGCAGAGCTCTCCTGTTCAGCCAAGGCTTGGCGAAGCGACAGGTTTTCCTTCACCATCTCCTGCCACTGCATCACCTTGTTCACGGTCACCACGATCCGTTCTCGTCGGAAAGGCTTGGTGATATAATCATAGGCTCCCTTCCGAGTCGCCTCCACAGCCGTTTCGATGGTGCCGTAGGCTGTCATGATGACCACGGAAACATGCGGATTAACCTTCTTGACCCCCTCTAGGAGCTTGATCCCGTCCATCTTGGGCATCTTCAAGTCGGTAATGACCAGATCAAAGGGCTGTTCTCTGAAGAGCTCCAAAGCTTTCAAAGGATCGGCCTCCATGACGACCCGGTGATCCGTGTCCTCGGAGATTATTCTCTTCAAAAGGACCAACATGTCCTTTTCATCATCCACAATGAGAATCCTGCCGGGCATTCATCCTCCGTTAGCGTTCTTCTCTCAAAGAAGAAATTTCACCGACCTCCCGGACTCTGTCAAATCCCCCCAGCTCGCCTTACGAAACTCACCTTTACCCATGAGTCGCCTACTGGACACCGGGGGTCGATGCGCTTCATACAATCCCGAAGCGTCGTGAACCGCGCGGGGACAGGAAGGCTTTTCTGGAGTGACTGGCGGGAGGGCGCCGTCTTTTCATAATCTTTATCTTCTACGAAAACCACACAAAACCCCACGCCCAGGCAACCCGCTCAAGCCCTTGTCGGCAATTTAATCGTAAAGGCCGTCCCCCTCGGCTTAAGGGTGGAGGAATGATGGCTTGAACAATCTATGGTCCCGCCGTACTTGGTGATAATTCCATAACTCACAAAGAGACCCAAGCCCGTCCCCTCCCCTTCCGGCTTGGTGGTGAAAAAGGGCTCAAAGATGTGGTCCATGTTCTCTGATTTGATGCCCTCCCCGTTGTCCTCAATTTGAATAACCGCTTTGCGGCTGGTCCTCTCCAAAAAAGTGCGGATCTTCAGCAGGCCCCCTGTGGGCATGGCGGAGACTGCGTTGTTCACGAGATTCAGGAACACCTGCTGCAGCTGTCGGGAATCCCCTCTTACGTTGGGCAGGTTTTGCGACAAAGACAAGTCCAGTTCAATATCGTGCATCTCCAAGGTATGCTTCACGACTTTGATAATGTCCTCGATACACCCGTTCACTTCAGAGTACTCCGAGTCGGCATCCCCAAAGCGGGCAAAGCTGAGCAAGTTCTCTACCACCTGTTTACAGTGGAGCCCTTGTCTTTCTATGGTCTTCAAATCCTCGTATTCCTGCGAATGTTTTCCCGCTTTTCGCAACAAAAGATCACAAAAACCAAGGATCACCCCCAGGGGGTTGTTCACTTCATGGGCGACCCCTGCAGCCAAGGTTCCCAGCGACGCAAGCTTCTCCGTATTGATCAGTTGTCTTTCCAGATTCTTGCTTTCCGTAATATCGCGGGCGATACACAATACGGCACTCACATGGCCCTCCTCATGCTTTAAAGGCATGAAATTGGCGCTGATCCAGATTGTGTGCTCTCCCATCTCGATTTCAAATTCATCACGCACGCTTTTACCCAGCGTGTAGACATCCTTCACCGATTTGAGCTGTTTTTGAGCCACCTTTTCAGGAAACAGGGAGGAGAGGTCTTTGCCCAAGAATGCTTCGGCAGGTCCGCCGAAAAAATTGGCCGTGAAACTGTTCATCGATTGAAAACGGCCCTCAGCGTCCACGGTAAAGATGAAATCCTCGGCACTTTCAACAAGGGAACGGTAATTCTCTTCTGATTTCTTGAGTTCTTCTGTTCTCCTGTTGACCTTCTCCTCCAAGGTGCGCGACCATCTCATCTCGAAGAGGAGGACTGCTGCCGCCCCCAGCAGGATCACCAAAATCACCAACCCCTGTAAAAGGAATTGCCTGAGGTAACCCTTGCGCACGGCGTCTTCTATTTCAGAATTAGGCGCCACAACAGCCACAGACCAGCGCTGTGATGGGGAATCGGAGATGAACACGGGACAGTAAGCAATGAGCTTTTTGATTTTCCCGGTGATGCCTCGATGCCACCCGGAATAGTACCAACCTGTCCCCACTTCGCCTCTGAGCATCTTTTCCTTCTGTATGAAATGGATAAACCCCAGGGGGATGTCCTTTGGGTAGGCTTCTTCCCGGATTTCCAGGGCGCTTTTGCCGATAAATTCGGTGTTGGGGTGGTAGAGAAAGGTTCCCTTTTCATCGATGAGCCAAGCGTAGCCTGTATTGCCCGACCGAATGTCCCGCAAAAACGGATTCAAAAACCAAGAGATGTTCAGATTGAAGAGAAGAAACCTGGACGCATTGTCCAACAAAGAGGTCCCCAGAAATAGATTTATCCCGTAAGGCTTGATCTGGGTCGCGGAAATCCAGATATCTTTCTCTTTGCGTTTTTCAAGGGGTGGAAAGATTTCCAAGCTTTTCTGTTGCACATTTTTTAAAGACCACTGCCTGTAAGGCATGAAGGTGTAGTTTTCCAGTGTCTTCAAGTCGATGATCTCAATTTTCCAAACACCGCTCTCCAAAACCCGGTGGAAGACCTCCTGTATCCTCTCCTGAAAGGCTTTGAGATCAAACTCGCCTGAGTCCCATTCGTTTCGTAAGTAGAGAAGCTCCTTGCGCAAAAAGTGCATTTGCCTTTCTATCAGGGCGGAAGCATGCCGCGCTATGACCAGTTGTTGCTGATTGAACTGATCTGCCACCGAGGCTCTCATCTCCCTGGCCGACCAGAGACCCAACAAAGCGCCTGCTCCAAGAAAAAGGAGCGCAATGGCTGACACGATGACCAGCACATTCTTTTCTATTTTGGGACGTCTGTTTTTGTCCATAGTCCTGAAAGGCGGAAATTCACCCGCCTCGGGCCGTTAAAACCCGATAGTGATAAAAATCCCCCCAACCCCCCTTTCCGAAAGGGGGGCCTCATGTGCCATCGCGTGACGAAGAAACAACTCATCTTCCCCCTTTGTAAAGCGGCTCGACCTGAGCCGTTCGGCCCCGAGCTCACGGCCGAGGGGCTCGCCGAAGGTGGGGATCGAGGCGGATTTTTCTGAATGTGCATCTTCAATAGTCAATTTTGCACACTTATTGCGCACAAAAGCTTAAAACTATCCCGACACCCCCTTCACATGGTGAATCACGGGACCCAGGGACCAGAAGAACAAAATCATAACGAGGATAGAAAAACCGATCACAAAAACAGCCTGAAACCACCTCAAACCGCACCCCTTAACCAAACCGATTCCCGTGAGGAGCCACTTCCAGGGCTCACTCACCCAGAGGAACAACGGAATCCACGACACAAGAAGCGCAATCCCTGCAGAAAAAGCGTAGACGGCAAAGATCCGCTCAAAACCGGTTCGTTTTCGCAGGGTCATGGACATGATCATGAAACCGACAGCCGCTGCGACAAACGGCATGGCCACCGCATTGACAAAAAGTATGGTGGCCATAAGAAAGCGCTGTCCCTGAATGTGTGTAAGGCTCGCTCCTGTGAAGAATAAGCTGGATACAAGGAGGAATCCAATGGACCTCTGATAGCCCACCTGCTCCGAGAGGTCACCGAAGAATTGACGGGGTGACGCCAGTACCCCCGTCAGTGTCTTGATATAGAATTGAAAAGTGAACTTTTTGGATTCCGCCCTACCCGCTTTAATGGTCAACACCCCCTGCCCTGCCCTCTGTCACAGAACAAACTTCTCAATGAGTCCCCACGCCAACATGAGGATGGTGAGAAAGAAGAAAAAGCTGCGTTCCACCTTTTTGTCAAAGTAGGTGACCCCTTTTGCGTGAAAAAAGGCCGTCTTTTTGCCCTCCTGATCAACCCTGGTTCCTTCCATAGTCCAGCCCCATTCGATCCTTTGTGCCCAATTTAAAATCCCGGCAAGCCGCTAAATCCCCTGGTGCTCCAATATACAGCCGTGAGTAATACGATCGCGATATTGGCCATAATCCACAAAGGGAGACCGACTCTCAAGTAATCCTTTGGTTCAAGATACCCACTTGCATAAACGATTGCATTCGGAGGTGTGCCGATGATCAGGCAATAGGCAAAGGAAGATGCAATAGCGGTCGCCATGGCCATGAAAGGCAAAAAAGTCGAACCGGGATGAGCCAGGCCTGCCATGTTCAGCGCGATAGGACCCACTGCAGCCGCTGCCGGCCCGTCGGCCATCAGGTTTGTGAGAACCGCCGTTATCCCGTTTGACGTCATCATGAGCGGTAGACCGGAGCTCATTCCCAGGGGAGCGAGGGCGTCAACGATTGATCTGGCCAGCCAGTAAGCCGCGCCTGTGCTGTCCAGGGTGCGACCGAATATAATCGCCCCCGCGTACAGCCAAACCACGCCCCAATCCACCCTTTCCTGGTAGTCTCTCCAGTTGACAACCCCGGCCAAAATGTAAGCCACGGCGCCGGCCACAGCGATGACACCGATCCCCAGGCGAATCGGGATAACCCTCATATCGTAAAAACTCTTCTCTGTGAACCAGCCGAACACCATGATCAAAAAAATGATCAGGGCCCAAATCTGCTTTCGGTTCCATCCCCCTGCTCTTCCGATCTGGGCTTCCAAATAGGTCATGGCGGGCGCAAGAGAGGTGATTTTCGGTTTAAATCGCCAGTTCACCATAAACCACGTCATAGGAATCATGACGAACAAAAAGGGGAAGCAATAGGTGACCCACTGAAAATAACCGATGTCGAGACCGAACATGTCGTTTAAGTAGGTCATCATGATTACATTCCTGGCGCCACCGGACGGTGCCCCCGGGCCGCCGATGTTACACGCCATGGCTATGGAGATCATGAGCAGTTTGGCGAGTTCCTTGTCTTCCAACACCTCATCGGTCAGGCTGTTCTGGTAAAGGAGCATGCCAATGGGAAGGAACATGGCGGCCAGCGCGTGGTCGGAGATAAAGGCCGCAAGCGGGGCAATGATGACAAAAAATATCAGGGTGATCCACCGCACATTGGGCACCGCCAGTTTTCGAAACATCATGAGACAGACCCGTTTGTCCACCCCTGTTTTGACAAAGGCCGCCGCAAACATGAGGCTTCCCATGATAAACCAGCACGCATCATCCCAGTAGAGCATGGCCACCTCTTGCCGCGTCACCACGCCGGTGAACACAAGGATGAGACCGATGCAAAAGGCCACACCAGGCAGCGGTATACACTCGGTTATGAAGCAAAAGACCACGAAAACCACCATGGCTATGGCGGCTTTAATGTGCCAGGCTCCTCTGTCTGCCAGTACCTTATCTCCCGGCGAGAGGCGTTCGTATTTCAAGTCCTCGGTCCTTAATTGAAAGGCCCTTTTCATTACCTCGGCAAAACGATCGTCACCCACTTCGTTTCTGACATAATCCTGAGCTCTTTTGAAATTTTCTGCATCGGCCGTGATGTCGTATTTCTTGCACCATTTGAGGTCCCTCTGCATGAAGCGTTTTTTGCTGAGAGCACCCATCCTCAGGTTTCTTTCCATCATCTGAGCAGTCAGGAGTTGCCACTGAGCTACATTCTCACTTTTTTCATTGAAAAGCCCCATGGTGACAAAGTTGACCACCGCCTTGGGTCCCACCTTCACCTCCGTCCCCACATCCTTCATCCCGTACGGCGTAGGTATGAAGAGGACGATGAAGAAGAGGGCAACAGGGAAGATAAAGAGCTTCCAGTTCACATATTTGTCATACCCTGTAGCTTTCCTCTTTTGTTCTGCCATCTTTGCCCCTCAACGAATCTCTTACCGGAACTCTCTGCTGTTTCAGCCGTCTTTTCCTACGATTCCAGAACAACCCGCGCGATCTCAAAGAACATCTCCTGTTCCCTTACCACGCCTACAGTCTTCCCATCTTGAACAACGGCCAGTCTTCTGGCCTTTTGGGAGTACATGATCTCGGCGACCTCCATGAGGTTGGCCTCTTCATCAATCACGGGAGGGGGATCCGACATGATCTCAGCCACTTTTTTGTTTACCAAGGCCTTGGCCTGGCTCGTAAAAAGACCTGTCCAGAACATGGGCGAGTACTGGAGCGTGTCCGCCATAGACGGTTTAGGCGCGGATAGATAACCGGGTCTTACCGCAGCGATCAGATCGAGGATGCTGAGAACACCCACCAAGCCTCCCTTGTTGTCAAAGACAAGAATGGAGCGGTGTCCGCTCTCCATGAGCTTGTCCGTGGAAGCAAGGCTCGCATAGGACTTCTTGAGCGCCTCTATGCCCTCCTTGATTGTCGCGTCTGCGCGGATTGTTGTGTACTCCCTCACGGGAATCATGATGTCGCCGGCCTTCTTCTCCCGCTTGATGCCTTTCTTGGCCATAGCATGGGCGTCTTGGATCTTGGCGGCTAAAAGATCAATGTCACAGGGCTTGTTAAGATAATCAAAGGCCCCGCTTTTCAATGATTCTCTTGCCGACTCCAGGGCACCGTGCCCCGTCAGCATAATGACGGGCACATCAGGGTCGATCTTCTTGATCTCCGCCAAAGTTTCATGGCCATCCATGCCGGGCATTTTGATGTCCAGCACCACCACGTCGTGGCGCTTGTCCCGAAGAATGTCGATCGCTTCCTCGCCACTTCCCGCCGGGGTGGTATCATAGCCTTTTCGTCCGAGGATCTTCGCCGTAGTCGTGCGAAACTGCTCCTCATCATCCACCATCAAGACCCTTATCTTCTGTGTCATTTTAACTCCATTTCCTCAGCTGCCATAGTGGCGACCGAGCAACTCGCATGGCCCCGGCAGCGGGATCCCTGCCTGCCTCGGGCAGGTTCGCTTTGATTCGACAGGCGGGGATGCTGGATGATTAAGGAATTCTTTCTTTATCCAGTATCTAATACAAACGCACTTAACAGAGTGACATCTGCTCCCCCTCACCCCCGCCCGCGTCGCCTGAGCGGCTCGCGATGGCGGGCGGGCTTCCCCTCCCCCCCACGCTGGGGGAGAGGGATGGGGTGAGGGGGGCTCAATGGAGTGTCACGGGAATTACTACTCGGAGCATCAAATTGTTTACATGGAACGTCAAACATACGAGGGTCATGGGGCTTTTCTGAAGTGACTGGTGGAAGGCCTCCGTTCTTTTCGTGACTTATCAGTGGGGGAAGCCGCAGCTCCGCCGCAGGCGGAGAATGCGGAGGGGGCAGAACTCCCCCACAGATAAGTCGCTGAAAAGACCAGGCCGGGAGCCT
>SMTZ1_10000947_pt1 | contig 30482 bp, 25 predicted proteins | sample DeeMarSWOR136_30_FD_25667 | JGI IMG/M metagenome (IMG submission 25667) | reverse complement strand
ATAACCGGCCCGGCTGTTACGCGGATAACCCTGGCACTTACACCAAAATCCAATAATTTGGCCTCTATAAGTGCGGCGTTGCCCCTTAATTCTTCGTTTGATACTCTTGTATCCTCAAACGGTGGGTCATTTAATAAATCGATTGAAGGAAATTCATACTTCTCCAGGCTTTCCCGAACCATGCGATCATAATCAACCTCTTCCACCTGCGCTTCCTGTTCAACCTCGAATTCCATCTGATCTGCTTCAAACTGCGATTTTTCATCTCCAATGCCCGCATCATACTTTTTTGCAGGTGTCTCGGGGACAATTGTTGCAGGCTGTTCAGGTTCAACCTGAGTTTCTGTGCGCTCTTCAGCTGCTTTTCCTGACAATGTTTCGATGATCGCTTTATGCTGTGCGACTTTAACTTCAGGGATATTCTCCTGATAGGACTCCTTAATTTCATAAAATTTTTCACGAAGCAATGAGCGTTGTTTTTGTACCTTTTCCTCTTTCTTCTTTTCACGCTTTTTTTGCCAAATCATGAAATCATGCCTGATCTGTTGATAATAAGCTGATACCACCCGTAAAACACTTTTGAATAGTACATCCAATTTCAACCTTAAACTAAGAACTGAAAGTGATAGCAGAAGAATGATTAAAAGTAGAATTGATCCGAATTTACCGAGATAGATAACCAGATAGGAGGCAATAGCTCCACCTATCATACCGCTGGGATAATATTCTCTAATCGCACCCTGGGTTTCCAGAGCTTCAGGTAGCGCAAAAATTATCGAAAGTACCACCGCCCATGTACCAATCAGGATTGCCGGCCTTATTAGATTTTCAAAACTCTTATGGCGGTAAGCTTGTACGGCAAAGGTGATAATCAGTAAAGGTAAAACAATAATAGGGTATCCCAGTGTATAATTCATTAACGGATCTGCAATGGCAGCACCTAAAGGTCCGAGCCAGTTCTTTATTTTTATCGAATTATCGTTAATTTCTAAATTGGGATTATCTGCGCGATCATAAGAGACAACAGCCAGTAACAGAATAATACCGAGACCCATCAGGATAACGCTGATCGCTTCACGGGAATAATCTTTTGAACTATTCTTACGCCTTTTATTCATGGCTTAATTACTATTTTTTCTGCTTTTATATATTATAAAAATATACGAAAAATAACCATCCAAGACAAATACTACCTTGTTGGAAAAAGTAAATGCGTGTACGCGTAGAAGGGTAGATGCGTGAATGGGTGAATGGGTGGTGGAGTCTGGGGTGCTAAACAAATGGTGGTTTGATTATTACTGCCGATAAATACTTATCGCGGATTTGAACATCGATTTCTGTACCAACTTCAGAGTTCTCTATCGTTACATATCCTAAACCAATACCTTTCTCTAATACGGGAGAAACGGTACCACTGGTTACCTGGCCAATTTTTTCTCCATTCTTAAATAAGCCATAACCATGTCGTGGAAAGCCACTTTCATGTAAGGCAAAAGCAATGAGTTTGCGTGTGATTCCCTCCTCCTTTATTTTCAGCAGGGCATCTCGCCCAACAAAAACACCCTTATCCAGCTTGGTAATCCAGCCTAATCCTGCCTCCAGAGGATTGGTATCTTGATTAATATCATTGCCATACAAACACATTTTCTTTTCCAGGCGCAGAGAATCGCGGGCACCTAAACCAATCGGTGCAATTTGAAATTCTTCCCCGGCATCCATGATGGCATTCCACACGGGAACTGCATGAGCGTTGTCAAAATATAATTCAAATCCAGGTTCACCTGTGTATCCGGTGCGTGAAATGATCATAGAAACTTCTGCTAATTCATCTTCAACAAACCAGTAATATTTGATTGTGTCCAGGGATGCTTTGGTTAACTTTTGCAGTGTCTCTTCGGCTTTCTTCCCCTGCACGGCCAGTTGGGTAATCTGAGCGCTGATATCCTTTATCTCACAGGGTGATATTTTATTTTTTAAAAGCCATTGATAGTCTTTATCTTTATTGGCTGCATTTACAACCAGCAGAAAATGGTCTTTAAAACGATAAACCAGCAAATCATCAACGATACCCCCATCTTCGTAACACATTGCGGAATATTGTACCTGACCGATCTGTAGCTTTGCCGCATCATTGATGGTAACGCGTTGCACCATTTCAAGTGCCTTGTTTCCGCTGATTTTGATTTCGCCCATACGATGTTCTTCGCGAATACTATGGTACTGAATGGGCATTTCAAATCCTGCGAAATGAACCATTTTTGCATTATGTTTGAGATGCATTTCGTACAGGGCGGTTTTTTTAATCATTTGCGCTTATTATGTTTTATTTGTTTTAAGTGTTATAGAAAGGATTTTATAAAAATGGGATTTTTTATACAAATGTCAACCCCATCGGGATTATATATGTGATTTATTTTTACGCAATTCTTTTCTCAGATAATGGCCGGTGTAGGAATTTTTGTACTTTTGCACCTCCTCGGGCGTACCGGTAACGATGATTTCACCGCCATTATCGCCCCCTTCCGGTCCTAAATCAATTATAAAATCCGCTGTTTTGATAACATCCATATTATGTTCAATGATAATTACGGTATTACCTTTATCTACGAGTTTATTCAAAACATTGAGCAACATCTTTATATCTTCAAAATGAAGCCCTGTGGTAGGCTCATCTAAAAGGTACAGGGTATTCCCTGTCCCAATTTTTGATAATTCCGTTGCCAATTTTACACGCTGTGCTTCCCCTCCGGAAAGAGTTGTAGCAGATTGCCCTAAATGAATATACCCCAGACCGACTTCTGCTAAGGTCTGTAACCTGCGTTTAATCTGAGGAATATTTTGAAAAAATTCGAGTGCTTCATTAACCGTCATTTCTAATACATCGGCAATATTCTTACCGCGATAGGTAATCTGTAACGTTTCGCGATTATATCTCTTCCCTTTGCATACTTCGCATTGCACATATACATCCGGTAGAAAATGCATTTCTATTTTTTTGATACCGTCCCCTTCACATACCTCACATCTCCCGCCTTTTACGTTAAAACTGTATCTTCCGGGCTTGTAACCGCGAATTTTTGATTCCGGAAGTTGTGTAAAAAGATCGCGGATGGGGGTGAATAGCCCGGTATAGGTCGCAGGGTTGGAACGCGGCGTTCTGCCTATTGGAGACTGATCGATATTAATCACTTTATCCAAATATTCCAGGCCACTAATCTGGTTATATTCCAGGGCAATTAACTTAGATTTATAAAAATGTCTCGCCAGAGCGGCATAAAGCGTTTCATTGATTAACGAACTCTTTCCAGATCCCGAGACGCCGGTTATACAGATAAAGGTACCCAGCGGAAATTCTATAGTGATATTCTTTAAATTATTACCGCGTGCACCACTTAAACACAATATCCTGCCATTTCCGTTGCGCCGCCTGGAGGGAATAGAAATATATTCGCGCCCTGAAAGGTAGGCACCGGTGATTGAAGTGTCGACATGTAGTATATCCTGCGGTGTGCCACTGAAAACTACATTACCACCATCTTTCCCTGCCCGTGGCCCTAAATCCACCACAAAATCTGATCGTTCAATGGTTTCGCGATCGTGTTCCACCACTAGCACCGTATTACCCAAATCTCTCAGACGCTGCAGCGTTTCTATGAGCCTTGAATTATCACGCTGATGCAATCCAATACTGGGCTCATCTAATATGTAAAGTACACCTACCAGTTGCGCTCCTATCTGGGTGGCTAAACGAATGCGTTGTGCTTCTCCGCCGGACAAGGTTCCGGCTGCACGATCCAACGTTAAATAGTCCAGACCCACATTAACCAAAAAGGATAGTCTTTCTTTTACCTCTTTTAGTATCTGATGCGCAACCAGTGCTTCCCTTTCCGATAACTTGATGTTCTCAAAAAATTTCTGTATCTCGCGGATAGAGAGCGTAGTGAGCTCCTTTATGTTCTTATCGTTGATGGTAACCGATAATGCTTCTTTACGCAATCTCGCACCCTCACAATCGTGGCAGGATATGTTATTCATGAATCCCTCAATCCAATCCCTGATATATTGCGAGCGGGTCTGACGATAACGCCGATTTAGATTGTTTACAAGGCCTTCATAACGGCTCATCCACTCTACATAGGCGTGGTCACGTTTATATATCATCTTGACTCTTTTATGTCCGGTACCATATAATATAACCCGTTTCTGCTCATCTGAGAGATCTTTCCAGGGTGTACTTAAACTAAATTTCATCTCATCTGCTACACTCTTTAACAGCTCGTAATTCCACCCTTCCTGTCTTTGCCGCTCGCCAAGCGGAATAAGCGCACCATCGCGAATGGAAAGCGACTCATCCATAATGAGCAGCTTGGGATCTATCATGGTAATGGTACCCAAACCATCGCAGGTGGGACAGGCTCCGTAAGGACTGTTGAAGGAGAACATACGCGGGGCGAGATCTTCATATGAAATATTGCAATGTACACAGGCAAAATGCTCTGAATATAAGGTGTCCTCTTTGTTATCAGGATTATTAATAATAACCATACCCGCAGCCTGCTTGAGAGCCAATTCTATCGAGTCGGTTAAGCGTTTCTGAATATCGTCCCCAACCACCAGGCGATCAATAATAACATCCAGCGTGTGTTTCTTATTCTTGTTCAGGACTATATCATCGTCGAGACTTCTGACAACACCATCCACGCGCACACGAACATAGCCTTCCTTACGAAATTGATTGAATACTTCACGATATTCGCCTTTACGGCCGCGAATCACTGGGGAAAGGATTTGAATACGCGTATCCTTTGGTAAGGATAAGATGGCATCTACAATTTGCTGCACAGTCTGTTTTTCAATCGTTCTGCCACAATTGTAACAATGGGGATGCCCGATACGGGAAAAAAGGAGTCTGAAATAATCGTAAATTTCCGTTACTGTTCCAACCGTAGAACGGGGATTTTTATGCGTGGTTTTTTGTTCGATTGAAACAGCGGGGGATAAACCATCGATATAATCCACATCGGGTTTTTCCATTAAACCTAGAAATTGGCGCGCATAAGCACTGAGGGATTCTACATAACGCCGCTGTCCCTCGGCATAAATAGTATCGAACGCCAGACTCGATTTACCCGATCCTGAGAGGCCGGTAATTACCACGAATCTATCCCTGGGAATTTCGACATCTATGTTTTTAAGATTATGCTCCCGGGCTCCCTTAACAAAAATTGTGTTCTTTTGTGCCATATGTGTTTTAAAGATTTAAAAGATTTAATGGAACAGAAGCTAATTTACGAAGTGTATCATATCAATCCAATAGCCTCTTATGCGTGATACACCTCTTCAAAGGTATAAAGCCTCTGTACAACATTGGGATGACTATATTTTAATTTATCCCATCCCCTGCCACCAATGTATATTTTTGTTTTGAAGCTACGACATATATCAAATAGCTGATTTACCTCATTCTGCGTATATTTTACATTGCTGACAATCGAACTGGATATGTATAGACGTTGCGGTTGAAATTTTACAAAAACATTCTCTATTTTGATCATAGGTGTCAATTGTCCACTGAAGTAGGTCATAAAACCGCGTAATTCTAAAATATGTTGAACCATCTTCAAGGCGATATCATGCAGATCATGGGATAAATTCATACATAGTGCTCTTTCATTTTTTTGTTTAGGTATATGAATAATGCCTTGTAAACGGTTTATTGCATCACGTATTGTCTGAGATGCAATATGCTCTTCAATGACCGAGATTTCTTCCTCCATCCACAAATATCCAATTTGATGCAATACAGGTGTTACAAGTTGATCATATATATCAAAGAGAGGATATTGTCCCAGGTATAAACCGTTTAATACTTTCTGCACGGCATTACGATCGCTGGCAATAGCTATATCATACAGATATTGAATCAGAAAATCGAAGTCACCCTTGAGAATGTTGTAACTCACTTTAAGGTCAGCATCGCTTTCGATAGGGAAAACATTTACCCTGGAAGCCTTTTTTTTATTCTTTTCTAAAAATTCCGAGAGATGATTCATCAAGAATTTACGATGTCCGCCTGAGCTTTGAATACACTCCAATTTACCCTCGTCCGTCCACCTTTTTATCGTGGAAACGTTAACGCCTAATACTTTTGCTGCTTCATCACTATTTAAAAAATTTATATTTTTCTTGGCCATTGGCGAACACCTTTTCTTTTTTAGGCAAATATATATCCAAAAAAAATTTTTTTCAATAAAAAAAGCGTTTTGAGCGATTTTTTCTTGACTTTTATAATTTTGGTTTTAAATTATGTCCATGAAAAACGCTCAAATCGCTCATAAATATGTAAAAATTTTTATGGATAAATCATTTGAAAACGTTTTAGAAAGGAATCGTCATGATTACACTTAAGCAAGTTCACGCAGATTTCAATGCTTTAATTCAACCCTATATAAAGTCGCTTCAAAATACAGCCAAGCGACTAACTAAAAATCTCATAGAAGCAGAAGATCTGTTGCAGGAGACTTTATATAAGGCATACAAGTCCTTTAATCAATATAAGCAGGATACCAATTTCAGAGCATGGATCTTCAAAATAATGATTAATACATATATTTCATCTTATCGCAAATCGGTGCGCCAACCAATCAAAATAAGTTATGAAGATCTTGAGGAATATCAGCTCTATCAATACATGAAGGATGAATCAGAAGTTTTCGATACTCCAAATTATTTTATATCCGATGAACTGTTTGAAGATGAAGTCAAAGAGGCTCTGGAAAAATTACCGTATTATTTCCGATTGGTTGTTCTGCTCAGTGACATTGAGGGATTTGCATATCAGGAAATCGCAGATATAGTGAAGACACCTTTGGGTACGGTTATGTCACGATTGCATAGAGGTAGAAGTCTGTTACGGAATAAACTGAAGAAGTATGCTAAAAATAAAGGGTATGCATTAAGTGCTAATTAACTGATCTTCGATTCTGGTGAAATAAAATTGATCTCTTTTTTGTTATAGGCTAGATTCCCCTGCTAGTGCTTATTTAGGAGGGGAATTTAGGATTTGAAATAGAATAAACATTAATCAGTATATTGAAATGCAATCCAAGTAAGCGTTATCTATCATGGTAAAACAGAAAAAAATCACTATTATACTATTTTTAGTCTCAATTGTTCTGAATCTACAAGCTCAGAATACCGGCAGCATCCATGGTATGGTACAGGATTCCCAGACTAAAGAAGCTCTTGCCGGTGTTAATATACTTGTTTTGGATAGTAATCGCGGAGCTTCTACCGATTTACAGGGCAAATTTATCATAGAAAATTTATCCCCTGGTACCTACCGGCTTGAGTTTTTTTATGTCGGCTATGTCAACCAAAAAATTACTGACATCATCGTATCTGCAAATAAACCCGCTATGATCGATGTACAACTGCAAGAACAGGCCCTCGAAAGCGAAACCATTACGGTAACGGCAGGGTATTTTGTCGAAGCAACCATGCCACAACCCAGTATGATCGGATTAAACCGTGAAGAGATTCGCCGCTTTCCCGGCGGTTTTGAGGATGTCGTGCGCACGGTCTCAACATTACCCGGCGTTTCGGTGAACACCTATGGCGGACGTAATGATATATTGGTGCGTGGCGGTGGCCCTTCAGAGAATCTATATGTTGTTAATAATATTGAAGTTCCAAACATCAATCACTTCGGCACCCAGGGCAACAGCAGCGGAAGCCTGAGCTTCATCAATCTGGATTTCGTAGAAAATGTTACATTTTCTACCGGAGGGTTTAGCGCACGTTATGGCGATAAAATGTCTTCAACACTTTTTTTGGATTTAGCTCGCGCCAGAGACGACCGTTTTGGTGCGAAATTGCTCATTTCAGCGACTCAATTTGGTGTTAACCTGGAAGGGCCCATCGGCGTTAACGGTGATTTTATTTTCTCTGCCCGTAAGAGTTATCTTGATTTAATTTTTCGAGCTGCCGGTCTAGCCTTCATACCTGTTTATACCGATTTTAATTTTATACTTAACTATGATCTTTCGCCAAGAGATAACTTATTTATTTTAGGCCTGGCTGCTCTAGATTGGGTAGACAGGGATCAAAGTACAGAAGAAAACCGGGTTCAAAACTCCGGCATAATGGATAATACCCAAAATCAATACATTGCCGGAATAAATTATCGCCATCTGACCGATGACGGTTATTTAGATCTAACATTGGGATTTAACAGTTATGATTATGATTTTAGCCAGATTGATGAATATCAACAGGAGTATTTTTCAAGTCAAGCCCAAGAACGGGAAGTGGGATTAAAAGTACAGCGATTTTGGTCACTATCAGATAAAATCAGTTTCATGGGCGGTATTTCAGGCAAATCAATCTCGGTTAATAATAATACGGCTTTCGCCGATACCGTCTATGATCGTAGTGGTAATCGCATCCCTTTCTCGGCCACAGCAATGCCCCAAACTATTATTCAAAACCAATATTCATATAAGTATGCCGCTTTCCTTGAGTTCGATTGGCTGCTCAGTACCAGAACCGACCTACATTTGGGTATAAGATCTGACTATTATACTTATCTGGATAAAAAGCTATACCTGGCTCCCAGATTTAGCCTGCGATATAAACTAACCGATCGGATAAACTTAAAAACCAGCGCCGGTATATATTATCAATCTCCTTCATATGTCTGGTTGATCAACGGTTTGAACAGTAATTTACAAGCTTTAAAAAATACAATGATCATCGTTGGTTTAGATTATCTAATCCAGGATGATTTACGCATGTCCTTTGAAACATATTATAAATGGTATAAGGATTTACCTACGGGTACTGTAAAAGATGTGAATGATTATATTATTATCACCAATACAGGTACCAGTTATGGCGGTGTGGAAGATGATTTTCAGTCATTTGGCTATTTTCCCATGGTACCCGATGCCTATGGCTCTGCCTATGGTTTTGAATGGTTATTACAAAAAAAATTCTCGCAGGTACCCTGCTATAGTCAAATTAGTCTGGCTTATGTTAAGAGTGCATTTACAGCAGGTAACAATCAAATATACCCGGGACAATTTGATCAACGTTGGATCATCAATATTGCCGGGGGTTACAAATTCAATGAGAATTGGGAAATCAGCACCAAGTTCAGATATTTTACAGGAATCCCGTATACACCTGTTTACCGGCCCAGCGAAAATCCAATACAAACAGGATCGATACAAAACCTGCCCGAAGAATATTTAACTAAACGTTTAGCACCTGAGGGTATCTGGGACTTACGCGTAGATCGTTATTTTTATTTTTATTCCTGGCGTCTGGTCCTTTTCTTAGATATTCAGAATGTTTTGAACAACAAAATACAAATCAAACCGCGCTATAACTTCTGGGAAGATAAAGTAAGCGAACGTAATGATATCGGCATTCTGCCGTCAATCGGTATAAGTGCTGAGTTTTAAAGACAAAAGAAAAAAGAAAAAAAATGGAATAAATACGGTGAGAAAGCATCAAGAAATATTACAGCATCTTTATTGATCAAGTTTTAGTATTTTTATATTTTTTCTTTTTTCTTTTGTCTTTTACTATCTACACAACAATATGAAAAAAATATTAATCTCAGGCAGCAGTGGTCTTATTGGCTCCCATTTAAGTGCGTTTTTATCTGAACAGGGTCACACCATTAGCCGCTTGGTTAGACAAAAAAAATCTAACACCAGTAAAGAAATTCTTTGGGATCCAATCGAAGAAGTTATTGAAAACAATTACCTGCAAGATTTTGATATAGTTATTCACCTTGCGGGTGCAAGCATTGCTTCCTGGCCCTGGAATAGAAATAAAAAAGCAAAAATTAAAAATAGCAGAGTACAGGGTACTCATTTTTTAAGCAAAAAGCTGGCAGAATTACATTCAAAACCTCAATTACTCATCTGTGCTTCTGCCATAGGGTATTACGGTGACCGCGGTGAGGAATTGCTAGATGAAGGCAGTCATGCTGGAGAGGGTTTTCTTTGTGAAGTGTGCCAGGAGTGGGAGGCAGCTGCTGAACCGGCTAAGCAGGCAGGCATCAGAGTAACTCAGTTGCGTTTTGGTATGGTTTTAAGTTCTAAGCAAGGTGCACTGGCCAAAATGCTCCCTTTTTTTAGATGCGGTTTAGGGGCGGTAATCGGAAGCGGGAAACAATACATATCCTGGATTACCTTAGCCGATGTCTCTAGAATCATTAATCATATCATGGAAACATCAGAAATCCATGGACCGATTAATGTAGTAGCTCCTTTACCAGTTCCCCATGCTGAATTCAGCAGGTGCTTGGCACGAGTACTCTCCAGACCGGTGATTTTTACTTTGCCTTCCTTTATATTAAAGGTAGCTTTGGGAGAAATGGCAGAAGAATTATTACTGGCCAGTACCCGCGTGATTCCTAAAAAATTAATTGCAAGCGCTTATTCGTTTCAATATTCTCAACTCGAACCAGCTCTGAGATCTATTCTCAACCATTAGTACAGCATAATTCTACACAATATCGCTCATTTGAGGAATATTGTCTACCTTTTATCAGTTTCATTATAAAATTTAAAAATGAGAAATAAAAAAGATAGGTAGTTCGTTTTGACAGTATCTAACGCATAATTCGTTAGACAGGATCTAAATTAGACAAAGTAAAAAAAATAAAATGCTATGAAAGCAGAATACTTTTTATTCAACATAGTCGTCTTTATAGGGCCTTTCATACTGGGTTTACTCAAACCTTTTCGCTTTAAGTATTGGACTGAGGCTTTTGTTTCTATAATAATCGTAATGATTCCCTATATCGTATGGGACGCTATTGTGACTGGTATGCATTGGGTTTTTAATACAGATTATATTTTAGGCATTTATTTTGCCAAATTACCATTAGAGGAGTGGTTATTTTTTATTACTATACCATTTGCCTGCTTATTTACCTGGGAAATGATTGTCAGGCGTGTTGACTGGCGGTATATACAATTTATTAAAAATATTCGCTATGTTCTATATATCTTGCCCGTTGTTGGCATTTTACTATTTATTAGGGGTCACGAATATACAGGCCTGGTTATGATATTTTTAAGTTTGGCGCTATTTGTAGATGGCTTAATGAAGACCAATTTAATATTGCAGAATAGGTTTTATCTGTATCTATTCTTTATCATTCTATTTACTCTGATCTTCAATGGTTATTTGACCTGGAGACCAGTTGTACTTTATGGTGAATCGTTCCAATTAGATTTTCGTGTCTTTACTATACCGATTGAAGATTTTGGGTACGGCCTGTCGCTTTTATATTTAAACACAATACTTTTCGAAAAATTAAAAGCCCGGAAGATAAAAGCATCAAATTTAGCAATTATTTAAATGATTAGCAGTTATTAAGGAAAATTTGCAATGTCAAAAATAGCGATGATAGGATCCGGATTTGGAGGACTCGCCGCAGCGATCAGGTTGCAGGCAAAGGGATTTGATGTGACCATTTTTGAAAAAAACGAAAAAGTAGGTGGTCATGCCTATCAAATGAAAATAAAGGGCTATACCTTCGACATGGGTCCATCGCTCATTACCGCACCAAATATTATTAATGGTGTTTTCACAGCAGCACATAAAAATATGAACAATTATGTCGATATGATCCGGCTGAATCCTTATTACAGAATCTACTATCATGATGGTACTTATCTGGATTATTCTGGTGATAATGAGCAGATGAAAAATCAAATGGCGCGCTATAGTCCTGAAGATGCCAACAACTACGAACAGTTTATGGATCATTGTCGACTAATATATGATGCTGTTATCACCGATGGTCTTGGATCGACCCCATTTATGAACTGGAGATCGCTTATTGATTTTCTACCTCGTGCCCTGAAACTTGATGCTATTCGATCAACCTATTCATTCGTAAAGAAATATTTTAAACACCCTAACCATCACTTTACTTTTTCTTTTCATCCTTTATTCATCGGAGGCAATCCTTTTCGTTCACCAAGCGTCTACCTCATGATTCCCTATCTGGAAAAAGAGGGCGGGGTATGGTTTTCTAAGGGGGGTATGTATGAATTGGTGCGAGCATTCGAAAAAGTATTTATAGAGCTGGGGGGTAGGATTAAAATATCTCATGAGGTACAGGAGATTGTGGTGGAAAACGGGACAGCCAAAGGGATTGTCATAAATGATGAATTTTACGCAGCCGATGCAGTGGTTTCCAATGCCGATATCGCTTATACCTATAAATATTTGATCAGGCCAGAATATCGCAAAAAATGGTCTGACCGAAAAATTGATCGTACTTCAATTTCCATGAGTACCTTTCTTATCTATATAGGTTCTAAAAAGCAGTATCCCCAATTACTTCATCATACACTCATATTATCTCATAGATATAAAGAATTGGTAAAAGATATTTTTGACAATAAAATTTTACCCAATGATTTCTCTATGTATTTGCATGCGCCCACTCGCAGTGATGCTTCTATGGCACCTGAGGGACGAGAGAGTATGTATGTCTTGATACCGGTGAGCAATTTAGCTGCTGGAATCGATTGGAAAACCATGAGTGAACCATTTACAGATCGCGTCCTTGAATATCTGGAAAAAAATTTCGGATTAGAACAGCTTAAGCAAAACATAGAAGTATTGGAAGTTTTTACGCCCCTTGACTTTCAAGACAAGCGCAATTCCTATCTGGGGAGTCCATGGGGCATAGAACCTAAATTGACTCAGACTGCCTATTTCCGACCTCACAATCGTAGTGAGGATATAAATAAGTTATATTTCGTAGGTGCCGGGACACATCCCGGGGCAGGCCTACCGGGTGTACTCCTTACAGCTGAAGCAACTGAAAAAGTAATACTTCAGGACTTTGAATTATCTACAACAAAGCATATGTATCAAAAAGAGGAATTGGTGTGATGAAATTCATGGATAGTTCTAATCGCGCTCAATTTAAATATGCGCGGTCATTAACTGCCCAACATGCTAAAAGTTTTTATTTTTCGGCCAGTCTTTTGCCCAGGGAAAAACGCTGGGCCACCTATGCACTATACGGCTTTTGCAGATATGTTGATAATTTAATTGATGTTCCGCGCAACAGAAGTTCCGAAGAGATACTTCATGAACTAAATTATTTAACACGTGAAATCGAAATCAGCTACCGCAGCGGAGAATCAGAACATCCGATTATGAAGCCATTTATATCAGTAACAAAGCATTATCGGATTCCCAAGAAATATCCGCTTGAATTGATTGAAGGCGTCAGAATGGATATACATAAAAACCGCTATGAGTCCTTTGAAGAGCTTTATTTATTTGCCTATCGTGTTGCTGGTGTAGTTGGCTTGATGATGACCCCTTTATTGGGATTCAAAGATCGTCGCGCCCTTAAAAATGCTGAAAATCTTGGTATTGCCATGCAGTTAACCAATATCTTGCGCGATATAAAAGAAGATAAAGAGATGAACCGAATATATTTACCGCTGGATGAAATGCAAAAATTTAACGTTACACCAAACGATCTGTTTGCTGAGCGCATGAGTGATAACTTTAAAGATTTAATGAAGTTTCAGGTGGATCGGGCTCATAGATACTACGATGAAGCAGATAAAGGAATAAAATTGCTTGATAGGGATGCCCAGTTTGCTATTTATTCTGCAAGCAAAATCTATCGCGGCATCTTAAAAAAGATTGAATTACATAATTACAATCCCTTCTTAGGCCGTGTTTTTGTCCCGCAAAGAAAAAAGGCACGTATTGTTCTCAGTGAAATTATGAGAACCAAAGTCTTATCCTTTGCCGGATTCTTTAATTAACGATTGCGAACATTTGATAAAGGATAATCATGTTAAAAAACAATTGGTACTTAATTTGTCCAGCTATTGAATTAAAACATGACATTATTACAAGGAAAATACTGGGTGAGAGCATTGTTTTATTCCGTTCTAAAACAGGGGATGTTATCGCATTAGAGGACCGTTGCTGCCATCGCAATGTTAATATATCCCTGGGATTTTTAAAAAACAATCGTATCGTTTGTGGCTATCATGGCTGGGAATATGACCACAGTGGTAAATGCGTGCATGTTCCTTCACAATTGCCCGAGGCAAAAATCCCGCGAACGGCTCAAATCAAATCGTATCCTGTAAAAGAATTTAACCGCTGGATCTGGGTTTTTATCGGTGATCCTGAACAGTCAGAAAAAGTCATGCCCAGCGATATTCCCGAGATGAACCAATGGGATTATACCTATGGATCCTATACCTTTAAAGCAGACCTGGAGTCGACCACAGAAAGTTTAATTGATCCTTATCATATTACCTTTGTGCACCGTAATTCGATAAAATCCTTCATGGGCCAGATTAATGATTTTCCGGCAAATCTTAATATTCAGGTTGTTGATGACGGACTGGAAGGAGTATACCGCAGGGCCAATAAGGGAACACTCGCAGAAAAAATATATTTTGGCCGGGATCCTTATATTAAAACACGATATCGTTTTTATTTTCCAGCTATCTCACGATTAGAATTGCAATTCAAAGAGAGGACGTTGCTTATTCTGGAACATGTTATGGGTGTCGATGATGAGCATGTGAATATGATGCAGATAACGCTGTGGAAGAATATTTTCCCCAAATTTCCTCGTTTCGCACGCTATTATATGAGTAAAATATCGGATAAAATAGTAAAAGAGGATATTGCTTTCTTAACTTCCCAGGCAAATATCTATAAGCGTAGCACAGGGAGACTGCATGAAGTCAGCGTAAAGGGGGATGAAATTTCACTTGCTTTCAGAAAATACTGGCGTAAAAAGTTAAACACCGAGAATAATGATAATGACAGTGACACAGGAAAACGTAAGCCAGGCAATTAATCTGCTCAAGCAGAAAGAGCAGGTTCCTTCACATTTCGACCGCATTGCAAGGCGCTATGATATCGCTACATTCTTCAACCAGGGATACCTTAAAGACCTGCAACGTAGTGTAGCTATGATGCACCTGAAAGGTAATGAATTTCTCGCTGATTTATGCTGTGGTACCGGTAAATCAACAGCATGTTGCTTAAATGCCTTACCTGAGGGCAGGGTAATCGGAGTCGATAATTCCGCTGAAATGCTAAACCAGGCTAAAAAAAATTATTATCAAAAATATGCAAGAAATAGGCTTGAATTTATACAACGGGATGTCATGAAATTGGATTTTGGAGCGAACAGCCTCGATGCGATCTTTATGGCCTATGGTATTCGTAATATGCCCGATTACCGGTTATGCTTACAAAATTTATTCAAAATGCTTAAACCGGATGGCATTATTACGTTTCACGAATATTCTATTCATGATAATTTACTGTCACGTGTCTATTGGAAGCTGCTAGGCTATTTCCTGATAATTCCTCTCTCAACACTATTGACCGGCTCCTCTACTATATTCAAGTATTTGATAAAAAGCGTATTGACTTTTCCCTCACCCCAAAGTTTTGTGCAGATGTTAGCCTCAGCTGGATTTTGTGATATACAAGTTCACCGTCACAGCAGCTGGCGCCGACCTGTTTTACATACGTTCGTCGCAAAGAAGCCTGCTTAAAATGGCATCTTATCAAACACCTGCTGCTAAGTGTGCATCCATCCGGGCAGCAAGGCATGTACTATATTTTAAAGACTTAAAGAAGGTTAAAACATGAAGAAAAAAAATTTTATTGCAAGGATGATTGAAAATAGACTGGGCGGGTATGAGCGACAGATTAATTCTGTAGATGTGCAATTGCCATCTAAAATAGGTAAAGAATGCAATGTAGCCATTATCGGAGCAGGGCTAGCCGGACTTTCAGCTGCAATCATTTTAGCTGAACGCGGTTTTAAAGTGGATATTTACGAAAAAGATGGTTTTATGGGAGGAAAGGTCGGTTCCTGGCCGCACACATTTTCGGACGGATTTAACACCCAAATAGAACATGGATTTCATGCCTTTTTTCGTCAGTATTATAATCTACTCCGTATCTTAGATAAAGTGGATGCTTCAAAAAATCTTATACCTATCGACGATTATCTCATTATGACGCTCGATCAGGGCAATTACAGTTTCAAAAATATTAATACGACACCGATACTCAATTTATTTTCTTTGATGAAAACTAAGGTATATACACTTGGTGAGGTTATAATAAATCCCAAATTTAATCGCATGCTGACCCTTTTACAGTATGATCCGCGAAAAACGTTTCAAAATTTCGATCATGCAACGTTTAATGATTTCGCTAACATGGTTGGATTAAACAATCAGATGCGTCTGATGTTTACCACCTTTGCCAGGGCATTTTTTGCCGAAGCACACCTTATTTCGATGGCTGAACTCATAAAAAGCTTTCATTTTTATTTTCTAAGTAATGATCATGGTCTGTTATACGACGTCTTAAATGACGATTTTGATGTTACCTTATTGCAGCCGATCAGAAAGTTCTTGAAAAAGCATGGTACAAAAATTTTACTCAAAAATCCGGTAAATGAGATTATAAAAGAGGAGCAAAAGTTCACTATCCAAAATAGAAGTTATGACTATCTGATTTTTGCTTCGGATATAGGTGGAACGCAAAAGATCGTTGCTAATTCAAAATCATTATATCAAAGCTATCCTGACTTTTCTAACCAGATAAAGAAGCAAAAAATATCACAGAAATATGCGGTTTTAAGAATCTGGATAGACAAAGATATCGATAGTAAATTGCCTTTTTTTATCTTTACCGATGCCATTAAAATCTTAGATTCGGTTACCACATATCACCGCATGGAAAAATCTTCACGTGATTGGGTCGCGAGCAATGGCGGGGGCATATTTGAATTACATTCTTACGCCTTACCCGATCATATCAGTGATCCCGGGGAGATTAGATCGCAATTCCTGTCCGAATTTGAGGCATATTTTCCAAAACTCAAGGGATATAAAATTAAATATGAATACTTACAGGTCAGAAACGATTTTACAGCCTTCCACACAAACTTATACGCCAACCGCGCATCCTATAACACCCAGGTACCCAATCTTTATCTGGCAGGGGATTGGATTAAGATACCATGTCCGGCCATGCTGATGGAAGCAGCGGCAACTTCTGCTTTGTATAGTGTGAATGAGATATTAAAAACTGAAAAGGTTCAACAAGAACCTATCTACAGTGTGCCTTTAAGGGGTATTTTTGCCTAATAAACAAAGATTTTAATTATTACTAAAATTGCGGAAGTTTGAATCTTTACGATTAAGATTTTGTATGTAGTTTTCCATTTTTACCCGCTCAACCAAATTCTTGAGTGATTCAACACTATGTTTTAAGCGTTCAGCAGTTGAAGTCATCTCAAGGAATTTCTGCTTCTCTTTCATAGTAAATCCACCGATTCCAGAAATGATATAGGATATGATTTTAATATCTAATTTTTCCATAAACTTTAAATCATATTTGTTGATTGTTAATCTATCCAGCTTCTTTAAAAGATCTACCCCTTCTTTTGCTAAAATAATGAGATGCTCCGATTCATGTTCTATCTCATCTTCAACGAACGTTACTTGTGCTTGCAGATATTTCTTTTCATCATGAATTTCTTTAATTTCAAATTTTCGCGTACCTTGGGCAAGGATATCCATGCGACCATCTTCATAACGCTTTAAAACCCTTAAAATAGTAGCAGTACAACCGACACGGTGAATTTGATTGTCTCTACCATATACCACACCAAATTCCTTTTTCTGCTCAAGGCATTGCTTAATCATAATCTTATAGCGTTCTTCAAATATATGTAATGGTAAAGGTAATTCAGGAAATAGCACAATCCCCAAAGGAAACAAGGGGATAGTTTCTTCTTCAGTCATAGATTCTCCCACATATTGTTTAGCTCATATAAGTATATAACATCTTGAGATCAATTTTTATTTGAAAAATATCACAAATTCGAATAAAAATACAGCGAAACCAATTTTTACTCTTTTCTTCCAGAATTTTCTAACGCATGTCACAAATATTGGAATAAATTATAGCCAGCATAAGTATATTCATATATTAGTGGAGGTGATTCGATTATTTTATTCTGAAGAAAAAAATAACTAAATTTATTCTTCGCTTGAATCACCAAAAAATGAGACAATAATAATGAAAAAGATACTGATCGCAGGTGCTACAGGTTATGTTGGATCCAGATTAGTGCCGCGTTTACTTGAAAAAGGATATCGCGTACGCTGTTTGGCGCGTAATCCTGATAAATTAAAGAATAGAAGTTGGAACAAGGTAGAGATAGTCCAGGGTGATGTGCTGGATATATCCTCTTTAGAAGCGGCTCTTAAGAATATAGATATTGCTTATTATCTGGTACATGCCATGGGTACGCTGGGAGATTTTCGCCAAAAAGACAGCCAATCGGCAAGAAATTTTGCATCTGCTGCAAAAATAGATGGCGTCAAGCGCATCATATATCTTGGTGGTTTGGGTGATCCCGAACAAAATTTATCACAACATCTTAAAAGCCGGCAAGAGGTAGGTCAAATATTAGGCGAAACAGGTATTCCCGTGACCGAATTACGCGCTTCTATAATCATTGGTTCGGGCAGTGCTTCGTTCGAAATCATACGTGATTTGGTAAAAAAACTTCCCATAATGATAACACCTCGTTGGGTTAAATCACGATGTCAGCCCATTGCCATTGATGATATACTATCTTACTTGATTGAAGTATTGAGAGATCAGCGCACAGTTGGTGAAACCTTTGATATAGGAGGTTCTGAAATACTCACTTATCAGACCATGATGTTACAGGTTGCCGAAATAATGGGAAAACGTTTGAAAATAATAAACGTACCTGTGCTTACACCCCATTTATCAGCGTATTGGCTTAACTTAGTAACCACTGTACCTATGAGTGTTGCCTTTCCGTTGGTTGAGGGATTGCGTAACGATACTATATGTATTGATCAGCGTATTCAGCAATTCTTACCTTTGCAAAAAACCCCTTTTAAAGATGCCGTTCAAACCGCCCTGCAAGCTGATAAAAAGAGCTATTTAGAGTCCAGATGGACCCAGGCAGATACCTTTAACAGCGACAGAATGGGAAGATTGAACCAAAGATTATTATATGATGAACAAATTGTAACCTGTCCGGCATCAAAAGATAAAGTTTTTGCCAAAATACAAAAAATAGGTGGAAATACAGGTTGGTACTACGCCAATTGGACCTGGAAATTACGAGGCCTCTTTGATCGCCTAATCGGTGGGGTAGGCATGCGTCGTGGGCGCCGCCATCCTACTGAATTACGTGTTGGTGATACGCTCGATTTCTGGCGAGTGGAAAAATATATTCCTGGCTCGTATTTAAAACTACGTGCAGAAATGAAACTTCCGGGAATTGCCTGGCTTGAATTTGATGTCAATGAAGAAGGGGGAATAACTGTTTTGCATCAGAGAGCTGCATTTAAACCTTTTAACTGGTTTGGTTATGCTTACTGGTTTATACTTTTACCGATTCACTACTTTATTTTTAAAAATATGGCTAAAAATATAGCCTTAACATAATGACAGCTTATCTACTTTTACACAATGGTGACTGAAGCTATAAAAGTTAATATGTTTTGGTTTAGGAGAGACCTGCGCTTGGAGGATAACACAGGGCTTTATAATGCTTTGCAGGATGACCTGCCTGTCTTGCCTATCTTCATTTTTGATACAGATATATTGAATCCACTGGAAAATAAAAAAGATCCGCGTGTTGAGTTCATTTATAACACATTGCTTGAACTTCAGGAGGCTCTACTTCGCATGGGCAGCAGTCTTCTGATACGTGTTGGTAAACCTGTGCAGGTATGGCACGAGTTAATAAAAGAGTTTAATATCCATGCACTATATGTCAATCACGATTATGAACCTTATGCTCTGGAACGAGATAATACAATAATGAATCTGATGAACAAATCTGGTATTGCATTTAAATCATATAAAGATCAGGTGATCTTTGAAAAAGATGAGATCTTAAAACAAGACGGGACCCCCTATACTGTTTACACTCCATATAGTTTAAAATGGAACAATCTGCTAAGCACAAATGATATATTACCATTCCCGATAAAAAATTACAGTCATAATTTTTTACTTACACAAGCTTTTCCCATCCCAACTCTAGAAGCTATCGGTTTCCAAAGAAGTGGGTATACTTTTCCTGGGAAATCGCTTCCTAAAGAAATTGTACGCAAGTATGATAAACAACGAGACTATCCCGCTATCAACGGAACAACCCGACTGAGTGTTCATTTACGTTTTGGTACTTTGAGTATAAGGAGTTTGGTTCGTAGCGCCATGGAATTAAATGAAACCTGGTTAGGTGAATTAATCTGGCGCGAGTTTTTTATGATGATACTTTATCATTTCCCTTATGTAGTAGATAGGCCTTTTAAGCAGCGTTACCAAAGAATAAAATGGCGTAATGACCGTGCAGAATTTGAAAGGTGGTGTAACGGAGAAACGGGTTACCCCATGGTAGATGCAGGTATGCGCGAATTGAACCAAACTGGATTTATGCATAATCGCGTACGGATGATAACAGCCAGTTTTTTAACCAAGCATTTATTAATAGACTGGCGCTGGGGTGAACGTTATTTTGCTCAAAAACTGCTCGACTATGAGCTGTCTTCAAACAACGGCAACTGGCAGTGGGCTGCTGGATGCGGCTGTGATGCAGCCCCTTATTTCCGGATTTTCAATCCTACAACCCAGTTAAAAAAATTTGATCCTGATCTTGCTTATGTCAGAAAATGGATTCCCGAATTAGATTCCCCTCAATATCCTAAAGCTATGGTTGATCATACCATGGCTCGCGAAAGAGCCCTATCTGTACTCTCCGCAATACATTAATCCCTGAATAAATTACATTACCAACCTTTTGCTGAAAATTTACAGAGTAGATATACTATGATAGTAATAAATTAACGGCGGGTATGAGTATAAGCAGGGCAACCACTTTATTAAAGATGTTTTCATTTACTTTAACATGCAGTTTACTGCCAATCCATAATCCGATCAGCATGATGCCAAAATATATAACAAGCTCTCCATGAGAAATATGCATAGGTAGTTGATTTAGCTTATAAAGCGCAAAACGCCACCCCGAACCGAGAAAAAAGATCCCGATCAGTTGGACTCTGAAAAACTCCTTTTTGTATAACATTTTCATATAAATAATTAGAGGTGGCCCGGTAATACTTATTAATCCTCCCAATACGCCACTAATGAATCCTACAGGATATTTCAGTGTGGCTATCGACTTATGTGCTGGTTGAGATAAATTATTACGCTGGAATAAAATTACCCCAGAAAAAAGAAGAATAGCTAAAGCAATTATTTTCTTAAGTAGTGTCGTGTCGATAGTACCCAGCAGCAGTGATCCCAGAATTGCCCCCAAGGCAAGAGCGAAAAAGATGGAGAGTACAAAACGCCATTGTATCTCTTTTCTGACTGTTATGAGTAATATTCCGCCACCGATAAAATCGAAAAGTGCAGCAGCTGTGATAGCCGTGACTGGGTCGTAGACCAGGGAAAGTGATGGAACTATAATCAAGGCGGGTCCAAAACCGCTAAAACCTTTTAAAAAGTAAGCAGCAAATATAATTAGTATACCAGCCAGCAGTTCCATAAAAGATACACAATGATAAAACGTTTCACACTTCGGTAATCAGCTATCCACTATTTTTACAGTTGGTTTTTGTTTGTAACACTTACTTTTAACTTTTTTTCCCGTTCATGTCGTTGTACAGCCAATTCAATCAGTTTATCAATCAATTGACCATATGAAATTCCGCTTGCCTGCCACAATTTGGGATACATACTTATTCTAGTGAAACCCGGGATGGTATTCAATTCGTTGACATATACTTTATCGCCTTTTAAAAAAAAGTCTACCCGCGCCATGCCTTCACAGCACAATACTTTGAAGCTTTTAACGGCCAATTGTTGGATTTTCTTAACGACTGTAGGCTGCAAGCGGGCAGGAATTTCGAATATGGCACCCTGTTGATCAATGTATTTCGCATCATAATCATAAAATTCGTGTTGGGCAATGATTTCACCGGGTACAGATACCTCGGGATTTTCGTTACCTAAAACAGAGCATTCGATTTCCCGACCTTTAATATATTCTTCAATTAGTATTTTATCGTCATAATTGAAGGCCTCTGCAAGCGCAGGTGTAAATTCGCTTTGATTATGTACTTTCGTGATACCCACCGACGATCCAAGGTTTGCCGGTTTAACAAAACATGGGATACCAAGGGTATTTTCAATCCGGTTATAGGTAATTTTTTTAAAATCAGCATGACTATAGCTCAAAAACTTTGCCTGAGGGATACCTGCATCACGAAGAAGTCGCTTCATGACATCTTTATCCATTCCCACTGCAGAACCCAATACACCGGCACCAACAAAAGGTATACCGGCTAATTTTAACATCCCCTGCACAGTTCCATCTTCGCCAAACGGGCCATGCAAAACAGGGAAAACGACGTCGATCTCACCTGTGCTGGTTGATTTGGTAACATTTAGCATTTGCCGACCCGTATCTCCCGGAAGCAAGGCCAGATTTTGATTGCTTACGGCTAAACTAATTAATTTTGGATTCTCTTCATGGAGCAAAAAGTGCGAGGAATCATTAAGATACCATTTGCCATCGTGATCGATACCAATCAAGATAACGTCGTACTTATCTTTATCAATTGCCTGGATAATATTTTTTGCCGATTGCAGAGAGACTTCATGTTCGGCAGATTTACCTCCAAATAATATGGCAACGCGAGTTTTTTTCTTCATAGACAACACAAGTCCCATCGAATTATTATTTTCATTGTTTTGTTCATTTACAAAAATAGCGTAAAATTAGCAAAAATAAAACGATAAAAGTGAAGCGTTCAGCTCTTTCAGCTTTACCGTTGATTCGTCCATAACTTAATAATATTAATTGAAAACATTAATAATTATTGCTAAAATTTCAAGAAATTGAAAAGGAGAGGCGCATGCAGACAGGAGGATTAAAAATGAAAGGTATATCTTATTTACTGTTTTCCTTAGCCATCATTTGTTTACTATCCTGCCAGAAGGAAAAAACAGAGGAAGTTAAAACAACGGAAACCGAAGAAGTTAGCCAGGCCGCTGAAGAGAAAACCGCTGGTGAATTTGCGCTGCCTGAATTAGATAACGATTATCTGGTCTCCGTTTATGAAATGCAAGAATTTATTAAGATGGAGCAAGAGAACATCGAATTACGTAAAAAATATTGTCAAAACTCCTACCTTAAAGACCATGGCGTATTCGTATCAATGGGAATCGCACAGCGATACAATCCCAAAGACGGCTCAGATATCCCCACCCATCTATCCGAAAGGGCTGCAAAATTAGATGCTATGCGTTGGGCATTGTATGGAGAGCAGTGGTTAAAAAATGATTATCAACCCCCATTTGGTAAGATAGCAGGAACCATAACGTATCCAACACAGGTTATAAATAAAGCTTTTGTGGGTGATTCGCTTTTCATATTCCTGGCCACCAAAATGCCGTAATGCAGCACCAAGATAAGATGTAGCTCGTAAAATGGAGTGTTGGAGTGTTGGAGTGATGAAATACACCAGTGCTCCAACACTCCATTACTCCATTACTCCAATACCCAAGTGCTCCACCACTCCATTACTCCAATACTCCATCATTCAATCACTCCATTTCTCGTTATTTGAATAGCATTTTGGCAATAGTCTGCAGCTGCATATTAGAAGTGCCCTCGTAGATGGTGCCTATTTTGGAATCGCGGTAGAATTTTTCCACTGGGTATTCTCGTGTAAAACCGTATCCACCGAGTACTTCAACGATAAGCGATGTGATTTTTTGAGCCAGTTGAGATGAATAAAGTTTGGCCATTGCTGCTTCTTTAATAAAATTTATACCCCCATCTTTCATTCGCGCGGCATTATAGACCATAAGGCGCGCTGCCTCTAACTCCGTTGCTGCCTGCGCCAATTGAAATTGCATGCCCTGAAAAGTGCAAATTGCTTTTCCGAATTGTTCACGTTCTTTGGTATAATTTATACCATATTCGAATGCCCCGGTTGCGAGTCCTACCATCTGTGCACCAATACCAATACGCCCTTCATTTAATGTCTCTATTGCTACCTTATATCCCTCTCCTACCTTACCTAAAACATTCTCTTTTGGCACTTTACAGTTATCAAGAACAAGCTCACAGGTACTTGATGCTCTTATACCCAGTTTATCTTCTTTTTTCCCGACCTGAAATCCTGGAAAGTTGCGTTCCACAATAAAAGCAGTGATTCCCTTATAACCGGCTTCCGGATTAATATTAGCAAAAATGATATAGATTTCTGCTTCTTTACCATTCGTAGTCCATAATTTTCTTCCATTGAGGAGATAGAAGCCTCCATTTTCTGTGGCTCTCGTGGTCAGGGCAAAAGCATCACTTCCTGAACCTGCCTCTGAGAGAGAATATGCACCCATTTTTTTAGAACTTAATTGCGGTAAATACTTTTCTTTTAATGCCTCAGAACCCCAGCGCAAAAACGCATTATTCACCAGTGTATTTTGTACATCTATAATTACGGCGACGGAGGGATCTACAGTACTCAGGGCCTCTACAGCTAAAATTGCCATAAAAAAGGATGTTTCCGCACCGCCATAGCGCTCGGGGATTTCAATTCCCATTAATCCCATTTGGAATAGCTGAGGAGGTATCGCTGGATCGATTTCGCCTTCATCATCCATCTTTCTCACAAGTGGTTTTATTTTTTCAACTGCGAATTCACGTACTGTGTCATAAAAAAACTGCTCATCTTCGCTCAGTTTTGTCAGCGGTAATCTGATGGGCGTAGTAGACATAGACTCCTCCTAATTAAAGTGATTTGGCGCTTTCGGCATATTGCACGGTAAATAAAACTTAAATATAATCCATTTTTTTGGCATTGTAGTACAGGTAATGGTACCACCATGTATATTTATTATATTTTTAACATTGTATAGTCCAATGCCCAAACCTCCCTTTACATTTCCAATCGGTATTGATTGAAATTTCTTAAATATCAGCGAGCCGATGTTTTCAGGTATATCATAGCCGATATTTTTCACTGAAATATGCATATGCTCTTCTTTACATTTGAGCGAAATAGTAATCACCGTGTCACTCGCACCATATTTTATCGCATTATCAATAAGATTACGCATAACAATCTCAAGCAAATCTTGATCGGCCATGAGCATTACCTTATCAGATTTAATCTGGACATCCAGTTTCATACCTTTTTCATTGAGTTGGACTTTAAACTCTTTAGAGACTGTGTCCAGTATATCTTCTTTAAAATCGATTAACTTGTAGCTGGGGCTTAACAGCTTTTTTTCTGTTAGCGACATCTTTAACAGCGCATCAACGATATTAAAAAGCTTATGCATGATACGATCATTAGCGTTAAGAGTATCTTCAATGTCCAATATACTCCCCGAATCGATATTCTTTCGCAAGAGTCGATTGTATCCATGAGCTGTTGTCAGCAGATTTTTAAATTCATGGGTGATAAGACCAAGAATCTCTTCATAACTTTGCGAAGTCTGATCTAATTCCTTTTGTATCCTCGATTTTTCATCCAGCAATACGGCTTGTGCCCCCAACAATATCAACGCTTTTATTTTATCCTTTTTATTAACACCCTCTTTTTGTAAGTCAGAATAATGCTTTTCAAGATCAGGAAGGCTCTCGAATTTTTGTGAATAATCATCGAGTATCTCTAATAACAGCTCTTGGGGAATTATACCATTTTTAATCATTTCGATTCCCCGTTCAAAAAGCTTACGATAAAATTGCACACTTCCTTTGGATTGTGTTGTAGATTTACTCTTTTTCATATAGTATTGTTATTATTGATAGGATTTTCTAAGTGAATACAGGAGATCATTGCTAAATATAAAGAAAATAAATAAAAAAAGCAGGAATATATCCTGCTTTATTAGTTTTGAACACACGGTTCAGTTGTTATATTTAAGCTCATGTAAATCTTGAACTTCCACAAGATGAGCTAGCGCTTGAACCTGTACTGCTGGCAGTACCGGAACTAAATGCGGACAACAATTTTTCTGCATTTTTCTTACCACACCTGGGACATACAACATCATTTTTCTCAGAGAGTGAAGAAAATACCAATTCTTCAAATTTATGGCCACAATTTTTACATCTGAATTCATAGATAGGCATTTTTCGGACTCCTTAGTAATTCTTTAAACGCTTTCTATAACCTTTTGCAATTTCCTATTAACTTCCTCCGCAACGGGAAGAATATCGTCACGTTGAACGACGCTCATCATTGCCCTGGCATCAATTGCTGCTATAACAGACCGATCTCTACCAGATTCATATACAACTACATTACAGGGCAGAAGCAAGCCAATGTTCGGCTCAGCACTCAAGGCCTTATGAGCTAATGGTGGATTACATGCACCCAAAATGACGTATTTATTATAATCTACGTCTAATTTTTTCTTTAATGTGGCTTTAACATCTATCTCGGTCAGAATACCAAAACCCTCTTTCTGTAATTCTTGTGTGACCTTTTCTATTGCCTGTTCATAAGGTAAATCAACTTCCTTTGAAAAACTGTAAGACATATTTCTCTCCTAAATCTATTTTTATTTAATATATTTTCGCCCGCTCTTCTCTCTATTATTAAATGACAGTAACAATCCCATAACCGCACCATAAGTTGTGCTTATATAGGGATTACTCGAGATTGGACATGTTCCGCCATTACATCCTATAAAATAATAATAAGCAAAACCACCTGCACCACCAATTAGTAAAAAAGCAAAGGTCTTAAACCAACGATTTTTGAATAAAGATCCCATATTATTATTTCTCCGATTTATTCGCTATTGACCTTCATACTCTTCTTTTGATGCAAAAACAGCAAGAAAGTTTCAGGAAATTTTAATTTATAATAAAAATTATTTATTGTAATGATTGTATAAAATGTTAATTAAAAATAATACCATCCTCTGGCATTAATCAAATTTATTATTATCGTTTGCAACAAATGTTGACTACAAATGTTCAACCCCGCCGGGGTTGAACGTTTGTAGAAAATTAAAAACCATAATTATCAATATGGGCAAATTACATTTTACGATTATAAAAATACATAATCACGCGCGTTCAAATACCAGGACACCACCTTTGAAATCTAACGATATTTTATCATTCTTATTAATCTCCCCTTCAATCACTTTCTTGGCCAATTCATTCACGATTTCCTTCTGCATAAGTCGTTTTATCGGCCTTGCACCGAATTCAGGCTGATATCCATGGCGTGCGATGTATTCGCTTGCATTATCGCTAATTTGAATATGAATTCCATTCTGTGCTAATTTCTTGCGTATGCGTTCGAATTGCAATTCTACGATTTGTTTAATTTCACTGCGACTGAGTGCATGGAAAACAATGATATCGTCAATGCGATTCAAAAATTCCGGACGTAGTTGCTGTCGTAACATTTCCATAACCTGCATCCTGATATCCTCGTATACCTCTTCCCTGTTCTGATCTGTTATTTTTTGAGATTTCTCCATGATCAGCGGTGCACCAATATTTGAAGTCATGATAATTATGGTATTCTTAAAATTTACCGTTCTACCCTTATTATCCGTTAACCTACCATCATCCAATACCTGCAATAACAAATTAAAAACTTCCGGGTGAGCCTTTTCTATCTCATCGAGTAGGACCACAGAGTATGGTTTTCGCCGTACCATCTCTGTTAATTGTCCACCCTCTTCATACCCCACATAACCCGGAGGTGATCCGATTAATCGTGATACAGAATGTCTTTCCGTATACTCTGACATATCAATACGCACGATAGCATTTTCATCATCAAACAGAAATTCGGCCAGTGCTCTGGCCAGTTCGGTTTTACCTACACCGGTAGAACCCAGAAAGATAAATGAACCCACCGGCCGGTTTTCATCGCTTAGACCTGCTCTGGAGCGGCGAATGGCATCAGAAACAGCCTCTACTGCGTCTTTCTGACCTACAACCCGCCTGGCTAAACCCTCTTCCATTTTTAACAACTTATCTATTTCACTCTGTAACATCTTTGACACAGGTATTCCTGTCCATTTTGCAACAATCTCTGCAATATCCTCTTCATCAACCTCTTCTTTCAACATTTTTCGGTTTGATTGCAATTCGATGAGTAGCTTGTTTTGCACTTTTAATTTGCTTTCCAATTCAGGAATTTTACCATATCTAAGTTCAGCAACTTTATTCAAATTCCCTTCACGCTCACTTTTTTCAATCTCAATGCGATAGCTATCAATTTCAGCTTTAATATTTCTAATATTTTGAATGTGTTCTTTTTCCTGAAGCCAATGTGCTTTTAATTGGTCACGTACGCTTTTAAGGTCGGCAGTCTCTTGTTTTATCTTCTCAAGCCGCACCTTGGATTTTTCATCCTTCTCCTTTTTCATAGCGACCGCTTCAATTTCCAATTGCTGAATTTTGCGTTCTACTTCATCCAATTCTTGAGGCATGGAATCTATCTCAATCCTTAGACGAGATGCCGCTTCATCAACCAAATCAATAGCTTTATCCGGTAAAAACCTGTCCGAAATATATCTATGCGATAAGGTAGCTGCAGCAACCAATGCCGCATCTTTGATGCGCACCCCGTGATGTACCTCATATTTTTCTTTCAGACCACGGAGAATGGAAACGGTATCTTCCACAGAAGGTTCATCCACCAATACAGGTTGAAAGCGGCGTTCTAATGCAGCATCTTTCTCAATATGCTTACGATATTCATCTAATGTTGTTGCACCAATGGCACGTAGTTCACCACGAGCCAGAGCGGGTTTCAACATATTCGATGCATCTACGGCACCTTCAGCAGCACCGGCACCGACCAGGGTATGCAATTCATCGATAAACATGATGATTTCGCCTTGCGCATCCGTTACCTCTTTTAAGACCGCTTTCAAACGTTCTTCGAATTCTCCGCGAAATTTTGCACCTGCAATCAAAGCTCCCATATCCAGTGAAATGATGCGCTTACTTTTAAGATTTTCAGGAACATCTCCAGAGACGATGCGATGCGCAATACCTTCAGCAATAGCCGTTTTCCCCACGCCCGGCTCACCAATTAATACCGGATTATTTTTGGTACGGCGTGATAAAACCTGAAGCACACGACGAATTTCCTCATCTCTTCCTATCACCGGATCCAGTTTACCGCTGCGTGCCAATTCATTCAAATCGCGGCCATAGCGTTTTAACGCCTGATATTTACCTTCAGGGATCTGATCCGTCACGCGCTGGCTGCCACGTATTTCCTTTAATATTTTCATAATGCCGTCTTCTGTAATCCCCATATTGCGCAAGATCTTACCGCCATTGCCGGATTCATCCAGGATCAATGCCAGAAGAAGATGTTCTGTACTTACATACTCATCTTTTAGATTGGTCGCTATATTTAATGCACTGTTTAACATCTGCTGGCTGCGATTGGATAAATAAACCTGCGTTAATCCAGCTCCCTGAACCTTGGGAAATTTCTTCAGTTCATGTTCAAAACTGGCCTCAACAACCTGTAAGTTCAAACCCGCTTTTTTTAAAATCGTTGCTGTTATGCCCTCTGAATCTTTTATCAAACCTATCAATATATGCTCAGGCTCGATCTGTTGATTGCCGTAATCAGAAGCTATTTGCTGCGAAACGGCGATGGCATCCTGGGCTTTAAGTGTAAATTTATCTAGTGTCATAGCTATTTTTCCTCTTAAACATTTCATTCAACTGCAGCGCGACAAAATAAATGCCGCCTGTAGTAAAACATACTGTGATTATTATCTAAATACCAAATAATTAATACAAAAGATATGCCAAAAGGATATTTGTGTAATAATGTGTAATAATGTTATTTTCTTAAGCGACTTTGTAACAATATTCTGCTACTATGACAGAATTTTATGTTAATTTGGCGGGAAATCTGGTTAAATCATTTGATAGTAATTGTTTTTACAATTCTGCCGGCATGACGTGATATGTACTCAATCTCGGCCTGCCCTGAACCGGTCACAAGAAACTGGTATTCCACTTTACCAAATCCCGGTATGGTCAGAAACTGAATTTCGGGTTTATATTCTTTATAGCCAACCTCATCATAATAGACATTTTTTAATTCCCCTGCGGCAACGACCTTAATACCCTTTCCTTTAAGCGTCAATATATCTTTTGGATATAAATTCTCCTTTTGGGCATGTTGGCTCATGGTTGGAATCGCTTTGCTGTTTATGAGGCGAACCCGCACTCGGTATAGATTGGATTCAACCTTCTTTATTTCCCATACATCCATGCTGATTTCTGGAGTCTGTTTTGCTGAAAATATCACGACCGAGGAATTTCTATGAACCAAATCTTT
>SMTZ1_10000797_pt1 | contig 30482 bp, 37 predicted proteins | sample DeeMarSWOR136_30_FD_25667 | JGI IMG/M metagenome (IMG submission 25667) | reverse complement strand
ACCCAGAAGCAAAAAAGGCACTTTTTGCACCAAAAATCGAAAAAGTTACAATAAACATTGGCGTAGGTGAAGCAGGAGAACGACTTAAAAAAGCAGAAACAGTACTAGAAAGCGTCACTGGTCACAAACCGATAGAAACCCTTTCTAAAACCACAAACAAAGATTGGGGTATTAGGAAAAGAATGCCTATTGGATGTAAAGTTACACTTCGTGGTAAAGATGCTGATGATTTTCTAAAAGAAGCACTAAGCACAAGAGAAAATAAAATGGCAGATTACTCCTTTGATGACGAAGGAAATCTGTCTTTTGGGATCCCCGATCACACCCTTTTTAAAAGCCAAAAATACGATCCAAATATTGGCATATTTGGAATGGATATATGTATCACGATGAAAAAACCTGGATATAGAGTTAAACACAGACGTATAGCAGCAGGAAAATTGCCGCACCGACATCGAGTGAAAAAAGAAGAAACTAAGAAATTCTTCTCTGAGACGTTTAACATGGAGGTCATAGAATGAAGATAAAAGAGAAGAAAAAAGTATACGGTAGAATCAAAGGATGCGAAAGATGCGGTAGGAAAAGAGGTCTTATTAGAGCATACGGCCTGCATATGTGCAGACAATGTTTCCGTGAAAAAGCTGAAGAAATGGGTTTTAAAAAATATTCATAAAATAAAGGAGGCAAAAATAATATGTTAAATGATCCACTGGCAAATGCGTTATCCGCTATGAAAAACGCTGAAATAAAAGGAAAAGGTACATGCATTATTCAGCCTTCTTCAAAACTAATTGGGGGAGTTTTAAACCTTTTAAAAGAGAAAGGTTACATTGGTGAATTTGAACAAATTGATGATGGGAAAGCAGGTGTTTTTCAAGTGCAACTCAATGGAAACATCAATAACTGTGGTGTAATAAAACCAAGATATCCAATAAAAAGAGACGATCTGGATAAATGGGAGGCAAGGTATCTTCCTGCGCAACATTTTGGCTTATTAATACTAACGACTACAAAGGGTATTGTATCTCAGGATGAGGCAAAAGAAAATGGAATTGGAGGTAAACTACTAGCATATGTGTACTAGAGATTAAGGGTGAACGATCATGGCAAAAATAGCTGAGATAAAAGAACAAATAACAGTTCCAGACGGTGTTACCGCGTCAATAGAAAATGATATTCTTACAATTAAGGGAGAAAAAGGGGAACTATCAAGGGCTTTTTCACATCCAAAAATATCTGTAAAAATCAATGGCAAGGTTGTTGAGATACAAGGCAAGGATATTAGAAGAAAAGGAAAGGCTTTGATAGGAACTTTTGTTGCACATATCAACAATATGATCAAGGGTGTCACTGAAGGATTTGAATATAAAATGAAAACTGTGTTTTCTCATTTTCCAATAAAAACTTCTGTTGATGAGAATGAATTTGTCATTCAAAATTTCCTTGGGGAGAGATCGGCTCGTAGAGCAAAAATACTTGACGGTGTTAATGTAGAAGTAAAAGGCGATGACATAACTGTTCAAGGAATTGATAAAGAAAGAGTTGGACAAACAGTTGCAAATATTGAACGTGCTACTATAGTAAAAAAACGAGATGTTCGTGTATTTCAAGATGGTGTATACAGGATTAGCAAAGGAGGCAGATAAACATGGCAAAAGAGGATGTCATCAAAGAATTCATAAAAATTAAGGGTGTTGGCAAAGCTAAAGCTGAGCTTCTTTATGACAAAGGTTTTGACTCACTTGATAAACTGAAAAAAGCTACGACTAAAGATTTAGCGAAAGTTGAGGGTGTTACTGAAACCATTGCAAAAAATATCAAAGATCAATTAAAAGAAACAAAGGTTGCAAAAACCAAGGCACCAAAGAAGAAAAAAGTTGAAAAGCCTAAAGAAAAAGAAGAAAAACCAAAAGCCGAAAAGAAAGCTGAACTCAAAGCAAAACCTGAAAAGAAAGAGAAGAAACCCAAAGCAGCAAAAAAAGAAGAAGAGGAAGAGGAGCCAGAAGAAGAGGAAGAAGAATACAAAGTGAAGAAGAAACCGAAACTTAGCAAAGAACAAAAAGAGAGACTAAGACTCAGAAAACAAATTAAAAAGAGAACACCAGACTTCCTTAGAGAGGAATGGTTTAGATATAAAAGGATTCCAAAGAACTGGCGTAAACCTGATGGTATATCATCAAAAATGCGAATTAATTTAAAATACAGACCTAGTATGGTAAGAGTTGGATTCAGAGGACCAAAAGAGACACGTGGACTTCATCCTTCTGGTTTTGAAGAGGTTATTGTAAATAACGTTAATGATCTTGAAAGCATTGATCCAAAGACTCAGGCCGCACGCATAGGTAGCACAGTTGGAACTAAAAAACGAATGAATATCGAAAAGAAAGCTGAAGAGCTAGAGGTTAGAATACTTAATATGTGAGAGGATCTAAATGACTGATTTAAGGAATCAACGGAGAATGGCAGCTTTACTTCTCAAATGCGGTGAGAATAGGGTTTGGATGGATTATGACCGGTCTGATGAGATTGCTAAAGCTGTTACCAAAGAAGACATTAGGGTTCTTATTAAAGGCAAGGCTATAAGAGGTAGACAAATCAAGAGTATTTCAAGTGGACGTAAAAAGTTTAATGCAAAACAAAGGGAGAAAGGGCGCAGACGTGGACATGGCTCAAGAAAGGGTGCAAAGTATGCACGTTTGCCTAAAAAGGAACGTTGGATGCGTACCATACGTCCAATTAGAGTATATCTCAGAACTCTTAGAGACGAAAAACAAATTGATAAAACAACTTATCGTAAATACTATATGAAGGCAAAAGGCGGTGAATTTAGAAGTAAACACCACCTTAAAACTCACTTAGTTTCTGACGGAATTTTAAAGGAGGGTAAACAATAATGCAGGGACCACGTTATAGCGTTAAACCTAGAAGACGACGTGAAGGAAAAACTGATTATAGAAAAAGACTCAAACTACTCAGATCAGGAAAAGTGAGAATGGTTGTTAGAAAATCACTAAAAAATACGTTTATTCAGTTCGTTGAGTACAAAGAAAGCGGAGATAACATCCTTGTTTCTGCTAACTCAAATGAACTTGTAAATAAATATAACTGGAAATTTTCAACATCTACAACTCCAGCAGCCTATTTAACAGGATTATTAGCCGGAAAGAGAGCAAAAGAGAAAGGTATAGAAGAATGTGTACTTGATGCCGGGCGACATCCACCTGTTACTGGTTCCAAGATTTTTGCTTCAGTCAAAGGAATAGTTGATGCAGGAGTTGAATGCATCTATAAAGAAGAAAAAATACCAAGTGAAGATAGAATTATGGGTAAACATTTGGATAAAGGGGTAATGCCTGCTATAAATGATATTAAGAGTAAGATCATCGGGGGTAAATAATGGCAGTAGCTAGAGGAAGACGTAGAGGTGGCTCACCTGCAAAAAAACCAGAGACGGCACCACCAGCACCAGTTGAATGGGATCCTAAGACAAAGCTTGGAAAAATGGTGAGAGGCGGGCAAATTACAACTATGAGTGATGCGTTGGAAACAGGTCTTCCCCTTAGAGAACCTGAGATCGTTGACGTACTACTACCGGAGATAGATGATGAAGTGATAGATGTTAATATGGTCCAGCGTATGACTGATTCTGGTAGAAGAGTAAAATTTGTTATAACAGTTGCTGTTGGTAACAATGATGGGTTTGTAGGATTTGGTCAGGCCAAAGGAAAAGAAGTTGGATCAAGCATTAGAAAAGCAATAGAAAATGCAAAGTTAAATATCATTGAAATAAGAAGGGGATGCGGTTCCTGGGAGTGTGGTTGTGGAAAACCTCATACTGTTCCATTTGCCGTGAAAGGAAAAAGTGGATCTGTTGAAATAACACTCAGACCTGCTCCACATGGTATCGGCCTTGCAACTGGTTCCGTAGCTAAAAAAATACTTACACTTGCAGGTGTTAAAGACTGTTGGGCGTTTACAAAAGGTAAAACAAAAACAACAGTTAACTACGCAAAAGCTGTTTTTAATGCACTTGAGCAAAACTCAGAGATGCGTGTTATGAAAGATGAGATTAAAAAAGTCGGTATAGTATCGGGAAGTATAGGACCTATAGCGGAGGAGAAACCATTAGAACCAACCCAAGAGGAGGCATAAAATGACATATGCAGCAGTAAGAGTAAGAGGAACAGTTAACGTAAAGCCCTATACAAAGCGTACTTTACAGCTCCTAAATTTAACAAGAACAAATCACTGTGTACTACTTGAGGAAAAACCTAGTATTAAAGGTATGCTACAGGTTGCAAAGGACTACATAACTTGGGGTGAAATAGAAAAAGATGTACTATCAAAGCTTATAACTTCAAGAGGAAAACTTGAAGGTGACAAGGGATTGACTAATGATTACCTTAAATCTGCTACATCCTATGATAGTATAGATAAACTCAGCCAAGCAATCATTGACAACAAATTCAAATATAAGGATGTTCCTAACATTAAACCAATTTTCAGACTAAGCCCACCTAAAAAAGGATATGGAGGCATTAAAAGATCATTTGCAAAAAAGGGCACTTTGGGTTACCGTGGTAAAGATATAAACAAGCTTATTGAAAAAATGATATAAAAATCATCAAATATTCCAAAAAATTTTTATATAAGCCGTGTTTATTAAATCCGAGAAGAAGAGGGCGTAATATGGAAGAAACTCTGTATAATATTGAAATACATAAAGATAGTAATGGGTATCTTGGCAAGTTATTTTCAGATGTGGATGGGGTTAAAGAGTTTAAAAATGAATATCTGGATCAACTTTTAAGAGATATAACCCTTGATATACAGCTCGCTTTGGAGGAATTTTCTAATCGCTCTGCTGAATTTACTGAAAGCCAAGAAGGCACCAGACGCTAGTTTTAAGGGTAAGCTTTTTAAACGTTTCTAGTATTTGGTGCTCTTGCTGTTTATAAGATATGGTGTATTACTTTGAAATATACTCGATTTGAAAAGGCGCGTATAGTTGGAGCTCGGGCTTTACAGATTTCGATGGGAGCCCCAACTCTTATAAAAATACCAAAAGGTATTATCTCACCCATTGACATAGCTATGCATGAATTTAAAGAAGATGCTATACCAATCACAGTCAAAAGAGTCGAGGAATCATAGTTTGAGAGGAAAACTTATGGCCGAAGAGAAACAGAAAAAAGAAGTAAAAAAGGAAAACGAGGGCATGTCAATTCCTGAAGAAACCTATATGACTTCGGGCGCTCATATCGGAACAAGACAAAAAACAGCTGATATCAAGGAATTCATATATAAGGTTAGAAACGATGGATTATACATAATTGATGTTAAAAAAACTGATGAGAGAATAAAGATTGCTGCAAAGTTTCTTACAAAATATGATCCTTCTAATGTTTTGATTGTATCTGTTAGACAGTATGGTCAAAAACCAATCAAAAAACTAGCTGAAAATACAGGCATACAGGTTTTAGACGGACGTTTTAGGCCTGGGACCCTAACTAATCCCAACGCTAAAGGTTTTCTTGAACCTGAATTACTAATTGTAACTGACCCACTTGCTGATGCACAAGCGTTGCATGAGGCAGAAAATGTTGGAATTCCTGTTGTAGGACTATGTGATACAAATAATGAAACTAAATACCTTGATTTAGTAATACCTACAAATAACAAGGGAAGAAGAGCACTAGCTCTTGTATATTGGCTTTTAACAAGAGCTATCTTAAAGGAACAGGGTAAGATTAAATCTTATGATGATTTCAAGGCTACAGTGGAAGACTTTGAAGCTGAAATTTAAGTATGTTTTTTTGATATAGCTATACAATATTACAAGGCTAAAAGGAGATAAATTGCAAGTTAAAGTAAGTGATAACATCATATTAATTGGTACTGCACATATTTCTAAAGACAGTGTTAAAGAAGTTAAAGATGCAATTGAAAATTATAAGCCAGATATTGTAGCTGTTGAGCTTTGTAAAAGACGGCATGAAGCTATAACTAAAAAAGATAAATGGGAAAGCACCCCTGTAACACAACTTTTGAAATCAAATAATGCTTATTTGATGCTTGCACAGACTTTTTTATCATCCATTCAAAGAAGGCTTGGTAAGGAATACGGTGTTGAGCCAGGTTCTGAGATGATTGCAGCGATGAAAGAAGCAAAAAAACATGGTTTAGAAGTTGCACTGGTTGATAGAGATATTTCTATTACACTTAAAAGAGCTTGGCGTCAAATGGGGATCAGGGAGAAGTTTAGACTTACTTGGGAGTTTCTAAAGGCAATGTTAGGATTTGGTGATGAAGAACTCGAGGATCTAGATCTTAAAAAGTTAATGGATCAAGATGTAATTTCTGCTCTTATGGAGGAATTTGGTGAGATTGCACCAAGTGCTACTAATGTTTTAATCCATGAGCGAGATGAATATATAGCCAAGAAAATCCTTGATGAAAGTAAAAAGGGAAGGGTTGTTGCAGTAGTTGGTGCAGGGCATCTTAAAGGTATTAAAAAACATTTAGAAAAGAAAAAACTAGATGTAAATCTAAAAGATTTAGAATATGTTCCTAGAAAACGCTTCAGCATACTGAAAGCCATTGGCTATGCCATACCTGTTCTTTTCGCTGTATTAATCACTTGGGCTATTCTGACGAAAGGAACCGATCTAGCATTGTCAATGTTTTTTTACTGGTTTATAATCAATGGAGTTTGCTCGGCAATTGGAACATTGATTGCACGGGGGCATCCTCTATCTATAGGAACTGCATTTGTAGCTGCTCCTATTACCTCTTTAAACCCTGCGATTGCCGCTGGATGGGTAGCAGGATATGTAGAGGCAAAACTGAGAACGCCAGTTATAAAAGACTTTAAAGAACTAAGTAAAATAGAAACCCTCCGGGAGTTCTTGAATAACAGGGTCATAAGGCTTCTTATGGTTGTAGCATTGGCAAATGTAGGAAGTATGATTGGAACAATTGTTGCATTCCCATATATTGCAAATCTTTTAACTGGATGATAATTATTTATACTAAAACAATTCATAAATAATAATTGGAGAGAATTATCTATGGTGCAGGAGAGAAAGATTTACACCTCATTTCATGACATATCTCCCCGAGAATACATGTACTTCCCTAAGGGAACTCTTGAGATGGGAAAACCTGGAAAATTCAGTAGGATTGAAATAACTCATCTACTCATATCAATGGGTGTTTTAACAATTGCATTTTCTTTATTAATAACCAGAAATAATGTAGTTTATGGCCTATTAGATGGATTTAGACCATCTATTCTTCCATATGGACTGTTCTTGTCATTTTTAGGAATTGTAACGGCATTCTTCGTCCATGAGATGTCTCATAAATTTATGGCACAGAAATACGGTTTATGGGCTGAATATAGGATGTTTCCTCAAGGTTTACGATTAGCATTACTTCTTGGTATTTTTACTCCAATTGTATTTGCAGCACCTGGAGCGGTAATGTTTAGAGGCGGATCAAGAACTTTTGAAACAGGACAAATAGCTGTAGCAGGACCCTTAGCAAATATAATAATCGCTATGATAACACTTCCAATTTATCTTTTTGTTCTATTTGAAGAAACAATGATAGCGCAAATTGTTGCATTTATCTGTCTAATCAATGCATTTCTTGCAACATTTAATCTGTTACCATTTGGTCCATTGGATGGAGTAAAAATAATCAGATGGAATGCTACAGTTTGGACTATACTTTTTATCATAGCAATAGTAACATTAATGCTAATATTTCCTAAATTTCCACTTGCTCTTTAAAAAAGTTTTAATAAATTGATATTTAAATTGTGTTGCCTAATTTTCTTTTTTGTTTTTCCTGATCTCGTTTGATTCTAATAAGGGCTTGTTCTTTTCTACGTCTTTCCATCTCGGCTTTTTTATCAACAACCGGTTTTCTTTTTTCTTCAATTTTAGGTTCTTCAGTTATTTTTTCCTCTATTTCCGGTTCTTTAGGTTTTTTTTCCTCAATTTTTTTAATTTCTTCTTTCTTTTTTTCAACTATTTTTTTCTTTTCTTTAGCTTTGGCCTCTCTCTTCAAATCTTTTATACGTTGTCTTTCTTTTTGTGCTTCCAACTTTCTTTTTTGGAGAATAGATCCACAATAATGTTTATACCATAGCAAAGATGATTGATATTCTTCTTGCATCATTTCCATTGTCTCTTTAAATTTCTTTTTATCTTTTTGTTTTAATTTTTCTAGATGTTCTTTTTCTTCAGGAATCTCCCATGGTTTATCTGGTTTAGCAAACAACTTTTCAATTTTTCTTTTTCTTCTAATATAAAACAGATAAACAATAACTAAAAGAAAAATCAAGATAGGCACAGAACCAATTAAAAAACCCTCAGAAATATATATACCCTCAGTCACAACAGCAATTGTATTATTGAACTTATTATCTGGGTCATAAACAGAGTATCCTATAATTTTAATATCATGCAAAGTACCAGGATTATTAAAAAATCGAGGAGTGGCAACAGAAATATAAACAGTTTTTTCTTCAAAAGGATCAAGACTCACTGAATTTGGTGCAGCTAACAAAATATCTTCATCGTTATCTGTAATTATGTTAAAATTAAAAGAATCCTTATGACTACCTAAATTCCTAACTTTAATTGGAATTTCCTCAATAACATCTGGAGCTAATATGTATTTTTCTGTACGAGGTTCGATTTCCAAGAGATGAAAACGATTTTCTCTTACAACTAACTCTACATAAATGGTTTTTTTATCAACACCTTGAATATGTAAAAATTGCAACCAGACAGCCCACCAATCAAATAGTATAAACTTTATTTTTTGAAATGGTGTATTTGCAAAACGTTCGTAAGCATTTTTCAAAAGATTATTTATAACCTGATAGCGTGTCACATTAACGCGTAATATAAACTGATCAGGTATTTCAAAATCTTCAGGAAAATATGTTTCTATTTTAAGCGTGACTTTGGTTTCTTTTCCTATTTTTGGTTCTAAACGAGCTGTTGGAAAAAACGTACCTACAATTGAACCTTCTGGTATTCCTTCAGGTAAATCAAGTTTAAATGTATAGTATTCCTCATCAGCAAAAGGCCATCCTTGAAAATCTGTCCTCCAATTACCTGTTTCATTCTTCATTCCAATTTCGATAAAAGAGTTATTTAAATATCTAATATCAATACTCGTTGGTTCAGATACGAAAATGGGAGGTGTGACTAATCTAAAAATAACCCATTTAAAAAATTGAGAAATTGTTTGAGCAGGTAAGCCTAATTCTATTAATTTAAAGGGAAGTGCATATATTATCATTATTAATCTATCAATAATTCTTTTATCATTTGATTCACCAACGTTTGAGGATTCTTTGAAAAAATTTTCTAGATTAATTTTTTTATTTGAGGCGGATGTAAGAGGAGAAAATATATTAATAAGAAGAACCAGAAAAATAAAAATTGTAAAATATTTTTTATGACTCATATATCACTTCCCCTTTTTTTCTAAGTTTTTCTTTTTTATTTTTAGTATAAAAACTCCAATTATAATAGCAAATAAGAATGTTAATAATTCAAAATCAGGTGTTGAAAAACCTTTACTTTGTACAATAAAATTTAGAAAATATTCTTTTCCCTTAAGTGAAGAATTTTTGTAATGATATGGAACAACTTTGATTGTAATATTTTCTCTATCATCGTGGTGTCCAAAAGAGATAGGTCCTCTTGCAGATAGAATAATATTAGACTCATCCTCTAATTCAATATTTTTTGGTAATTCAATTATCCATCCCTTGGGTTTATCTAAAATTTCAAAACTAATATTTGTTATTGCATTACCTTTATTTTTAACATTTATTTCAAAAATAGCTATTTCATTTGGTGAAACCTTTTTAGTATTATATTCAGTATCAAATTCCAAAAACGGCAAATAACCTGGAACAAATTCTATTTCTTTTGTAAATTTTTTACCTACAATTGATCCACCTCCCTGAACATCAAGTTCAATTAAGACTATTCCCTTTGATAAAGCATGGCCTGTTTTATTTATAACAAGAGATAATGTTGCTTGGCTGGTAACTCCTTCTTCCTTCAGTGTCAAAGAAATTTTTTTTGGATTAATTGTTGCTTCACAGTATTCTGGATAATTAACTACTCCTAGATCTGCAAAAAGTTTACTTCCTTCTAGATATTTAATCATTTCCTCAGCATAAAAACTCTTAATAGAAAGATTCATAAATATTGGGATTTCTTTTATTTTATCGATTGGTAATAATGGATCATTAGCTATTTCATGATCATAATTGATTTCAACATGTGGTTCAATATAAAAAGGACCATCACTCAAAATTCCTTTAGCGGAAATTGATTCAGTTGAAATTATTAAAAAATTATAAATAAAAAACATTGTAAATATTATTACGGATAATTGAATTTTTGTTTTTTTATTCATATTTTACCTCTTAATGGTTAAGTATTTGTTTATTATTAGACTTTGATTTTCATTCGAGGTTTAGAGTTCTGGTCTGGTGAATTTAAATTTAAGTGAAAAGGAATAGTTTTAGATATAGTAGGATTAATATTTTTATTTTCCTTTCTTAGTTGAACGATATTTTCTATAAAATATTATTACAACTATTATAAGGATTATAACAGATATTATTCCGATTAATTCAAATCCTGTTCCAAATGCAAAACCTCTACTTTCAATAGTTATAAGTTCTTCGATTGTCCTTCCAGTATAACCAGGATCATCAGGAAGTGCAAAATATGAAGGAGTCATTTTAATCTTAATTGTAACTCTTTCATCATGATAACCAAAGTTCTTTGGAGGTTGAACAGTAATAGGAACAGTAATTTTACTATTTCCGTCACCAATAAACTTAGAATCTACTGTCTTTATTGCTGGAATACTAACACTCCAGCCTGCCGGAATACTCTCTACACTAAAAGTCACTCTTGTTTTTGCATTGCCTAGATTTTCTATAGTAAGTTTAAAATCTGCTGTTTCTTCAGGTGAAATCTGCTTGAAATATTCATCAAATATTGGATTTATTGAAGATAAGTAGCCAACATCAAATTTAATGTCAACATCAGCTGCTGCTCCTTTAATGTAAAATAATGAAAGAGGAACATTCGTATTCTTGCAGTCTGCAGAAACCTTTACGACTGCTTTACTATCAAATGTAGGTGCATCCTCGTCAACAGTAATTTGAATTGTTATATTACGATCTTCGTTATGGTTTAACAAAATAGGAGATGAGGTAATAAGAGTAGCTGTGCACCAATCTACTTCAGTTTCTACATTCACATTTATGCTAACCTTCTGTTCCCTTACATTCCGTCCTGACCAACCAAAGGCAGTTCCATATAATTGAAATTTCATTTTTACTTCAACAGTATATGAACCTGAAAGGGGATCAAAATCTGGTTCTAGGTCTTCACTTTCAACATCCAAAACAATTTGTGAATCAACCGCGAATCCTATCTGTGCCGTTGAGGTAGGTATTATTGCAAAAAATACACTTGAAATTAGTATAGCTAATATGAAGGTAATTTTAATTCTTTTTAGATTTCCGTTCATTTTTTATCACCATTTTTTAATATTTTCAATATATATTTACATTTCCCCGTATTTAAAGGTTGTTGTACATTTGTTATTCTCATGCACACAATCTCTATTATTATAATAATATATATAACTTTCATTATATAAAAGTATTGCCCTATTGTCGTAATTTTTCTTTTCATTTTCATTTTTACACCTAATTATAATTGTGTCGATAAAGCAAATTAATATTGTGACCTGATCATAATCAAAAAAAACAGAATCTGACATAATTAGCTTCATATTGTTTTAATATAAACAGCGTGGAAAAACATAATGATACAATTTATACCACTTTTTAATTTTTTTGAAATATATTATACCAATAAGCTTTTTATATGGCCGAAACATAACTAATATATATGGTAACTATAAGTCATATTGTAAATAAATTGGTAGATGAAAGAATTTATCTCCACGAGGCATTAAGTAAAGGAATCGCATCATATGGCTCGGTTGCAAAACATCTAAAACCAGAGATAGAAAAAGAATTGGGGAAAGAAGCAGAACACACTGCAATAGTAACTGCACTTCGAAGATACGCTGAAAAATTATCCTCAAGATTTAATGAAGTAAAATTTGATACAAAATACTCAGAAGTTAACCTAAAAACACATATTATAGACATAAACGTACTAAAAACTCAGGAGTTATTTGATAAACTTAAACGGTTTTATGATCTAATAAACTTTGAAAAAGGAGACATACTACACGTCATTTATGGAAGAACCCATGTTGCTATTGTCACCAATGAACGTTATAAAGAAAAAATGTTAAATTTGTTGCAAAATCAAAAAATCAAAAAAATTGAAGAAAATCTTGTAGCATTATCATTTACAGTAGGTAAAGAGCGTATTGATAAACCAGGGGTACTGTTTAGAATTACACGAAGTCTAGCCTGGGAGAATATCAACATAGTAGAAATAATATCAGTTGATCTTGATGTCACATTTATTGTAGACAAAAAAGATGCTATTAAAGGATATCATGCATTGGAGCGATTAATCATTTAATAAAAAAAGAGAAAAGAGATTTTAGAATAATTTCATCTAAATATCAGCAATATTTAGTAAATAAACACTATAGATGAAACACTTGGTTGACTTTATTCTACTACATCGATTTCTGAACTTTCTTCCTCTTCAGTTGTCTCTTCTTTTTTCTTTTTTGTAGTCACTCTCTCAGGGAAATGAGAAAGAATAACTATATCACCAACAGCATTAACCCATCTGTATGGAACAGCCACATCAACTGTGCCCTCAACAATTGAAGGATTAGTATTAGTCACAAGCAGGCTGCTAACACATTTCTCATCCATGTCAAGAAAAACATTTCTAACATGTCCCACATATGTCCCCTCACGAGTATAGACCGGTAGTTTCAGAAAAGATGTAACCTCCTCAGTGTTCGTGTTAGTTTCTTTTTCCATCATGTAATCAAAATACATTTACCCATATTAAAATGTGATGGTAAAGAAAGCGAAATCTTTTTTGCATTAACCAGTATGCTGTATACAAAATGAAAGCGAAAAATAAGCATCAAAGAATACTGGAAGAACTTCAAGATTATAGAGAAAAAGATTTTACTTATTCTAGTGGACACATCCTAGGTTCTATGTGCACACAACCACATACCATTGCAAAAGAAGTCTATATGAAATTTTTAGAAACAAACCTTGGCGATCCTGAACTATTCCCAGGGACAAAAGAAATAGAAACAAAATTAATATCGTTTATTTCAGACCTTTTAAACGCACCAAAAACAGCCACTGGTTTGATAGGTAGTGGTGGAACCGAAAGCAACATAACAGCAATTTGGCTTGCTAAAAAATTAACTGGGAAAAAAGAGATTGTAATCCCTGAGAGTGCTCATTTTTCATTTGAAAAAATAGCATCAATTATGGATATCAAACTTACAACTATTCCATTAAACAAAGACTATTGTATGAACATCTCCAATATTAGAAAAAAAATTAGCAAAAATACCGCTGCAGTTGTTGGTATTGCAGGTTCCACAGAGTTAGGAACAATCGATCCAATTCCAGAATTAAGTGAAATATGTAAAGATGAAAACATTTTTTTACACATTGATGCAGCATTTGGAGGTTTTGTAATACCATTCCTAAAAGAACTAGGATATCAAGTTCCAGATTTTGATTTTAATTTAAAAGGTGTTAGTAGTATTTCAATAGATGCTCATAAGATGGGCTACTCTGCCATTCCTCTAGGAGCATTAATTATTAGGAATGATAAATGGTTGGATAAAATAAGCGTTGAAACACCTTATATCAGCGGTAAGAAACAAGCAGGTATTCTTGCAACAAGATCAGGTGGCCCAATTGCAGCAGCCTATGCAGTTGCAAAATATCTAGGAAAAGAAGGATATAAAAATATGGTTAGAAGATGTATGGATACAACAAAATATACAGAGAAAAAAATAAATGATCTAGGACTTAGTTTAGTTGTTAAACCCACTATGAATGTCATTGGTGTAAAACTAAAAAATCCATCAAAAGTAGTAAAAAAGTTAACAGACCTTGGTTGGAAGGTAAACAAGATGGATAGATTATCATCCATTCGAATTGTTTTAATGCCTCATGTCACAAAAGAAATAATAGATAATTTTATTCCTAATTTGGAAAAAGCATGTAGGGAAGTTGGAGAATTATGAGCCTTGAAATTTTAAAGAAATCATTGATGGAAGCTCCTGTTGTAAAAAAAGGGGATTATTTCTATGTTGTTCATCCAATAACAGATGGTGTACCAGAGATAAAAGATGAATTGTTAAACGAAGTTGTCGATGAAATACAAAACCGTATTGAAAAATGTGGCCAGATCGATAAGATTGTAACTATAGAAGCTATGGGTATTCCTCTTGCCACGGCTTTATCAATTAGGATGAAAATTCCATTTGTAATTATAAGAAAAAGATCCTACGGATTACCTGGCGAGCATATGGTTGAGCAAAAGACCGGTTATTCTAAATCTAATCTTTACATTAATGGGCTAAAAAAAGGCGATAACATTGTCATTGTGGATGATGTTTTAAGCACCGGTGGGACTCTTAAGGCTATTCTTTCAGCTCTTAAAAAAATTGGTGTAGTTATCAAAGGCATCTTTATTGTTGTGGATAAAGGTGATGTAGCTAAGAAGATAATGGATGAATCTAAAGTTAACATCGATATTATTGTAAATATTGATGTAGTTGATGGCAAAGTTGTTATAAAAAACATTTAGGGAAAATATTTCAAGTAGATGTATTATGTAGGGGTTGATAATTATGGCAGGAAGTGTACCGCAACATGCCCATTGTCACATGTGTGGCAAATCAATTCCTTTTGGTGAAACACTATGCTCTGAGGAATGTAAACAAAAATTTCAGAAGCTGCTTAAAAGAAGGAAATTAATTGTATATCTTATGTACGGTATACTTGCCGCTTTGATCGTTTTATTTGTTGTTGGTGGAAAATATTTGTAAAATAAAAGCGAAGGTTTAAATTAAGGTTTTGGGTTTTTCCGTTTCGTATGATTGTTATTTCTGCTTTGATAATCCTTGGAGTGATAATGGTCCTTGGATTTATTGGCAATTATATTTTTAATAGAACTCAGATCCCTAGTATTGTTTGGTTGTTACTTTTTGGTTTAATTGTTGGTGTAGTTTTTAAAGTTGAAGCTTTTCAAATAACTTACCCTGAACTTTTATTGACCATTTCTAGTTTTTTCGGTGCTATAGCAATTGTAATAATACTATTTGATGGAGGAATTAACACAGACATTTATCAACTCTTTAAAGGAGCTCCAAGAGGATTACTTTTAACTGTTAGTGGTTTTTGTTTAAGTTTTCTCGGAACCATTTTTGTTGTTGTTGGACTATCTGGACTGGGTGTTATTGGTGTACCATTAGAGGATAGTTTTATAGTAGGAGCTGTTTTAGGAGCAATAGTCGGTGGAACAAGCAGTCCAATAGTAATTCCACTCGCTTACAGACTTAAAAATCTTCAAGAAAAAACCAAGATGGTTGCATCTATTGAAAGTATACTTACAGATCCTCTGTGTATTGTTGTTGTTTTTGCAATTTTTTATATGATTTTTGTTGTCGGGGAAATTAATTTAGGGCTTGGTATTGGTAACTTAGTAAAAACATTTTCAGTTGGTATTGTTCTTGGTTTAGTTTTAGGTTTTGTATGGCTTTTTATTATGAATAAAACAAGAAAGGAACAATTTTCTTACATTCTCACTCTAGCAGTTGTATTTTTGGTTTATTCTTTTACAGCATTAATTGTTGGTCTTGAGGAAGGCGGTGAAGGAGCAGGAGCAATAGCATGTCTTATGTTTGGTCTTGTCCTTGGAAATGGAAAGAAAATATTGAAAATGATTAGATATGAAGGTAAAGGTTTTGAGATGGATGAAGAGACAAAGCAGTTTCATGCCTTGACCTCTTTTGTAATTAGAACATTTTTCTTTGTTTATCTTGGAATGATAGTTAGTTTTCAGAATATTAATTATATTTTAATTGGAATAATCATTTTATTAGCTTTACTTGGTGTTAGATATCTGGCTATTCGTATCTCTACCTTTAAAGGTGACTTTGAAAAAGATGATATGCAAACAATGATGGTTCTGATGCCTAGGGGGTTAGCAGCTGCAATTCTCGCAATAAAATTTGGACCTAAATTTGTAAATAAATATATGCCTGGGTGTGAGAGTTTCTTCAAAGATGTCGCATTTGTTGTAATTTTAGGAACTGCAATTATTACTACAGTTGGAGTTTCAATAATATCACACTATGAAATGAAAAAAATAAAGGCTTCAGAAATTGAAAAAACGGAAACTTCAATAGCTGATTCTTCAATTGACCAAGAAAAATAAGAAATTATTCAGCTAGTTCTTCTTGTAAATCTATTACCATCTCAGTAAGAACATCTTCGAAGACTTGATGTCGATATTCTTTGATAGAACCATTAGCCATATGAGCTCTCGCAACGAAGTCTCGTCCATCTTTGATTATTTCAATGTGGCATACTGTCTCCATCGATACTCCCTACCTAATCTGCAATCCCGAATTCATCAATTGTATTTATATTTTTTGTGAAAAAGTTTAATGTGTCCATATATAATATAGAAATTGGGAGGTAACATGTTGGATAAATTAAGAAAACCCACGGTAGCAGGTCAATTCTATGATGCAAGCGAGGATAATCTGAAACAAACAATAGAAGAATGTTTCTTAGATAGTAGAGGGCCAAAATCCCTTCCACAGATAACACAGGGAAATAAACAAATCAAAGGGTTAGTTGTACCACATGCAGGCTATATATACTCAGGTGCTATAGCGGCTCATTCTTATCATATTCTTGCAAAAAATAGTTTTGCTGACACATTTATCATTCTCGGTCCAAATCATACAGGAATGGGTTCAGGTGTATCAGTGATGACCGAGGGATCCTGGCTGACACCCTTAGGGAGAGTTCCAATAAATGAGAAACTATCAAAACTTCTCTGGAAAGATATAATAGACAAAGATGAAAATGCTCATATGTATGAACACAGCATAGAGGTTCAATTACCATTTTTACAGTTCTCTGCAGGGGATAAAAAATTCGATTTTGTACCGATATGTATGACAATGCAAGATTTTAAAACGGCAAGTGAAGTTGGAAAAATTATTGCTGATGCAATTAAAAAAACAGACGAAAATATTGTAATAATTGCAAGTACTGATTTTTCACATGCTGGTTTTAATTATATGACTTTGCCACCGGAAGGTATGAGAGTTGATGAATACGCAGAAAAACAGGATAAACTTGCTATAGATCAAATTCTAAAAATGAATCCAGAGGGGTTAGTTAATACTGTTCATAAAAACAGCATTTCAATGTGTGGCTATGGCCCTGTAGCAGTTATGCTTACAGCAGCAAAAATTCTCGGTGCAAGTAAAGCAGAATTGCTTAAATATGGGACATCATATGAGGTGCACCCCGGTAGCTCCTGTGTAGGTTACGGAGCACTAGCTATTTATTAGGGAGCAACAATAAATGAAAGAAAAGCCAGTTAGAGATATACAGCTCAAAAAAGGAATAAATTCAAATGAGTTAATCGAAGAACTTTATGATTCAGGTGGATTTACTGCAAAAAAGGTAGCTACGGGAGTTGACATCCTTGAAAACATGATTAAGGAAAAGAATTGTGTAAGATTTCTTTCATTTCCAGCCTGTATTATTTCAACAGGAACTCGTGGTGTAATAAAAGAGCTTTTGAAAAGAAAATTGTTTGATGTTGTTATAACAACATCTGGTACACTCGATCACGATCTAGCTAGAATATGGAAGAATTACTACCATGGTTCTTTTACGGTAGATGATAAAGACCTCCACAAAAAAGGGGTTAACAGACTTGGAAATATTTTCATACCAAATGAATGCTATGGGATAATTCTTGAAAAAAAAATGCAACCTATTCTTTCAGAACTCTACAAAACGAAGCAAAAATGGTCAACAAAAGAACTTGTCTGGGAGTTTGGAAAACAACTTGAAAAGGAAAAGAATCGCGAAGATTCAATTATTTACTGGGCATGGAAAAACAAGATACCCATGTATGTACCAGGTATAACAGACGGTGCGTTTGGCTCTCAGATTTGGATGTATTATCAAGAACACAGAGACTTTGCTATTGATTTATTAAAAGATGAACAAGATCTCTCAGATATTATATTTGATGCTAAGAAAAGTGGAGCATTAATTATTGGTGGAGGCATTTCTAAGCATCATACAATCTGGTGGAATCAGTATAAAGATGGGCTTGATTATGCAGTTTATATTACAACAGCTGTGGAATACGATGGAAGTCTAAGTGGCGCTCAGACAAGAGAGGGAATATCATGGGGTAAGATTAAAGAAAAAGCAGATAATGTTACGATAGAAGGAGATGCAACAGTTCTTTTACCACTTATGATCAGTGCATTATTTGAAAGATTGTGATTTAATGAATCAACTTCTTAATCCAATATTTTTTTGTCGTGTTCTCAGAAGTTATCTGCAGGATCCTGATAGATTAAATAAAATGTCAAACGAGAAACTAAGAAAATTTCAAAATAATTCCTTAAAAAAGATAGTTAATTATGCTTATAATGTTCCTTTATACAGAGAGAAATACAAAAAAGCAGATATACACCCTGATGAAATAAAGGGTATCAATGACATAGAAAAATTACCATTTATCTCAAAAGATGATATGAGAAAACACTCTCCAGATGGTATCATTCCACCTACTTTTAATAAAAAAACTGGAATCATGTCTAGAACTGGTGGAACCACTGGAAAACCGCTTTTAATATATTATGATTTGTACACAGTAATCAAAGGTATGTTAGGATTCATTCGAGCATTTAAAGAGTATGACATTGATTGGAGAAAAACTAAGATGTCTCTGCTTTTAGATCTGTCAGAAAGAAGTTTTGAAAACGAATATTTTGTGAATAGCATTTTCCCCACTATTAAACCTCTTTTTCCACAAAAAAATATTCAAATTTTTGATTTATTTGGTATTACACCAGAGGTTATAAAAAAAATCGATGATTTTCAACCTGAGTTTATTGGTGCATATCCCTTTGCCATGATTCAGTTAGCTATTCTTAAGAAAAAAGGATATGGAAAAAATATAAATCCAAAATGTGTCATGACCTCGGGTTCCTATTTAGATAATTATCTTAGAAAACTTATAGAAGATGTGTTTAACACTAAAGTACATGATTTTTATTCTGCAACCGAGTCAGGTCCCATTGCTTTTGAATGTAAAAATGGTAATTACCATGTTCTTTCTGATCTAGTATATCCAGAATTTATTATGAAAGGGGAAAAAGTTACATCAGGAGAACCAGGAACCTTAATTTTAACTAAATTATATGGTAGAGGAACTCCTATAATAAGGTATACTGGTATAGATGACGTTGTTACCACTGAGGAAAACGACTGCAGTTGTGGTTTAGCTGGAACATTAATAAAAAGGATACATGGAAGGAAAAACGATTCAATTCTTCTACCTGGTGGAAAAATGGCATTACCATCTTTCATGGAAAATATTTTAGGAGAAACTGTTCACGAAGCAAGAGCGAATAAGATTCAGCGTATTCAGATAATTCAACATAAAATTGATAATTTAGAAATAAAAGTGCTATTTGATGAGGAATTGAGAAATGTTGGTACTTCCCCAGATAAGATTATTTCTATATTAAAGAGTAAGTTAATCAATAAACTTGGATCAAATATTGAAATTTTGATAAAAGAAGTAGAAAAATTTGATGCTAAAGCCCCATATTTTATTTGTAAAGTAGATAGAAACAAGTTTATTGAGAAGAGTTTTCTTGTTTAAAAACTGAGTAAAATTTTCCGAAAAGTATTTTAATAGTAATTGTATACGTGTAGCGTGATACCATGCTACAAAATAACAATATTGGAACGAGGGAGTTCAACGAGATAATAGTTAAACTGGGAATGAGCGAGAAAGATGTGAATGATATTTTTATGAGTAATCCGAGTAAAAAGGAACAAGCCTATTTGTCAGCAGGTCCAGATCCATATGGTGGAGGCTATTACGGAACTATAAGTATCAAAGATTTCTAACTAATCATTCTCAATAATTATTTTTAGAAAAATTCTTTTTAATTTATAGAGGTTGTTTCATTTGAAACAAAATAATAGTTATTTGTTACATTTGCATATACACATTATAAATATTTGATGTTGCATACATTATTTAAAAGAATAAGAGGCTTAGAAATCCTATGAAACAAGATATTATATTTAAAATATACAAACTCGGAAGCAAGTTAGGGCTTAATAAAAATGAGATAAATATAATGATCAATAAACAAGATTATATCCAAGAACAAACTTCATTTTCATTTGGCCCTAGTTGGTATCCAGGTAATCGGTACGGAACTATAAGCATCCATGATTTTTAATTTTTAAGATAAAACAGCCTATTAAATAATAACTGGTTTTATATAGGAGTGTACCTTCTTGATAGAGAAGATCATATGTGTGCAAATCAAAAATATACTCCAGGACAGGTTGTTTGGGAAACAACACTTCGTTGTAATTTAAAATGTATTCACTGTGGTTCATCCGCAGGAAAAGCTCGTCTTAACGAATTATCGACAAAAGAGGCGCTTCAGCTTTGTAAAGATCTTGCAGTGTTGAATGCACAAGAAGTTTGTCTCATGGGTGGAGAACCATTTCTCAGGAAAGACTGGCATATAATTGCAAAGCAAATTAGGGATCTTAATATGAAGCTGCTTGTTATATCAAATGGTTACAATATCAACAAGGATATCATCTCTAAACTTGTAGATCTTGATCCACATAGTGTTTCAACAAGCTTAGATGGTTCAACAGCAAAAACGCATGATTACATAAGAGGAGTAAAAGGATCATTCGACAAAGTAATGGAATACATTTCTCTATCTAAAGAAGCAGATCTACCAACGACCGTTATTACTACTGTCAGTAAATTAAATTTAAAGGAATTACCAGAGATTCAGGATTTTCTTCTAAACAAACGTATAGCATGGCAGATTCAAGTTGCCACACCAGAGGGCAGATTTGCAGAAAAATTTGCTTTATCAAAAGAGGAATACTATTCTGTTGCTCTCTTTATCGCATCCATGAAGAAGAAATATACAACAAAAGAGATGCCAGTTGTTGGTGCACATTGTTTTGGATACCATTCACAACATCTCCCATGGCTTGGTCTTTACCCAGGATGGGAAGGCTGTCAAGCAGGCATATCAGTATTAAGCATAAAAAGCAATGGAGATGTGATTGGATGTCTCTCCATACCAGAATCAAAAATAGAAGGAAATATTCGGAAAAGAAGTATAATTGATATTTGGAATGACCCCAACACATTTTCGTATACCAGAAAATTCAAAGTTGAATATCTAGGAGAAAACTGTAAAGATTGTAAATATGGTGAAACATGTAAAGGTGGATGTACAGGATTTTCGGTAGGTTTTACTAATAAATTACATAATCATCCTTACTGTTTCTATAAAATTGAACCTGAACTATTACAAAAAACAAAATGAAAAAAATGATAATATGAACTCAAAAATGACCTATCTAAATCCTTATATTACTGTTTGGGAGCTGACACTTAAATGTAATTTAAGGTGTATTCACTGTGGCTCCTCAGCCGGAGTAGAAAGAAAAGACGAGTTATCTACAAAGGAGGCGCTTCAGCTCTGTCATGATCTTTCCGATTTAGGGTTTAGAGGGATAGCATTAATGGGAGGCGAAGTGTTTTTACGAAAAGATTGGAAAGTTATTTCTAAAGAAATCAAAGATCTTGGAGGTGTACTATCAATTATTACTAATGGATTTTTTGCCCCGGAGAAATTTATTCCAGAGCTGGTAAAACTAGAAACAGATTGCCTTATGATTGGTTTAGACGGTGCCTCAGCTGAAACACAGGATAAAATACGGAATGTTAAAGGATCATTTGAGAAAGCAAGGGCATTTATGCGTGCAGCAAAGCAAGCAAACCTATCTATAGGTATTATAACTACTGTACACAAGTTAAATTTTCATGAGCTACCAAAAATCCTAGAATTTGTATTAAAAGAAGGAGTAGACTGGCAAATCCAAGAAGCAGCACCCATCGGTAGATTCCCAAAAGAGTTAGTATTATCAAATGAGGAGTACTATTCACTAGGTTTATTTATTTATTCTATGCAGAAAAGGTATAATACAAAAGATTTTTCAATATTTGGAACACATAATTTTGGATTTCATTCTAAGGTAATTCCAAATTTAAGTACATATCCGGAATGGGAAGATTGTTACGCTGGAAAAAATGTTTTAGGAATACAGAGTAATGGAGATATTAAAGGATGTCTTGCGTTACCTGATGAATTTATCGAAGGAAATATTCGAGAGAGGAGTATCAAAGAAATTTGGAATGACCCAAATGCTTTTGCCTATAATAGAAAATTCAAAGTTGAAGATCTAGGAGAAAACTGCCAAAAATGTAAATACAGTAAAGAATGTAAAGGAGGATGTACAACTAGGTCGAGTAGCATAACTGGTATCCCCCACAACGATCCTTGTTGTTTTTACCGAATTGAAAAAGAACTTCTCGATTTAGAAAAAAAGAATAATCAATAAGGAGAAATTTTATAGATATGAAACTAAACATAGGATGCGGAAAGATCTACAAAGAGGGTTTCATCAATATAGATGCCTATGATACAACAGTTGCAGATAAGATAATGCCTGCAAATAACTTGAAATTTCCTTCAAATTCTGTAGATAAAATTGAATCACTTCAGCTCATAGAGCATCTTGGACTTTTCAATGCAATTTATGCTTTATCAGAGTGGTTTAGAGTGTTAAAACCTGGGGGAGATCTACTAATTGAGACTCCCAATTTAGAAAAATCTTTCAAAAAATTCATAAATGGGGATCTTGAAACAAGGAAAAACGTATTAACGTGGATATACGGAGTCGAATCAGAAGGCATGTTACATAAATTTTGCTTTCCAGAGGAGTTACTTGAGGATCAATTGAAAAAAATCGGTTTCGTAGATCTTAAAAAAACACACATAGAAATTGAAAAAGACCATCCAACTATAAGAATAAAATGTAAAAAAACCAAGGGTTACAAATCCTTCCAAGTGTTTGCGGATTTTAGAAAAAAATTACTCGATGATAAGATTGCAGATACAAATGACTTCTACTTAGCTATTGAACAAGAAAAATTGATTGATTTTTTAATTTTAAAAATCAACAAATTTTTGAAAAACAAGAATTATGAAATTTTAGATGAAATAGTAATAGAAGGGGCAGTTCATAGCGTAGTAATGACTCACGCGTTTCTTAAGGAATGTTTGAATCACAAAATTGTATCAAAAAGTAAAATAAGTAAAAATATTGAAACTCTAGACTTTTTGATAAATATAAATTTTCTTAATATTTTAGAGCATTTAATTAGAGAATCATCAGATGTTGCTGGAACTCAAAATAGGGTATTTCAGACGGTTAGTAACATAGGAAAACAAAGTGTGAAAAAATTATTGACTAAAGAAAACAAAAAATCCAGTGTAAAAACCTCACTCATGAAGCTTTCAAAAGAATGCAAAGATTATAAAACAGTATTTTTCGCAAGTGATTTGCTTGAAAGAAAGTCTTCTTTTTATTCTTATCTAGGAGTTAAAGAATTTATTTTAGGGAATTATGACAAAGCAATTACTAAAATCAAAGAAGCGATCAGGCTTGATAGAAACCATGTTTTATATTATTGGAATTTAGGAAAACTGTTATCATTAACTGGAAATTCTTCAGAGTCAAAAATTGCATATAAGAATGCCATTAACTTAGTTAGGATTTCTAGATATAAAGATAAAAAGAAACTTGAAAAATCGTTGAAAAATGAGATGAACAATTTTTCATCTAAGGATCATGGTAAACCAGTTACGCAGATATTAAACTAAAATATTTAAAGGATTTATTGCCAAAATAGTGCCTTCATTGCAAGTTTAATTTGATTTGGTAATTCAGGTGGTTTTTTTCCTTCATATAAATCAAGAGCTGATTTAACAAAAACATTTACAGTTTCATTAAAAAACCATCTGCCATAATCAGCATCTGCCCTGGCAGGACTACCAACATAACCATCTTTCAGACCTAGTTGTTTGAATGTTTTTCCAAGAACCATCGGGGAATTCATATCTCTATATATACTCTGCAAATTCTTGTAGGATTCATCAACTAAATATGGATATTGATATTTCATAAGTGAAGTCTCCCTAAAACCAGCATGAACTTCTTTACTGGTATCAAAACCTAACTTTGGTTCACGTTTCTCCATTTCTTTGTTATGATAATACGGACCCCAAGGTTCACATGTTCTCATACCAAACTCTGATTCCAATTTTTTCATTGCTGAATATATGCCTTTTAGATGACCAATTGCCATATGATAAGTGCAAATAATTAAAAATTTGAAACCATGAGTTCCAAGAGATGAGCCAAAACTATAGATTACATCCCTAACAATTTTTCCACTAACAGAAATACTACCTGGAAAATCAGTGTTAAATTTGCAATAACCTATAGGTATTGCAGGTAAAAGGATGTAAGTTAAATCTGGGTTTTTTTTATTTAATATTTTAATAGCTTCAGTAGCTGCATCTCTTACAGTTAGCAAGTCAGTTCCAACAGGCAAATGAGGACCATGCTCCTCAAGCGGGCTTATTGGCAAAAAGAAAATTGTTTTATTCTTATCTAGCTGCTCTATCTGTTTCCAGCTGAGTTCCTCGAATTTGATAATTTTGATGTCATTTTTTTGAGTGATTTTATTTTTCACGTTATTACCTCACATCCTTCTTCGGTTAAAATAACTGTGTGTTCTCTCTGTGTAACAATTCCTTTTTTTGCATCAACAAGTTGTGGATAGTGTTTTATAAGACCTAGAAAGGAGAGTTTTCTTAAAACTATATCACTGTTGGAAAAAAAACTTTCTAACCATCTCTGTGCAAATGGAAGTGTTTTAAATTCATTTTTCATCTTACCAAATATAGTTTTGACTCTTTTATCTCTTATAATTCTAGGGTTAAAAGACTTTTTACATAGGTAAATATTGCTACCCTCTCTGGAAATAACATGGCCCGCGCCATTAGTTGCAAATGGTTCAATTGCTAAAACATCTCCTACTTTAGGTTTAGTATTGTGTGACTTATCTAGGACACTTGGGACCGATATCCCTGCATGAATCAAATATCTTTGCATACTATGCCCTGTAAGATTATCAATCGGTTTGTAACCATAAGACATAATGGTTTCTTGTACAGTTTTTCCAACTTCAAAAAGATTAACGCCTGCTTTCATAAGATTAATTGCGGCATCTAATGCATCGCTTGATGCTTTAATCATATCTTTATAATTGTTAGTTTCAACTTCAACTGTTATCGCGGTGTCTGCAATGTATCCATCAATATGAGCACCAAGATCCAATTTTACTACATCCCCTTTTTTAAAAACCAATGCGTCATTATGCCTGGGAGTATAATGCGCAGCAATCTCATTTACCGAAATATTAACAGGAAATGCAAGACCTGCTCCGCTGTCTAATATTTTTGATTCTACACTATTTGCAACTTCTAAAAAACTCACCCCTGATTTTATCAAATTTGCTCCATATCTCCTAGCTTCCGCTGCAATCTTACCAGCAAGTTTGTAATTTTCATAGATTCTATCATCCATATCAGATCGCATCCAGGATATCTCTTTTAGCTATGGCCCCTTCACGTACTATCTCTATTCGTTTTCCAGTCATATCAACAATTGTAGATGGTTGACCGGCTAGTTTACCAATGTCCAGATACAAAGAGACATCGCTCTCTTCAAACTGCATACTGATATCGCTTATAATACCTAGTGTTTTTCTACCATGAATATTTGCACTTGTGGCTGTAAGAGGACCAAAATTAGATAATAATTCTAAAGCAATCTCGTTATCAGGTATCCTAACTGCAACCTTATCAAGCCCTCCAGTAACAACATCGGATATACAATCTTTTTTCTTCAAAATCAAAGTCAATTTACCAGGTAAAAAAGACTCTGCCAGACGCCGAGTTTTATCATCGGTAAAAGCAATCTTTTCAAGTTCCTTAAAACTGGAAACAGCGACAGATAAAGGATTACTCATTGGTCTTTTCTTTATCTCAAAAACCTTTCGCACAGCATTGGCATTATAAATGTCAGCACCTAAGCCATACAAAGTATCAGTGGGATATACAATAATCTCGCCATTCGCTAACGCCGCGATAGCTTTAGATAAATCAAGCGTAGTCATATCTACTAATCTTCTTTTTTAATAAAATCACCAAGCGTTAATCTACTACCAGAACGAGAACCAGTTGAAACAGAAGAAACGCTTGTCACTTCTTCTACAAGATTAATACCTAATTCCTTTTCCAGCTTCTTAACCATCTTATCAGAAGGTCTTAAATCGCCATTCTCAATTTTAGCAATGGTAACTGTTCGCTCACCAATTTTAAAGCCCAGTTCTTCTCTACTAAGTCCCTTTTTCTTTCTAGCATTTTTGATCAAATCATTCCAACCAGAAACAAGTTCTTTATCCATGTCCTTATAGACGTCTTTGGTTTTAGGCCTCTTAATTCTTTCCAGAATAGGTTTTTGAGCTGCAGCAGATGTTTCCGTACTAATTTTAATACCTTGCCCATGCTTCATACAACCGGGGCAAAGCATCATCCTGACGCCATCAACAATAGCAGGTCTACAGTCACAAACTCTACCACAAAGTTCGCATTGCATGTTTTATCATCCCTCCAAATAAGATAGCTATCCTAAATCAAACCGGCTTTTTGTAAAGTCATTAAATCCTCAGTACTAAGTTTTTCACCGCGCTTGAATTTTTCAAATATTTCATTTGCTTCTTTCTGGGCGTATGTTGCTTCAACAGCTTTTTTTGCCTTGCGTTTCTTTTCTTGACCCGCTGAAATTTTTCTTTCCGAATCATGGATTTTATCAACACAATCAATAAATTCCTTATGAACAGTATCAGCTTCAATCTTTGTCATCACAATAGTTTCCTGAATAACGTTTACTTTCTTTACCAAGTTATCAAGCTGTCTAATAAGATCTATCATACTCTCATGTTCTTCCTGAGCTCTTGTAGCTAACTTCTCAACTAGATCATGCTGTTTTTCAGCCTTCTGTTTAATAATCTTTTCCTCTTCAATAGCCTTTTTAAGCTTAGGATCCTTATTTAAACGATCCTCTTGCTCTTTGATTCTAGAATGAATCCCAGAAATAACCTCGATTAATTTTTTCTCCTTCTGAGGGGACATAGGCTGTGTCATCTGCTCATTTTCTAAAGTTCTGAGCTGTTTTCTGAGTTCATTCAGGTTTGTACCCGAAGAAGATAAACGCTCTTTCTGAAGCCCTTCAATCTGTTTTTTAATATCATTATAACTCTTGTTGAGCTTGTTTCTTTGCTCCTTTGCATGTTTTACTCTTTCGTTTAACTCATCTCTTTTTTTCTTATGATCAGTTATTTTGTTTCTCATTTCACGGACAGTAGAGTTCAGTGAATCACGTTCATCAGCAAGTTTCTTTGATTTTAAATGCAACTGATTTCTTTTTTCCTTTAATTCATTAGCTTTTTTCTGATATTCGTCTTTTTTCTTTATCAAGTCCTCTATCGAATCGCTCATTGTAAACCTCGAAAGTTATTAGCCTGTATTATAGTGTAAAATATAGGTTATTTATTAAGTATTTGGATAGGTAATAGGAAAAGGTTCAAGATATACCTTCTCTTGACCTTTGACGGAACATAATCACTCCATCGAGAATAACCGCAAGTATACCTGTAATAAATATCATATCAAACACAACTGCACCTCCTATAATTGCAGGTGTCACGTTTTTAACTGAATAACCGAGCAGCTCTGGGAGATGTAAAAAATCAGCACCTATCAATACCCCAATTGTACCTGATATATATGCAAGAGGAGCTGCCTTAATAAAATTCTTCCATGATAAAAATACTGAAGCAAGGCTTGCAAAGAATGCAGGGAGTAGCCAATAAGGGAAAGAAGCCACGATACCTTTATCTGCAACTGGACGGGAAACAAAAAAAGCAATTATTGTAACAATTAAAATTCCAATGCCAACATGCTTCAAAGATATCTTCTTCTTAATTGTCATATATATACTCAATAAAATTGGAATTACTGCACCACCCATGTTGATTCCAAGCCTCCAGTTATCGTAAGAGAAAAGATAGATATTAGAAATATTGAAACCGAAAATTATTATTTCAAATCCAAAAAGAAATGATACAAAAACAATTATAATTGCCTCAAGTGAAGTAAATCCCATATATCTAAAAGCTTTTGTCAGAATTAGATATACAATATACAGAGCAATAATTGGTAAACTAATGTAAAGTATCCATAGACCAATCTGTGTTAAATTAGCTACAATAAACATTATGAAGGCTTTGATATTGATACCATTTATAAACCTTCGTTATATTTCGGTTGACATTAGTGATATGAAATGGGTTCATTTCTTCAAAAAGAGTGTGATTTAAAATTCTTTCATAAAAACGGATATATTAGGAAGAAATGCTCTTCCTGTGGGGCACACTACTGGACTCTAGACAAGGATTCAAAATTATGTGGCGACAAACCTTGTGTAGAATTTAGTTTTATAGGAAAACCACTAGGAAAAAAACCATTATCTTTATCAGAAGTACGAGAAAGTTTTTTATCTTTTTTTGAAAAAAATGGGCACTCAAGACTTTCTTATCCAGAAACAGGAGAACGTTGTCCCGTTGTTGCACGATGGCGTTCTGATATTTATCTAACAATTGCTTCTATTGCAGATTTTCAGCCACACATAACATCTGGGGAAGTTCCACCTCCAGCAAATCCTTTGGTTATTTCACAACCATGCATTAGACTTAATGATCTTGAAGAGGTAGGTGTAAGTGGCCGTCATTTAACCACGTTTGAAATGATGGGGCATCATGCATTTAACAAAAACATAGATGAAATATATTTCAAAGAAGAAACCGTAAGACTCTGTGATGAATACTTTGCAAAACAAATTGGTATTCCACGAGAGGTAATTAACTATAAAGAGGAGCTTTGGTTTGGAGGAGGAAATGCTGGCCCTTGTCTTGAAGTAATAGCAGGTGGACTGGAGATAGCTACTCTTGTTTTCATGAATATGAAGGAAGATGAAAACGGTGATTTTGAGATAGAAGGAAAAAAATATTCCCAAAATCCATTAAATATTGTTGATACAGGTTATGGGCTAGAACGGATAGCATGGATTACACAGGGGACCAAAACTGTTTATGAAACTACATTTCCAGAAATGGTAAAATGGTTAAGAGAACATGCTAAAAACAAATCCGATTTAGTCAGTATTTACTCCCTTACGGATCACACAAAATGCCTTGCATTTATGCTTGGTGATGGAGTTGTTCCATCAAACGTTAAAGCGGGCTATCTTGCACGGCTTATTATTAGAAGATCTCTTCGCTTCCTAGAAAAGATAGAACTAAATGCATCTCTTAGAAAACTTGTGGAGATGCAACTAGATTTTCTTGAGAAAGATTTTCCTTCATTGAAAAAGAGAAAAAAACAAATTGGAGAGATTTTAGATATTGAAACTAAAAAATATACAGAGACTCTTTCTAAGGGTGAAAATCTGGTGAAAAGAATACTAAAGGAGAAAAAAACTCTTGAAGAAAATGAACTTATTACTCTGTATGACACTCATGGTATGCCTCCAGACATAGTAAAAAATATAGCTAAGAGTCAAGGGGTTAAGGTAAAAATTCCAGACAATTTTGAATCAATGGTTGCAGAATTGCATACACATGAGACAAAGGAAGAAGGGGAGCAAGAAATTAGATCAGACCTTCCAAGTACAGAGCAACTTTATTATAAAGATCATTACACAAAAGATTTTGATGCAAAAGTTTTGTGGAAAAAAGGATCTGAAATTATTCTTGATAAAACTGCTTTTTATCCAGAAGGTGGTGGTCAACCACCAGATATGGGAACTCTGTCTAAAAAGGGTATAAAAATCTCTGTCAAAAAGGTCATAAAAGAGGGTAATTCTATAATTCATGTTATAGACGGAGATTTAGATATTGGTGATAGAGTTCACGGTGAAATTGACTGGGAACATCGTTACACTTTGATGAAACATCACACTGGAACACACTTAGTAAATGGGGCCCTTAGAAAACTACTTGGGGAGCATATTTGGCAGGCGGGTTCACAGCTTGGATTAAACGAGGCACGTTTTGATTTCTCACATTACAAATCAATTT
>SMTZ1_10000795_pt1 | contig 30501 bp, 28 predicted proteins | sample DeeMarSWOR136_30_FD_25667 | JGI IMG/M metagenome (IMG submission 25667) | reverse complement strand
GAGTCGGAGCTGCAATCAACATCAGGCTGACCACCATGACAAAGGTTAGGCCTATACCCCATATCTTAGTTATTTTCTTTTTCATCGACCTTTACTTTTCCTCCTTATCCGAATGTCTCCATAAAAACACGGAAGACCTCCTGTCTTCTTTTACATGGAGACAAAGCTAATTCTCCGGACTTCTATGCGTTTTCACTAACGCTCCCCCTTCCGGGCTCTCGCCATAGCCTCACCTCCTTTGCTGCCTACTATACCAGCATACCTCTGAAGAGGTACAACTCTATAACATATTACATAACATCTTTAATTGTCAAGTCAGTGTCAATACCCCTGTCCCTCCCCTCCGGGATTGCTTCGTCGTCGTTTATCCTTCACCAAAGGGTGAAGGATAAACTGAAGGACTCCTCGCAATGACAAGAGGGTAGTAGTGGAGGGGCGTATGCCCCTCTTTTATAATAAATACCCCCTCTCCTTGATAAGGAGAGGGGGTTAAGGGGTGAGGTTAACTATAATTCTTAATAGTAGGTGGTTCTCCTGCCCAGCCAGAAGCCGAGAATACCGGCTGCCACAATACCAAGTCCGAACCATAGATATATAATCCAATCGGGCCAGGTAAAGCCAGTATAGAAGGTCCTGATGCTGGTCCACTCTGTCTCGTTGGAAGCAGCATCTATAGCTTTTACCCTCCAGTAGTAGGGGGCTTCCTTGGTGCTCGGAGTTAGCAGTTCCTTTTCCTCTTTAATGGTGACGGTGTGTTCTGAAGTGGTTAAGCCTTCTACATCCAACACTATAGTAGTGAAATCAATATCGGAAGCAACCTCCAGGTTGTAGGTTATAGGCGGGCTATCGTCAGTAACCTCAATGGCGGGGTCATCGGCATCCCCGCACCAGTCAAATTTCCATCCCCTGAGCTTATTATCCATAAGTGGTAGTTGTGGATATACAGTTGATGGTGGTGCTGACTCCATAGTAAAGGTGAGGTCTTTGGTATTGGTGCCATCACTTACGTTTACGGTGTGGGCTCCGTGTATGCTAACTGGGGCGTTGAAGGTAGCCTCAAAAGCTCCATCAGTGCCAATGGAAGCTGTAGTTTCTTCAGTGCCATCATACTTAATAGTAGCCGTTCCGCCGGGTAAGAAGCCGGTACCACTAACCGTAATCTCGGTGCCAACGTGACCCGTTTGTGGGATTAATGTCGCATTGCAAATTATGGTGAACACATCTGTGTCTTTGTTATTAGAAGTATCCTCTGCCTCGACATCATAGATGCCACCGGCTATTGCTGGTACATCAAAGGTGACTTCAAAGCTGCCATCGCTATCAGTCTCAGGTGATGCTGGGCTAGTGGTAACATCGGTGTTATCAAGGGAGATGTCAACATCCTTCTTATTGCCAAAGCCGGTACCGTTAATCGTTACCTCATCACCAATTTCTCCTGATGTAGGGCTTATGGTTATTTTCGGCTCTACGGTGAAATCAGCCTCAGCCTCATCACCGTGAACTTTAGCGGTTATAGTATGGTCACCGGCAGTGCTCTCGGGGATGATAACGGTGAGCTCAAATTCACCCTTACTATCGGTCTCATCATCACCACTGGCTATATCAATATCAACACCATCGTATTCTATGTCAATGTCTTCTCTGTCATCAAAACCTACGCCATCAATATCAACCTCGGTGCCTACCGGACCCTCGGTGGGGCTGATGGTAATGCCGGTGACGGTAAAGGTATCTTTAGTCAGTATCTTGCCCTCGTCTGTTTCGGTGGTATAGACGAAGTAGTCGCCACCGTGCACATCTTCGTCATCACTACCGTCAGTGAGTTCAGAAGGCACATCGAAAGAGGTATCTATATCACCCTCATCAGTGTCACCCGAATCACCGGCATAGGTTGTTGCTACCTCCTCCCAAACATCAAGGTCATCATCAATGTAATCATCCTTGTTGGCTTCTTCACTGGAGAAGTAGATATAGACTTTATCCCCGGGGTCATAGCCAGAGCCGGTAATATCAATGTCATCACCGATTTCACCCGAAGTTGGCTTGAGAGTGGCTGATGCCGCCAGGACGGGTGTAACCGGTATGGCTATTACCAGCAGGGAAAGAATGACGATTAAAGCTAGAGTGCGAAATATTTTATTGTATTTCATGATGACTACCTCTCTTAATTTTATACTTTGGTGAGGAATATTTTTATTCATAGGGGTTTATCCCCTATTATACTCCTTCTATATAAGCTTTTTTCTAGCGCCACGTTTAGGGGTATAGGTTCCGGCAAAGTTATCCAAGACATCCTTGCCAATTAGCCAGGTATTATGAATCTTTGTCGCCGGTAAGTCCCCCTGCCGACATAGCCGCTTCACCGTCTCGGGATGAATCCTGAGCTGGTGACCGGCTTCTATCACATTAACATAATTATCCAGAGATACCATAGCATTAGAAAGTATTACTTTGTTAAAGCAATAATAACATTAATGGCTCATTTTGTCAACCCCCTGTTCTCGTCCATATAATTAGTGACCCATGACTTCCCTTTTTATCATTGTGAAGCACCCACCCTCTCGTCATTGCGAGGAGTCCTTCAGCTCATCCTTCACCCTTTGGTGAAGGATAAAGGACGACGAAGCAATCTCGGAGGAGGGGGGATGGTTAGAGAGGGGGCTTAGCCCCTCTCTAATAAAATACTAAGTCCTAAATACTAAATCCTAATTAAATTCTAATATTTAAATTTCAAATTCAAAATAGTTTAGCTCATTTGGATTTTAGTTATTTAGATTTGTTTAGAGCTTAGAAATTGGTACTTAGGATTTCACGAAAGGAGGAATACCCCACCACCGGGATTGCCACGTCCTTCTAAGGAAGGACTCGCAATGACATTTCTTTTCGCGTGGGATTACTGTTCTCGTCCATATAATTAGTGGCCCACTAATAGCTATCGCAATCTTATCAAAGAGGCTATATAATAGAAAAACGGAAGTAAAACAATATTATGGATTGGGATGAAGTTAAAAAAGCCAGACGACGACTTTCCCGAGAGCAGGGAACTGTCATCAAAGATTGGGGAGGTAGAATCCCTATCGCCCTCATCTACCCAAACTCCTACTATGTCGGCATGTCCAACCTCGGGCTTCACACCATCTATAGCCTGCTAAATAGCTATAGTGAGGTCGTTTGTGAAAGAGCCTTCTGGGAAAAAGAAGACAGGGATAAAAAACTAGCCATCTTATCTCTGGAATCCCAACGACCTCTCTCAGATTTCGCTGTGCTTGCCTTTTCTATCACCTATGAGCTTGATTACTTTAATGTGGCGCAAATTCTTAAAGCCAGTGGCATACCCCTATATGCCGCTGACCGTGATGAGAGGCATCCGGTAGTTATAGCCGGTGGTCCCTGCATCATAGCTAATCCCCTGCCCCTGTCCCCCTTCTTTGACTGCTTGTGCATTGGTGAGGCAGAGCCAATACTCCCGGCTATGCTGCCTGTACTATCTGAGGGTATCGCTGGCAAACGGAGTGACATTCTTGAGGCACTAGCCTCACTACCCGGTATTTATGTGCCTTTGGTACACTCGGAAACTCCGGTAGTCCGCCAGTGGGCAAACAACCTCGATGACTTTCCTACTACCTCTAGTATACTCACTCCGGATACTGAGCTGGGTGGTCTATATCTCATTGAGATAGAGCGGGGCTGCAACTGGGGTTGCCGCTTTTGCCTTGTCAATAAATTCTTTCAACCTGTGCGCTTTCGCTCCATGGACAAGCTAATAGAACAGGCTAGTCTGGGGCTCAGATTCAGAAAGCGCATAGGGTTAGTAGGACCTGTTGTCTCCGACCATCCCCAGCTTGAGGAGCTATTGATTAAGCTGCGTCAGATGGGGGCAGGACTTTCCATCAGCTCTCTACGAGTGAGACCCCTTTCCCGCATAGTATTGAGAGAGATGGCTAACGGAGGAGCCCAAACTATTGCCCTCGCCCCGGAGGCCGGCTCTGAGCGCCTGCGCCAAGTCATAAAAAAGGACATCTCCGAGGATGATATTTTGGAGGCAATGGAGAAGGTGGCTGAGCAAGGAATAAAACAGCTCAAGCTCTACTTCATGATTGGCTTACCCACCGAGACCGATGAGGATATAGAGGGAATTATAAAGCTGACCCTTAGCTGTAAAGAGACCCTTGATAAACAGCCGACCGGCTGCCGCATTACCCTTAATGTTGCTCCCTTTGTCCCCAAGGCGGGTACGCCCTTTCAGTGGTTACCTGTGGCGCCTCTCCCGACCCTGAATCGCCGTTTGTCTCTGCTCAAAAACAGCTTACCGCCGAAAGGAATTAAGGTTAAGAGTGAAAGCCCAGCCTGGAGCCAGGTCCAGGGGGTTTTAGCCCGGGGAGATGTTAAATTAAGCGAGGTGCTGGCTAATATAGAAGAGGTCTCGCTATCTGGCTGGCGTAAAGCGGTAGAAAAATGCCATCTGGATATTGATTTCTATGCTCACCAGAGATGGGATACCGCTGAAAGACTTCCCTGGGCAATACTGGATTCAGGTACTGCACCGGAGAAACTCAAACTTGAACTAACTAGAGCTTTACATTAAAAGACCGTGGCCATTCTCAGTTCTAATAGCGGGTGTGTAGCTTTATTATCATGCCATTCGAATTATTGCAGTCTTTGTATCAGTTGTATATACTTGATTGAGTAAGGCCAGGGAGCGGATGAGTCCCGGTGGGCTTCGCGGACTTCAAATCCGTTGGGGGGCATGAGAAGTGTCTTCGGTGGGTTCGACTCCCATGCGCTCCCGCCAGTCTTTACTTACCATTTACTTATCACTTTTCTTGACTCCCGTAAGGATGGTCTATTCCCCAGAACGATAGAGTTCTACCGCACATACTTAACCCTGGCAAAGGACATCATAACTCTTATCCAAATATGATGATAAGGTTGGGGGGTATTACCATACCCTTCACTGCGATATACGAGCTAATAGTTGATTAGCTTCTCTCACAGGGATTCTCCGGAGGGCTAAATCTGGGGCATTATCCTTCCACCAGTTCTGGTATCACTGATAATATAAACCGGCAACACTAGATTGAGAAGCAATGTAGTGCTGAAATGAAAGGTCAGAGAGATTTGAGGAGAGTTTGAAGCTGTATTATCCTTTACTTTATTGAAAAGATGACTTCACATTCTTTATCTCCCGCGGCTACAGATTTTGCTATCTCTGTCTCCACTTCTTTCCCTAGAAGTGTGCTCAACATCTTCCTTTCCATATTCATCGTAGCATCACACAGCTCCTTACTCGTTCCCTCTAGACCAAGTATGCACCTTGGATTTTTAAAGTGAATCCTGTCGTCTGATATTTCTATTACCTCCATCCCCATCTCCATCGTCGCATCCTGCATTTTAAACAACTCACCAACACCCTTCATGTCTTTAACTGGCATCATTTTCCATATAATCTCTGCCTGTCTCGCACCTCCCTTGCTGGCAATTTCAGCTATTATCGGTAGAGCTTCCTTCCCATCTTTCACATAAAAAGCCTTGCTCAAATCACCAATCATCAAATACGAATTCCTCATCATAGGTCTAAACCCTTTGGCTGCAGCTTTCATAAAGGTCTTTTGTATTATGTTCATTACACCCTCCTTTTAATAGTGGCATTATACTGGTAAGATGCAGACTAGCGGCTTTTGTCACCGCCTGTATTGCGGAAACTGGTTCTAACTTAGAATAGGCACCACCTCCTTGCAGGTCGGTCTACAAATTAAAAGGGCACCAGCCACCGCCGTCACTTAACGGTTCCAGCGCCCTTTATTTCATTTCCTTAACCTTCCGAAATTACGCTACAGTATGTAATTCGCCTATGGTTATATTGTTCCTCTGCGGACAATACTAATACCGTTTTCCCTGATTTGTCAATAGCCCCAAATAGGGATGAAGTGAACCTGTCTATGTACGGAATGTAGTTGGGAGTTTGGGGAAGGGAGTGTGGTGAGAAAGAAATAGTGACTAGGCTCACTGGTTCAGCCATAGGCTATAGGCTGACCACATCACAACTGAGCATGGACTGAATACACTGGACCATCGTTGTAGCTTTACCAATAACTAACTTGTCCATCAAGTCAAAGTATTCAAGGCAAGTCGTGCAGGCTAGAATCTCCACGCCTTGTTTTTCAAGTCGTTTCAGATGGTCTAGAACTTGGGAGCTTTCACACACCAATCGGACTCCTGTGTTTGAGAATACCAAGCTACTCGGTTTGCCTTCACTTTCCCCTAACAATCGCAGGAAATTTACCATAAGTATAGAACCCAGACGGCTGTCTCCTCTACCGAGCTCTTCGGATTGAATTAGAAATACTTTGGATTTCATATATAGCCTCCCACCTATACTTCAATTATTTTCTTGAAAGCCTATTTCACATATTGGAACTTGAGTTTAATCCGCTTGTGAGGATTTGTCAATTGAGTTCTGTGTGTAGCCAGCATAATCTGTCCACTAAACCGATGCTCTTTTTAGCTTTAACATAGTGCTTACCAGCAAGGGACTAGGAATCCGTTGCTCAAAGCTAAATTGGTAAGTGCCTGGCTTCTTGGTTTCTATTACGCCTTTCCTATAGCCCGCATTCCGTGCAAGGTGCGGTTACAACTTTGGAGATGTTTGTGACTAAGCGCCAGGTCAGATAATACACTCAAAATGATACTCTTTGACGGGTCTCGCTAGAAGGAGAGGAGAAAGCAGCATTGTAACTGGAGGCATTTCTATCGAACTAAGATACAGTGTATCATACGAAGTTGCACTATCGAGCCACTGAATTTACCCTGCACCGTTACTGTTTGTCCTTTGGTCAACTGATTCAGCTCATCCTCATGTTCCTTATCAAACATGCACCGAACGCTCTGTAATAAGTCTCCTTCTTCACTTATAGTAATATAGTTAATGTCAAGAGTATCCTTAACTTCTATCCTTTCCACTAATCCCGTTACCTTGAGAATCTTATTCCCGAATCTTTCGCCTGCTGTCTCCTCATCGGTTTCATAGGCTGAAGCCAATTCTTTAACAGTTACCTCTATTGCGGCCGGTAGTGGCTCAGGTGCCAACTGTTTCAATTGGTGCCGTATCTCCTCTTCTTTGGTTTGGCTCCCCCCTTGCTTCCCCAGCTCAATTTTTTCTAATGAGTCCACCTTCTTGTTATACTCCATAACTCTTTCGTTCACCCACTTGACTAGTTGGGTTGCATATTTATCGTAGTTTTGAATGTTGTCACCATATACGAACACTAAACGCAATCTATCTCTTACCACCTCTATTTTCCTCTGCATAGCGTTAAGTGCATTGTTCCATTTTGCTAAATAGCTTCGCCATATGTTATCAGGTTCATCTGAAAGTTCGATGTAGAATGCATAAGCTTCTGGGAATGTTTCATCCTTTTCCAGTGTATCAGCGTCAACGCCAATAATTTCAACAGGTTGTGACTTATTAAGCATTTTTAAAACTCCAAAAACTTGTATAATAACTGCCGGCAATCACATACTACTGTCAGAGGTCACAGTCCCGGGTGGTTACAGTCCCTATGCCATTTGTCTATATCGTCCATTTTCCCCAACCCACCCCAATAATATTGTTTCCAAGGTTATTTCATGTGTTGAAACTTGAGTCTAATTCTTGTTTATAGGTTTGTCAATACTCATAATAGGGATACCTTTTTATCTGCACAGAAAGGAGCTGCAATATTGGAAGGGGGTAATTTCTGAGAACGGAATCAGCTACTGACTAATTACCGATAACATCCCCCCAGCCGTAACTTTAGAAATTGAGTAAGAATTTCTCTGGGAATTCACATAATCCAATAGAACCGCCTTAAGTGACCAACTCGTTTCCTGATTGAGGATGTTATTATCTGCTTGGGCGAGGTGAAGGTCTAATGTTTTTGCGGTAACGAGATGGTTTTCAAATCCATCACACAGAGGGGGGATAGACTTCATAAGGCTGCAATCAGGCTTTCCATCTCTTCTGTCTTCACGACAGACTCGCTATTGTAATTGTATTCAGAATACAAACAAGGCTGAGTATGCTCACTGCGATGATGAGACAGCTAAACTGCCCTCTATGCAGCATAATGGCAGCAATACCAGACGAAATGCCAAGCTTAAAGGAAATGGAAGGTATAAGGCCGAGTGCAAGTACAGGACTTATAAAGAAGTTAAGCTCGAGAGCACCGAGCTGTAAACCCTGCCATGTTAGGAGTATATCGACTACATTTAGCACGATAAAGGTGAGGGCTAACCCAATGGCTACTTTGACTTTTGTCTCTGGTACTATCATATTATCTCCACGGTTTAGCCTAAAGTACTGGGCATTTATTTATGATAGTTTATATTTACCCACATAGGGGATGTCAAGATGATTTCTCCTATACTTAACTCACCAAACTCACCAATTTAAGATTATTCAGTAAAAATAGCTAGTACAGACGTACTGTGGCATAGCCATCTGATGAATTCTGGAATTCTCGCTTTCGTTTCAGCGAGCATTGACAAAACCAGCCCCGGGTGTAATGAGTATGGTTAAAACTGCTTTCAAACTATCTAGTACAGGACTCGCTCGTCACCAACACGGCGGGTTATCTTCTTACCATCCAGATGCTCAAGGAGAGCCTGGGCATACTTTCGGCTGGTATTAAACATGTCCCGTACTTCAGCCAGAGTTATTTTGCCCTGTGCCTTAATGTGTGCCATGACCCGGTCTACCATCTCATTGTAGACTGAAGTGGTAAACACCACACTGCCGTTCATCTTTACCACCTCACCCTGCTCAACGAGCCAATTAAGCAAATCAGGCTCAGGTATCAGGTCACTGGGTGGAGTATAGGGATTTTGAGCTAACGAGCCCAGAAAGGCATCTATCTTGGCTTGTTGCGCCTGAGTAAGCTGAACCTTGTGAGTAGGAAGGCGAACAGCCAAGCCTTCTTCCGCCACAACACCCTCGTCAATTAGCCTCTGTAAAATAGCCGGGGCACGCGGACCTGACTTCAGTTTGTGACTCAGTTCCACTTTGGGTATGCCACTGCGGGTGGGGAACCTCTGATAATAGTCTTGAATTATGCTGACTACTTTCTGGGCTAGACGTTCCCAGCCAGAGCTGGTCAGGAGAAGGCAGGCTTCTCCTTGACCTATCCTTATCACCTTTTTCTGCTGGATAAGGGCTTCTATGACCGGCTGAAGTTCACTGGCAGATAGGTTACTTTGAGCTAAGAGAGCGGATAGTTCCAAAGGTTGCTTTGTCGCCAGCAATGCCACAACCACCTCTTCGGTAGTGCCCTCCTCCTTGACCCTGAGGCTTTCAATTATGGTCGGGCGAAAGCGGCGAAGCCGCTTGGTGTGGGTATCAATCACTTTACCACCCCCCAGAGTATCCATTGAAGAACGGATGATGAAATGGTCGCCATTGACTACGGCTACTGGCTTGCTCAGTAGCAACTGGACCCAGGTAACATCTCCCGGTTTAAGTTGCTCTGCCTCCAACAGGCGCACTTTAGCCATTGTCTCGGCTGCTCCGGTGTGAAAGCTAACGGTAGCATTATGGCGCAGGGGATGAGGGTGATAGTGGAGCAGGCGAAGCCTCGCCGACAGCATTGTTGTAGGGGCTAGCCAACCAGGCGTGGTGAGCACATCACCACGCTGCAACTGAGAGGTGGTAACCCCAACTAAGTTTGCCGCAACCCTGTTCCCTGGATTGGCAGTATCAATGCGGGCTTTATGTGTCTGCAACCCCCGCAGACGTAACTTTAAGTCAGCAGGGACAATTGCCACCTCTTGTCCTACTGTGAGCGAACCGTCGGTTAATGTTCCGGTGACCACTGTACCAGAGCCAGCAATGGTGAAAACCCGGTCTATCGGCAGCCTAGGTCGACCTGTGTCTTTTCTCGGCAGGGTAACATCCAGAAGTTTGTCAATAGCTGAAACCAGTTCAGTCAAGCCCTTCCCGGTTACTGCTGAGACGGCAATGATGGGAGCCTGAGACAAGGTAGTGGAGTTAAGCAGCTCCTCTATTTCTAGCTTGACCAAGTTCAGCCACTCATCATCTACAAGGTCTTTTTTAGTGATAGCCACGATTCCTTTTGTTATCTCAAGCAAGTCTAGAATTGCCAGGTGTTCCTTGGTCTGAGGTCTCACCCCTTCGTTGGCAGCGATAACTAGTAAGGCTAAGTCGATACCACCCACCCCAGCCAGCATGTTTTTAACGAAGCGCTCATGCCCAGGCACATCAACAATTCCGACCTCTCGCCCACTAGGTAGCTTTAGCCAAGCGAAACCGAGGTCAATAGTCATGCCCCGCTCTTTCTCCTCACGTAGTCGGTCGGGGTCTATCCCGGTCAAGGCATGCACTAGAACTGACTTGCCATGGTCTATATGCCCGGCGGTGCCTAATACAAACATCGCATCCACCTTTTTTGGTCTATCACTGGGTTTGCTCTGAACTAGCAGCCAAATCCCGAAGCGCTTGAAGGATAACCTCATCCTCTTCGGGAAGCACCGAGCGGGGGTCAAGAAGTAAAACATTGTCACTAATCCGACCGATGACTGGTGGCTCCCCGTTCCGCAGCCTTCGAGCCAGCGTTTGAGCCATACTCTGGCTTTTTCTCTTGCCTTTTCCGCTAATGGCTACAAGTCTGGTAGGCAGGGTGCCCCCAGGCAAGCTGCCGCCTCCTACCATACTCTCTCCTTCTACCACCTGAGCCAGGCCATTAAGAGCCTTAGCCCACAGCCTAGCCCGCTGGTCAATCTCCTCCAGTGTTGCCGAAATCATTCGCCATACTGGAATCTTAGTTACCGCTTCATCTTTTAAGTAGTGAATTAAGGTAGCTACCAGACCAGCCAGCCTTATCTTATCAATTCGCACTGCTCGGGCTAGTGGGTGTTTCTTTAATTTATCAATTAACTGTTTCCTACCCACGATAATCCCGGCTTGAGGACTGCCCACGAGCTTGTCTCCAGAAAAGAAGGTCAACCCGGCACCAGCAGCAACACTTTGCTGTACCATCGGCTCCGGGTCAAGCCCAAACGCAGTCGTATCTAAAAAACAGCCACTGCCCAAGTCGTCCAGGACTGGAAGGTTATTCCGTCTGCCGATTGTCGCTAGTTCCTCAAAGGTAACCTCATGAGTGAATCCCATTAACCTGAAGTTACTGGAATGGATGCGCATTAGCGCTGCTGTCTGTGGGTTAATCGCCTGTTCGTAATCAGCAGCATAGGTACAGTTAGTAGTCCCCACCTCAATCAGTTTGGCTCCACTTTGACGCATCACGTCAGGGATACGAAAGCCACCGCCAATCTCTACAGCCTGGCTCCGGCAGACGACTACCTCTTTTTTCTTAGCCAAGGCGGTAAGACCTAAAAGCACCGCAGATGCATTGTTATTTACCACCAGTGCTGCCTCAGACCCAGTTAATTGACATAAAATCTGCTCGATGTGTGTGTAGCGAGAACCCCTCACTCCACTGTCAAGGTTATACTCCAGGTTACAGTAACCATTGGCGACTGTGTCCATGGCTGCCGTTGCCTCTTTGCTGAGCGGCGCCCGTCCTAGATTAGTATGGAGCAGTACTCCAGTGGCATTAATTACGAGACGCAGGCTGGGATTTTCCAGGGTATATACCTGAGCGGAAATAGATTCCACAATCTCATCTATGGATGGGCATGGATTACCGCTGGCAATAGAAAGGCGGTCATGCTCAAGGCGTTGCCTGACTAGGTTTACCAGTAATATATGTGGATAGGTCTCCTCGAGCTGCTTAATCCGCTCGTCGGAGAGCACCCTGTCCACACTGGGAAGATGGCGAAACTGACTATTCATTAGTACCCTGAATATTCTACTATATCTAGACTTAATTTCAAAGTTGCTGCTCTTATCCCTGTTTCCGTGTCAATCCTGCCGGTTCCCCCCTCCTCCGAGATTGCTTAGGGGCTCTGCCCCTCGCATGTATGAAAAGGGGAGTCATGTGTTACTAATCATATGAACTAGAACACCAACTTTGATTCCTCTACGCGGTCAATGTTAAAATACCAAATGGGATTAGGCTATTCCCCAGCTTCAATAATGGAGGACTAGATGGACAAGAAGATACCCCTTCGTCTAACTGGAAGTGTCAGTGGTGCAGGCTGAGCTTCTAAGTTAGGTCCGGGAGACCTATGTAAAGCTTTAATCGGGTTGCCTTTAATCTCTGACCCAAATGTGATACGAGGTATGGAAAGCCTGGATGACGCAGGCGTTTACAAGCTAACCGACGAGCTGGCTATCATCCAGACCGTTGATTTCTTTACGCCTATAGTGGATGACCCTTACACTTTTGGGCAGATTGCTGCAGCCAATGCACTGAGTGATGTCTATGCTATGGGTGGCAAGCCGCTAACCGCCATGAATTTAGTTTGCTTCCCAATAAAGTCTCTGGACATTTCGGTCTTGCAGGATATCCTCAGGGGTGGAGCGGATAAGCTGCGTGAGGCAGGGGTGGTACTGGTGGGGGGGCATAGTATAGACGATGCCGAGTTAAAGTATGGACTTTCGGTCACAGGAACCGTGCACCCCAAACGGCTGGTGACCAATGCCGGGGCTAAGGCAGGAGATAAACTGATACTAACTAAGCCGTTGGGAACTGGAATCATAAGCACTGCCGTAAAAGCGGGAGTGGTTAATGAAGAGACGGTAGCGAAGCTTACCAGGTGCATGGCAACCTTAAATGACAAAGCCTCGTCGGTAATGCAGGAGGTGGGAGTTCATGCCTGCACTGACATCACCGGTTTTGGTCTTCTTGGTCACGCTATACAGGTAGCCGAGAACAGCCAGGTGGGCATCGAATTTCATCTAGCTTCAATTCCCTACTTTCCTGAGGTAATACAGTTCGCGCAGCAGGGATTATGTCCAGGCGGACTATATCGAAATAAGGACTTCTACTCCAACAGGGTGGAATTTATTAACCCAATACCAGAATATATGCAGTATATCCTATTTGATACCCAGACCTCCGGTGGTTTACTAATCAGCCTCAGCCCCAGAAAAGCAGAACTACTGCTTGATAGGCTGCAACAAGCCGGTGTGGAGGATGCAGTTTCTATTGGGGAAGTCGTCAGCAAGCCAAAAGGAATGGTTGCTTTGATATAACCCTCCCGCATTTATTTAGTGGGCTTGGTTATATTTTGGGGAGTTGATATTTCTCTACAGACTCTTCGCCCAGTTAACCGCATTCAGGAAAATCTGAAAGCCATCCCCATACTGTTTGGCTCCCTGTCTCGTCCATTGTGGGTGCTGGGTGCCCCGGAGATGACGCTCAGGGTGCGGCATCAGGGCAAAAACACGCCCTGTGCTATCACAAATACCAGCAATATTCCATACCGAGCCGTTAGGGTTATATGGATAGCCAGCTTTGTTGTCTCCCTTCTCGTCGGTGTAATACAGGACTGTATTTAACTGTGGCAAGACCTCAGGGTCGGCAACCACTTTTCCCTCGGCATGGGCAACAGGAAGATACATGGTGTCTATACCCCTGGTAAATACGCACGGACTCTCTTTATTTACCAGCAAGTGTACCCATCGGCACTCAAATTTACCCGAATCATTGGCTACCATGGTTAATAGTGGCGAGCCACCATTTGATGAGCCGGGTAGGATGCCAGCTTTCGTCAAGACCTGAAAGCCGTTGCAGATCCCAAGAATTAGCCCGCCATTCTCAATAAACCTCTGTATATCTTCGCCCAGCTTCAACCTAAGCTCATTAGCTAGCACCTTACCGGCGGCTATATCGTCTCCGTAGGTAAAGCCGCCAGGAACAACCATTATCTGGTAGTCAGAGAGTCGCTTTTCCCGACGGATTAGCTGGTTAACATGAACTGAGGACACAATTGCTCCCGTCTGCTGGAAAGCGAACGCAGTCTCAGCATCACAATTTGTCCCTGGAGCACGTATGATTAGTGTTCTTACCTTACTCATTGGCTTCTACCACCGAAGAGGTCTCTGCCACGCCTCTTTCAAATCACCAAGAGGAGCGCCGAGAACCATTCTCTCATCGACCCCATATACCTCCAGTAGTTCGGAATCAGTAACCTGACCGATAGCAGCCAGGCTGGTGCTACCCATAATCTGTTCAAAGTCCTCTTTATTTTCCGGCGCTACCTCAACCAAGAACCTACTATTTGATTCAGAGAAGAGTATGAAATCATCCCTGTCTATAGGCTCACCCAGTAGAATGGATTTCAGATATATTGTTGCCCCCAACCCCCCAGCAAATGCCATCTCGGCAAGGGCAACACCAATGCCACCCTCACTACAGTCATGACAGGCTCTAACCAAGCCTTTCTCGGTAGCAACACTTAAGAGAGACATTAGTTTCTGGCTATGATGTGGATTCACTTTGGGCACACTATTTCCGACAAAGCCACGAGTCTTAAAATATTCAGACCCACCCAGCTCGTTCTGGGTTGTGCCAACAATGTAAATCAGGTCGTCAGCCTTCTTGAAATCCATTGATACCGCTTGATTCACATCTTCCATAATACCGATAGCCGAGATGAGCAGCGTGTGCGGGATAGAGATAGTCTTTCCTTCAAACTCAAATTCGTTGTTAAGGCTATCCTTACCGGAAATAAAAGGGGTCTCATAGATAGTCGCCATATCATAACAAGCCTGGGCGGCACGGACTAAAGCCCCCAGCATATCGGGATGGTTGGTATTACCCCAACAGAAATTATCAAGCAGAGCTACCTTATGCAAACTACCGCCAACAGCTATAATCTGTCTTAACGCCTCATCAATTGCAGATGCCGCCATCCAGTAAGGGTCTATTTCTCCATATTTAGGGTTTATGCCATTGGAGACGATTACACCCATTTCTGAGTCTAGGACTGGTCTGATAATGGCGGCATCACCCGGTCCGTCATTATCCTTCCCTACCAGAGGTTTGAGGACACTGCTACCCTGCACCTCATGGTCATATTGGCGTATTACCCATTCCTTACTACACACATTCCATGAGCCAAGAATTTGAAGGAGAGCTTCAGCTAAATCCGGTGGCTGACCAAAATCAGGCTCAGTATAGTGTAGGCGTTCCCATACTGCCTCTCTATCTGGCTGCGGGCGGCCTCCGTGTAAAAATTGCATACTCAGGTCACCCACTGAGTTCCCATGAAAAAGAAGCTGAAGCCTTTGGTCACTGGTAAACTCACCGATGGCTGTCGCCTCTACCCCCTCGCTGGCGAAAAGGTTAATCAGTTCGTCAACACAGTTCGGTGGCACAGCTAATGCCATTCGCTCTTGAGATTCAGACACCCATATTTCCGTATATGAAAGCCCGGCATATTTTAGCGGAACTCTATCCAGATAAACACGCACCCCTGTTTCGGCAGCCATCTCGCCTACTGCTGATGAAAGTCCACCGCCGCCACAGTCAGTTATCCTGGAGTAGAGTCCGCGGTCTCTGGCTTGAAGAAGAATATCAATAAGCCTCTTCTCCACAATGGGGTTGCCAATCTGAACCGAGCTATAGGAAACCGTGGTTGACTCCTCGGTAAGCTGGGCTGAAGCAAAGGTTACACCATGTATTCCATCACGCCCAGTTCTGCCCCCGACCAATACTACCAAGTCACCCGGCTTTTGCTTACCTATCTGGGCAAGGTTCTTGGGCAGTAGTCCCAATGTTCCGCAGAAGACAAGTGGATTAGCTACATATCGTTCATCAAAGAGTATGGCGCCATTAAGGGTGGGTATACCCAAACGGTTAGCGTAGTCAGCCACTCCAGCCCGAACCCCCTTAAATATACGACGAGGGTGTAAAACACCCTTGGGTAGCTCCTCGTAGGGGAAATTGGGGGGAGCGAAACAGAATACATCTGTGTTCAAGATTGGCTTAGCCCCTAACCCGGTGCCCAGTGGGTCACGAACTACCCCCCCTATCCCTGTGGCTGCTCCCCCATATGGCTCAACCGCTGACGGATGATTGTGAGTTTCAACTTTAAAACACAGTGCCCAGCGACCATCAAAATCAATCACCCCAGCATTATCCACAAAAACAGAAAGGCACCACGGTTTGTTCAGCTCCTCGGTTACCTTCATGATAGTGCTCTTGAGCAAGTTATCTATAGCTATCTCACCAAGTTTAATTCTGGCTTTAAAGGTTTTATGGACGCAGTGTTCGGACCAGGTTTGGGCTAGTGTTTCAAGCTCAACATCGGTAGGATTTCGCTCCTGCTGGCGAAAGTAGGCTACAATAGCCTGAAGCTCATCGCCAGTAAAACCAAATCGTTGGCTGACTTTTAAAAGCTCGGTATTATCCAACCCTAAGATGTCTACCTGGTTCAATATGAATTTATACTGAGGATTTTCAGGAAACTCAAATGCCTCCCTCTTGACTACATGCTGGACAATTGGGTTCACCAATAATCTATTGCATATAGTCTCTAGCTGCTCATCATCCAGTTGCCCTTGGAGTAAGTAGCGTTTTGCCGTTTTAACTGCCCTGACACCCTCCACACCTAAATCCAGGGCTGCTTTCATAATGGTGTCCTCGACCGGGTCAGTAACGCCGGCATTATAGGTAACTTCAATAGTATGAGATTGTCTATTAACCTCTCCCCCTTTATCCTCCTCTCCTTGATAAGGAAATGGGGAAAGATTGTTCTTGAAGGGGCTTTGTTCTTTTAAACTTCTCCTAACATCGGTTGGAGGGGTAAAAAACTGGTAATCCTGAGTCACTGGGTCAGCCAGAAGGCAGCGACAAATCAGGTCTAGTATATCCGGTAGCAAATCTGCATCCAGCCAGTATATGTCGACCACGCGAACATTAGAGACGGTAGTTATCCCTAGGTCGTGGATATCTCTAACCAGACCCAACCCTCTGGCATCAGGAAGATGGGGCTTAAGATAAACTTCTATCCTGTGCATTAAATCACAACCTTACATCAATTGAGGAGATTTTTTAAAGGGCGAAGCCCCACAAATAGGAAGATATATTCATATCATGATTACCTTCCCCTTGATAAGGGGAAGAGGACAAAGGGGATTGGGTTTATTAAGCCAGCAGCTCAGTTACTACTGTATTTATCTCTCGCCCATCGGCTCTCCCCTTAAGTTGAGCGATAAGCTTGGGCATAACCTTTTTTTTGTCGCCAGCTCCTAGCGCCCCTACTTCCTCAATAACCCGGCGAGCTTCAACTATAATCTCGTCACGAGACATCTGCTGCGGTAAATACTGCTGGAGGATAGCTAGCTCCGCTTCTTCTTGAGCCACTAAGTCCTGGCGATTTCCTTGTTTAAAGGCTTCAATACTCTCACGACGCTGTCTTGCTTCCTTGGTAATAATACCAAGAATATCAGTATCGTCTAAAGTAGCCTGCCTGGCGATTTCAGCATTTTTGACTGCTGCCATCACCAATCGGACTACTGAACGCCTTACCTTATCCCCACCCTTAAGTGCCTGTTTAAGGTCTTCCGCTAGCTTCTGTTTCAAAGGGGGTTCGTGAAAGTCCTGATTTTTGGGGTAAGATTCTGCTTCCACCTTAATTAAAACAAATACTATTGGCTAGCTTCTCGTTGCTCTAGCACTCTTGCGTCTCTTAGCTGCTTCCTTCTGCTTGCGCTTTACGCTAGGTTTTTCGAAATATTCTCGATGGCGTATCGCAGACAGAATACGGTCTTGCTGTACCTTTCTATTAAACCGCCTGAGCAAACTCTCGAAGCTCTCACCATTACCAATTACTACCTCAGCCAGATAGCATCATCCTCCTTCTGATTAGCCTTGCCTAAATATCAAAGAAAGGTTGAAAAGACAAAGCCACTTCAAAATCTGCCCTTATTTTAGTCAATATGGACTACTTTTGTCAATAAGTGTTAGATAGATTACACCCTTCTTAATATCTCACGAGCCGCCACCACACCTGAAGCTGACGCCTGGATTAAACCACGGCTAACACCAGCTCCATCACCAACTGCAAACAAGTTGCCCACCTCAGTCTCTAGGCTGGGGCTAAGTTGAGGTCGGCAGGAATAGAACTTAACCTCAACCCCATAAAGCAAGGTGTGGGGTGAAGCCACACCTGGTACCAACTTATCCATTGCCTGAAGCATCTCTATAAGCCCGCTAAGGTGGCGATAGGGAAGGACAAAGCTCAGATCACCAGGAACAGCACTCTTCAACGAGGGCTGAACCAAGCCCCGCTCAATACGGACTGGAGTAGAACGCCGACCTTGCATCAGGTCACCCAGGCGCTGCATCAGTACCCCACCACTAAGAATGTTAGCCAGTCTAGCCAGATACTTACCGTAGGCAATGGGTTCCCGAAACGGCTCGGTGAAGGTTGTGCCCACCAACAGAGCAAAATTGGTGTTTGGACTTTTATAATTAGAATAACTATGCCCGTTAACTGTGATTACCGGGTCGCTACCCCCGGTAGACTCCATAATGACCTCACCGCCAGGACACATACAAAATGTCCTAATCCGGTCATTGAAGCTCTTGGATAGGAACTCCAGCTTTGCCTCATATAGCGTATCGGTCAACTCCTCCATTACTGCTGTCGGCACCTCTACCCTGACGCCAACATCAATGGGATTAGAATACATGGTTAGATTGAGCCGGTTAGCTTCTGTGCGTAGCCAATCTGCCCCCTCCCTACCTGGTGCCAGAATCAGGTAACGACAGTCAAGCTTGTCCCCAGCCTCAGTTTCAATTCCCCTAACCTCACCATTATTCGTAATAACAGTGGAAGCCATTACCTCAAGCCTAAATTCCAGGCGTGAAATAAGGTAATCACGCATAGCCTTGAGTACTGAATGACAACGGTCAGTGCCCAAGTGTCGGAGGGGCACAGGTATCAAACGTAATTCTGCCAAGGAAGCTCGGCGACGCCACTTACTAACTCCAGCCCCAACGCCATAAAGCTTATCTGAGGCACCAAATTTAAGGTATATATCATCAACGTGCTTAACCAAGGCTTCGGCATCGCTCGCCTCAAGATAATCTCTAAGCCGACCCCCTACCTCCAATGTTAGTGTTAGCTTACCATCACTAAAAGCACCAGCACCGCCCAAGCCACAAACCAAATTACAAGGTGAGCAAGAAATACAAGGGCTGTTTGTATCACGAGCTGGGCACAAGCGTCCATCAATATCCCTACCCTTCTCTACAAGCAGGATATTTAGGTTAGATGCCTGAGATAGTTCCAAAGCGGCAAAGATACCCGCCGGCCCACCGCCCACAATGATAACATCGTATTTCTTAACCATCTACTTCAGCGCGGGCTTCCAGAAAGACCTGGGATTTTTCCGGGTGCTAAGTGCTATTGTATAACCCATAGTTTTAGCCGTCAAGGAACTAGTTCATGAATCTGGGAGGTAAAGTCTATCTTAGATACATCCTTAAGATTCTGATGAGAATTAAACATCTTTTCTATAACTAATTAGTTCCAGTAGTCTAAGATAGAAGTACGCACATAGAAATTTGACTAAAAGTGCTATTGACATTTGCCAATTGGCACATTATAATACGGGTATGGACATTAATAATCTAGGCAAAATACTCAGACAACAAAGGGTTACTATACCGCTGACATTACAGGAACTATCAGATAAATCAGATGTATCTCCATCACACCTGGGTCGCATAGAGAGAGGTGAGCGTTTCCCTTCAGCCCGTATTCTGCGCAGAATTGCCTCTCCCCTGGGCTTTGAGGAGGGTGAGTTATTTGCTTTAGCTGGCTACCTGTCTCCCCAGATGTCTGGTATAGATGAAAAGGAACTAGGCTATGCTGGTGGAGGATTGGACCCTTATGTAGGCAGGGTGTTAGGTCAAGAGCCGGTTGAGGTACAACGGGCTGTCATCGGAATCCTTACTATCTTAAAGAGTATTGCCAGGGGTATGAGTAAAGAATAAGCCGGTTAAAGGCATTAGCAAAAGCCTTATTCACCCTGATAAGCCTGGAATCTTTGTCCTGAACAGAAACCAAATCAGTAATAGAGTCAAAGGTTGTTCTCCATTCTTCAGCGGCCTGCTTTATCTTTTCCTCCGCCTGCTTGCGCTTGGCTTCCAGCTCGTTAATAAGCTGTTCTTTGGCTTTATCATCGTTTTCCATTCCCTATACCCTTAGAGCAGTATAAGAGAAAAGCTCGTCCAATCTCTATTGACACTTGTCTATTGTCAACAGGGCTTGCTGGGAATCACAGTATATGTCGACCCGGTGTCGGCGAGTAGTGCCATCTGGCGATACTCTATCGGCTTCTCCGGGATAGGCAGGTAAAATGTCAACAGTAGTAAAGCCCGTATTAAGATTTCACTATGCTACAAGCTAGGTGTAGACGGCGATTACTACTGCCTCTTTAGGATTATGGTTATCAAAGAATACAACTGCTACCTTCCTATCCAGAGCCATTTCTACCGCTGGCAAATTTCTAGCCACAGCAATACCTTCTAGGTAAACCTTGTAGCTACCAGTGAACTGGATAGTGGCTGTATAATTACCAGAGTTAAAACTCTTTAACACTGCTTTCCTTAAGTTCATAGCCACATAGCCTCCTTTAGATTTTTTCTGACCTTACCCCCGGTATCTCCCTCTCCTTTATAAAGCACATTAAGTAGTATCCCATAAGCCTGCAGAGATTAAATCCTAAGCACGAAATCCCAACAATCCCCTTTATGAAACCCTAATATCTAAGCACTGAATCCTAAACCCCGTTAGATATGAAAGTATCTCACGGGGTAAACAAATTTTAAATTTCAAGTTCAAAATCATTTAGTTCCTCTGGATTTTGGTCATTTGATATTGTTTAGAGGTTGGATATTAGTATTAAGAATTCTCTCGTATGGGTACGCATTTGTGTCTTCACCTATTTAAAGGAGAGGGGGCAAGAGGAGAAGTAGATGAGCAATCCCTACACTGCCCCTACTGCCAGACAGTGCTCGTACTGACCTTTACCCGGCTGATGATTAAGGATTAGCCCCAGGACTCTCTTCTTCTCGGCAGTAAGCCCAGCCCTATCATCAGTTATGGCAATGACATCATAGAGCTGCTGACCACAGTTAACCGGAATACGGATTAAACCACTGGCTGACTCAATCTCAGCTTCTCTAAGATAGGCTTCTCCCCTGGCCTGAGCCTGGCCGCTAGTAGAGATATTAATATCATAGAGCTGCCTAAACCTGTCATAGAGCCTGTCTATCTCATCCCACTCAAAAGAGTCTTTAATAACGGCATCGCCCTCAACCTGGACACGATTAAACTCCCAAGCACCGACTCTATACCTCCCTTCAAAGATGATGTGATTGGCAGTGTAGGGGCTAAAGTAACTATAAGCGGAAGCATCCGATGACTGAGGATTAACCAGGTAGGCTTTATTACCCTCAATGAAGATGACATCGGGGACAAAGGATAATAGCTTCCTGACGACAGTATCGCCACGGGTATCAGGGTTAATAGTGAATTCAGGGTAGTAGCCGGTGATAACCGATGACTGAGAGACAACCTCCAGCTTCAAGCCAACCCGGGCCAGGACGAACTCAAGGATTTCCTTAACACTTAGCTCATTAGATGACTTGTTCCATCGAAACTGGTGCCTGGCTCTCCAGCGGTCTATAGACTCCCACCCATCAAGGGCATAAAGAACGAGGGTAGCCTTACCGCCTGAGCTGGTATGCTCATAGGCTTCCAGGATAAAGGACAGACCAGAGCTTACCTCATTACCTGACGAAGTGACATAGCCCGGGCTAAAGTCCACCTGGCAGCCTATATCCAGGACAGCCAGGCTGCCCTGGCCTGGGGAGGCATAGCGCCCGTCATCATTCCTGAGGTCAACGGATAGTTTGCCTGCCTGGGGGGCTAGCTCCATCCGTGCTGAGAGGACAGCAGATGTCAAATCAATGGAGGTGGAGGCTAATAAGGCTATCCACACTCCGGCGGGGTTAGACATCCAGCAATAATCGCCATAGTGGGCTATGGCCAGGCCATACTCACTGGACAGATTAAAAGGAACAGGCTCCCGCCAGAGGTTACTCAGGAAAGAAGCGCCCAGGACGGAGTGGCTCCAGTGGGGGCGGTTATAGCTTTCAGTGCCGGTAAACTTCTCGATGTAGACGGCTCGGAAAACATCGGGCTTATCAATAAAGACACTCTGAAAAGAGAAGCCTTCGGCCGACTCAGCGGAGGCTATTTCTTTGAGGACCGACCAAGTGCCGGCGCCAACATCACCGCCATCGCCATAGATAAGAGACCAGAGCTTATAGTTGCCTGATATATCCTTACCGGTGAGAAGTAGATTCCAGTCGCTATCATAGACGGCAGCTACGCTTGACAGGACACCGGTTGACTTACCGCTGGCAGCTTCAGACTGCCAGTTACCGCTCAGGCGCTTCTGGACATAGAGGGTAGTATTATCAGTAAAGAAGAGAGCCAGGTCACCGTTAGCCTTATAGTCAGCGGCAAGACCGTGGACGGCAGCGGTGGGGGACTCGCCGATTTTGCTCCAGCTCCCCCAGTTAGAACCATTATCGGTTGACTCCCGATGGTAGATATCCGAGGGACCGTCTTTATCGGTCTTGAAATAGAACTCATTAAGTCTATACTGGTGACCGCTATCCCCATAACCAAATACCCTGATCCTGGTACACCAGACCGTCTGTTTATCACAGGAGTATTCTTTCCAGACATTATTATCCTCCGGACCAAGACAGGCATTATCAACCACAGTATGCCACTCGGAATTATCGGGACTGACATCAACATCAAGCATCATACCCTGGGAAGGAATATTAGAGAATCGAATTTTGATTCCTGTGCACTCAATAGTGCCTAGTGATGGAGAAGTGGAGACGCCCAATTTCAAGTAGTATCCCCAGGTATGATAAGCGCAGCAATAAGCGTAAGTGCCGGTATTTTCATCATAGGCATTGGTTTCATTAGTCCAGGCACTATCAGGGTCATCGTGGTTAATGGGGCTGACCCAGACCACCTCTTCAAAGCTGGTATCTTCAATATAGAACTGGCTGACCTTGGCGCCATCGGCGCAGGAAGCAACATTAAAGACATCATCGATAGAGAGATAAGACCAGGAAGAGTAGTCGGAGTTTTCATCGGGGTTGGTGACGAGCTGGTGATAGAGCTTTCTACTATCGACCAGGGGGGTTACCCGCAGACGGACAAGGTTACCATTACCAGGCATAGCCATAGCGTGAAAGAAGTCATCCTCGGAGCCGGTATAGAGCCTGGACCAGTCAAGCCTGACTACACCGGTAATAAGGTTCTTGGCTTCGACCTTGGCATAGGGGGTGCGGGTGGCTTCCTTCTGGACGGCCAAGAGGGTGGCTGACAGGGTTCTCATTGCTTCCTCGCTTTAATCTTAAAATAGGAGCGGTCGCCAAACCACCAGACTACCGTACCCCAGACCAGCCAGGTAAAGGCGGGTGGTATATCATAGTCATTGGCAAAGAGCATTACCCAGGAAACCAAGCCAAAGAGGGTAAGGGCGTGACGGGTAAAGCTTCTCAGTATATTGGTAGCACCTTCTGATAAAGGTTCTTTATCTTTCATTAGCCTTTAGCTCCTGCGGATATTTTTTTCAGGGAAACAGAACGTATCTAAAACGATTTATAACAGCTACGTTCTGTTTCAGCTTTTTAACGATAAAAATGCGTTAAATTTGTGACATATTTCTGTCATCCTCCAAAACGAGAGCCCTTTATAGATGTTTATCAACCTCACCTCCCTTACTTCCCCACCGAGATTGCCGCGCTTCGCTCGCAATGACATTAAGGGGTACCTCCCCACCGAGATTGCTTCGTACTTCCAGTGAAGGACTCCTCGCAATGACAAAGGGTCATGGCTCATTAGACCAGGGCTGCCAGGGTATCGGGTAAAGGTTTACCTGCCTTGCGGTAAATGTCTGCCAGGCGTTGGGCTTCGGCTAGAATATGCTCGGGGTCAGCTTGAAGCCTAACACCATCATCGCCTGTATGTGAAACCATGCGAACCTGATGTTCAATGGCAGACCAATCGGGAGTTTCTTCATATTGCTCGGGCTGAGGTATTGGTTTAGATTTTTTAGTCATAGTGCCCTCCTTTTATTAATCGCCGTATCCACCTCCCCACCGAAATTGCCACGCTTCGCTCGCAATGACATTAAGGGGTACCTCCCCGCCGGGATTGCCACGTCCTTTCTAGTGCGTTGCTCTGGAGCCTCCAAAGGCGCAATGACATTAAGTATTTATGGACCATAATCGGTTGATTTGGAGAAGATAGGGTAGTAGGGCTTATAGAGGGTGCGGACTCTAACCCTGTTTCTACGGCTGAGCCGTTTAAGCTCATCCTTAAAGAAGCGCAGCCTCTCCTTACCCCAGGTCAAGAACTCCCTGGGGGTCATAGTGCCACCGACATTAACCTGATTAACGGCGTAGGCAGCCCATTCCAGCGCGGCGTAGCCGCAAGCCCCGGCAGCGACCAGATCCTCATATTTGGCAGGAATAGTAGAAGTCGAGACGTCAAGGGTATGAAGCTTGCCGTAGTAGATATAGGAATTTGAGCCGTCGGGGACTTCATCACCTAAAAGAGTGATGATATCCGCCCAAAGAGAGAACCGCTGATATCTCTGGGGGAACTTGTCCACCGGATACTCAACGGCTTCGACCATAATGCGGTCGGTTATGGCGGAGATATCAATCTCCCTGGAGCCGGAGCTGGTAGCCTTGGTAGCCTTCTGCTCATAGGGCAAAGCCTCGGAGAACTCTTTTAAGGCATGAGCAATATGCCTGTCCAGCTCATCATTAGTCCAGCGGTAGTTACCGGAGTCCTCATCGTGGAGGTCACGCCTGACGATGGTTCTCATATCACCTAAATTCATATCTACCTCACCCCCTTATTTACAGATACTGGATATCCGTCTCAGGCTCGCAGGGCAAGCCCTCATCATGATGACAGATATGGTAGACAGCCCTTACCGTCATCTCCTCGTTTTCCTTGCCCTCATTGATTTTAGAGGCAAAGGACTTTAGCTTCCTGACAGCCTCCCTAATTTCAGGGAGTTTACTTTGAAGGGCGGCAGGTATGGGCTGTTTCACTTCCAGGTCTAAATGAAACCTTATATAACTCATTACCACACTCCAAATAGATATTTTTCTCTCTCAAAGTGGCTCCTGACTTCAAAGGGTGATAAGGCATAGCGATGTGCCTTGGGGAGGGCTATTAAACCCAGCCAGCGCTCACTATTACTACCCGCCTTCCTGCCTATCTGCAAGGTCATATCATTGGAGATAACAGCTACCCGTCTAGCGCCGGGTGAACTCGGGACACCATTACAATAAACATAGAGAGAAGAGGAGGACACTGTGGCTACGACATGCTGCCACACTCCGGCGAAGGCTGCTATGCTGGTGCTATCGCTGTAAGTGCCGTCCTGCAGTATAATGCCGTAACTATCAGTATATTGGCTGCAGAAGAACTCTATGTTGTTGTTATTCCATTGTTTTCTCTTAGAGAATATCTGTCCTGATTCCGACCTTACCGACGGGAGAGTAGGCATATAACACCAAACCTCCAAAGAGAAAACATTACCGATAGTATCCTCGATACTCGGGAGGTTACCACAATCTACATAATCGTCAGTGCCATCAAAACTCAAGCACCAAAGCCCCAGGGGGGACTTAACCCAGGTAGCACCAACGATAGAACCATTGTTACCATAGGGACTCTTATCAAAGATAGTACTACCGCCCCCAGGCAGCCCGGGGTAGAAAAGGACATGACCCAACCCAGGAGGCTTAAAGAACAAGTCGTCTATTTTAACTAATGACTTCATAAGTCACCTCACGATACGGCATACTTTAACCTGACGTAACTGGAGTTCTTTATCCTGGCTCTCCCCTCGTTAGCCTCATTACACTGGAGTATCAGCCTCAAATCAAAGGGCACAGAATTGAAGTTAGCCACCGGTAGGAAGCGCCCGCTGCGGTTTTCCTCGACATAAGTAGTGCCGATGTTAGATTTAGTGACGGCACTATGGAGGTCAACCCAGGTACCGCCCTTATTCCTGGCCTGCCACTTATAGATAAGGTCGGCAGTGGCGGAAGATATTGCCTTGAAGGCAGCGGTAAGACCGAACTCAACCTCGATAAGGGCGCCCAATGCCGGTGGATTGATAAGCTGGCTGTCAATCTCGACATCGGTATCAACAGTGGTGGTATCGACCTCAGACGACCACTGGATACCATCGGAAGTCAGGCTACCCTTAGCGAACGGATACTCGATATGCTCTATTACTGACTGCATTATAAGTCACCTCCCTATAGTAAAGTTACCTACATATATATAGGGGGCTGAGGAGCTGGGTATTTGCTTGGCTGCATCCCCAGGAAGGGCGGGCATATTCACCAGCCCCCTACTCATTAGAGCCTAGCTAGCCTATGTTCCAGCCAGGTCAAGCTCAACAATCATGCCACAAATCAGACCACGGCTATGCAACGAATCGGAATCAATATTGACTATGTAACCAATATCCTGGAGCCCGGTACCATCGGGGGCGTAAATGCCGGTATCAGCAACGGCAATTTGCTCTCCCTCGGTGGGGACATTGGCAGCGGTATGAGTGAACTCAATCACAGCCATACCAAAAGCGGTGATTACATCACCCACGGCTCCATCCTCACCGGCTATAAGTATTGCCGGCTTGCCCGACTCATTGGTGGCCAGTTTCCAACCTGAGCTATATTTCAGAGGGTCACCAGCCGATACTGCTCCAGCCAGGGTGACTTTAACGGGGCAAACTCCTTCTAAAACCTTTCGGCTTGTACTAGCATCCACAAAAGCCATATTTACCTCCTGTTTTATTTTTCCTTTATCAGTCCTGGACTCCGATTAAAGCGGCAGCCTTGACGGAGCTAAACAACGCCAGGGAGACATACCACTTAATTCTGGTGCGGGAGGCGTCCTTGGTCTCCAGTGAGCCGATAGGCTCAACGGCTAGGTGACCAGGTGAGGTCAAGCCACAGAGAGTGCCTTCCCCGAAGGAAACGGCGTAGATGGTTGAATTAGCGCCTCCAGTGGTGGCGGTCTCGAGGCTACCAGACAAGGTATGGGTATCAAGTATCCAGTCGTTTATACCGACGGGGATGCCGTTCCACAACTGGATAAAGTTACCCCAGTTATCCCGCTCCGTTTCCATCATACCGGAGCCGGCAGCTCTAACCAGGGCATTGAGCTTACGACGGGAGCGGCGGCTCATAAGCAAGACATCGGGCTTATTACCCTTAACGGCGTCAATAAGCTCGTCGAGCTTAGCCAGGGTAAGGGTAGCTCCAGTAGCTCCCATAGCGATGACCTGGGCGCTGGCAGTGGCAGTATCAATGAGATTTTTCAAGCCATCGAACTGCTTGGCATTAACCGCTGAGTCGCCATAGATAAAGGTATCCTCGAACTTATGGCGGGTAGCCTTTGCCTTTAGCTCTATGACGGAAGTCTCGAGGTCCTGGAGATTAGAGCGGGTAGCCTTCAGGAAATTATCGACATCGGCATCACCGCCCATAATCTTCAAGGTAGCGGTTAACTGCTCGAAGGTGGGAGTGGACTCAACCCAGGTATCACCGACATCATAGAAGTCGACGCTAGGTAAAGTCTTTTCCTGGTTATAGGTCAAGCCGTTACCCACGATTTCAATGAAGGGCAATACCTGAAGGATGGGTGAGTCCTTAATGATGGTCTCGACCACTCCCTGGAGAAGTATATCGTTAGACAGCTTAGCTGCCTCAGCTAGTGTAAGCGCCATTATTTATTACCTCCTACAGCGTATTTGATTTTCTCTCTTGGTGATAGAGACGACAGGTCGGGGGGTGTCCTGGGTGGAGCACCGGCAGGGACTTTGCCAGCGGCAATCTCAGCCTCAATGGTAGCTCTGACAGTAGAGACTAAGGCTTTGGCACTCTCCAGAGACTGGTCAACGGCATCGATGTATCACCGGCGATAGGCTCCGAAGGGACGGTGGGATTAGCTGTGACCACCACTGCCTTATAAGCATCGACTGCCTGGGTATAACTATCAGTGAGATCATCAATAGACCTCTGGACTTCATTCCTGATAGAAACTCCCAGGGCTTCCTTCTCAGCTTCATTACCGGCTACAGTCTGCTTAAGGGTAGTGATTTCGGCATCCCTATCGGCTACCGTCTGCTCAAGCTCCGTGCTATAGGTAACCTTTGCCTCCAGCTCCGTCTTTACCCCTTCCAGCTCTGACCTGGTAGACTCTACTTCGTCTTGTAGTGCCTGGATTTCTTCTTCGGTCATTATTGTTTCTCCTCTCTTCATCCCCTCCTCCGAGATTGCCACGGTCGTCTGGGCGACCTCGCAAAGACAAGGGGGGGATGTTATTCCTCAACGCCCCCATCTACCTGAGACTGTACAGCTCTCTCTCGCTCTCCGCCTCTGGTGGAGCGTGCGCTAAGCTCTCTATTCATCTTGAGGATAGTGGCTCTCTCCTCGAGCCACCGGTTAAACTCAAGCTCGGGATCCTGGATACCCAGCTCGTCCATGGCCAATCTGCGGGAGTGAATACCGGTCTGGACCAGGATCTGCTCATTATTAACCTGCCGTGCCGTATCCTGGGGTAAAACAGAACCCCAGACAACCCTCAAGCGATTGTTGCCAAAGGACTGGCCAGTATATTTCTCCAAAAGATTAAGGACCATAGAGGCTCTGCGGATATAGGCTGATGTTCTGATTACCCGCTTCCGTTTAACCTTCTGCAGTAATGGGTGAAGCTCGATCTCCAGGGCTACACCGGAGAGGTCTCTTTCAACCCCACCGAAGGACGCCCTGGGGGACTCACCGACATCGTGGATAGTGCGGTAGAGTAAATCTATGTATTCAATGTGCATCCTGACGCCGCCGCCCTGGAGCAAATCTAAGAGGTAGGCTTTAGCATCCTCGGGTATATTCCAGACTGCCCCGGGCTTAACAGCGATATCCTCCGACTCCTCGATATTCTCCAGGACAGCGATAGGATTACCCGACAGCTCCAGTATACGGGAGAGCTGGCTCATAGCCCGATTAAGCTCTCTCTGGCTCTCCATAACCTGGGTGATATCGGATATACCCCAAAACCTCTTAGGGTCCCTGAGGTTAGGGTAGATAACAAAGGGAATAAAGCCATAGGGATTAGGCTTCTTATCGATTACGTCATCATCGAGGTAAAGCTCAAAGGCGCTATCGGTCCAGACCTCAACCAGGGAAGGCTTCTTAGTCTTGGGGGTTACCTTATGGAGAACCTCCAATTCCTCAGCGGTAAGAGAATATTTAGAAGCTACCCGCCACACGCGGGAGACATCGTCTCCCAACCACCAGGCATAGATACCCTGGACATCGGGAGCGGTAACCCTGACCTTCTTAGCCTCATTATCCCAGATGACCTTATAGCAAGAATCTCCCAGGATAGCGCAGTCAATCTCGGTATCGAAGTCGAGCTGCTCGAGGTTATTATCCTCGTAGACCTGGTATAAGGCTTCTTCTGCCTTCTGAGCTCTGGCTCTAGCCTCGTCCGAGTCCTCCAGGGCATCAACGGCAAAGTTAATACCTGACATTAAATAGCTGGTAACCTTATCGACCAGGGTTTTAGCGTAGTTAAAGGTAAGGCGCTTCTCGCCTCTTATAGCTCTACCGGACCAGTGAACGCCGTGATAGAAGTCCAGTAACTCGGTATAGCCCTTAAGGCGGTCCCGGTCTTTCTGGGCTAACTGGTTGATGGTAGAAGTACTATCATATCCGGAAGCTTCATTCATTTTTAATCCTATCTTTTCTTGAGGTTGATAAACAATTCTTTAATGCCCTCTGCACTGTTCTCTGGCTAACACCAAACATCAATGCCAGCTCCTTTACTGCCTTGCCCTTGGTAGTGAACAGTCTTGCTATCTCCCTGTCTCGTATCTCCTTCAGCCAGTGCTGCTTGCCTCCGGGTTGGTCATAAATGCACCTCAGAAACGGACAGTTAAGGCAGGAATCAGCGAACTCACAGCCCTTATCCTCATAGCGACAATACTCCGGTGGTAAATCCAACTCACTTTGTGGGTCACCCGGAGAATCTTTAATTTCTCCGGATATTATGTTCGCTTGCTCTAACTCCATAACTTGCCTGATATAACTATACAAAGCTAGAGTAGCACATATGTTCTACTAGGTCAATAGTATCTTGTCATATTCTGAGCAGAAGGTTAATACTGCTGGGTTAACTAAATAGTATTTTTTCGTTATAGAAGATAGGGTTTGGGGAGTGTGTCCCCAAAGGTGGTGACAAAGTCATAGAACATTAACACGGAATAGACTAGGACTTGACATTGCTAAACTGCGGTGATACAATATCATCATAAAGGTTGTATGTATGATGAGGACTGATAAATAAGAGAAAAAGCTGGTGATTGATAACCAGGTAAGCGGCTTGGTGATTTATCATCAAGCCGCTTCGGTGTGTATATAGCACCTTAACAATTGAATATGAGGACTAATATCA
>SMTZ1_10001512_pt1 | contig 30502 bp, 11 predicted proteins | sample DeeMarSWOR136_30_FD_25667 | JGI IMG/M metagenome (IMG submission 25667) | reverse complement strand
CTGAGCCAAATCCTTCCTGTCGGGCTTATCGGTATTGTTTCGGCAGGTATGTTAGCCGCGTTTATGTCCACGCACGACAGTTACCTGTTATGCTGGAGTTCGGTGCTGACACAAGATGTGGTAGCACCCTGGTTCAAAAAGGGACTGTCATCAAAAACACGTTTGCTGCTGACTCGAATTTTCATTGTAGCAATCGGAATATTTATTTTGATTTGGGGACTTTGGTACGATTTAGGGCAGGACTTATGGGATTATATGGCAATTTCGGGTGCCATTTACTTCACCGGAGCCATCGCATTGCTGGTCTTTGGTATTTACTGGAAACGTGCGAGTCAAGTTGGAGCATATCTGGCCTTGATTTGCGGATTTGGTGCTATTTTAGGATTGAAACCCGTACAAACAATGCTGGGTATCAATGTTTCGAGTGCGATTGTCGGCCTGACTGTTATCGCTTGTGCAATAACATCTATGGTGCTCGGCTCTTTAATATTTCCTGACCGCAGTAAACCATCAGAATAGAAGGAGTAATAATATATGAATTTTTGGATTAATTTCTGGTCATTCTTTTTCTTTTTAAGCCTCGGCATTTTTGCATGTCTTGCCGTGATTGTGACAATTGGGGGCTTTTTTAATATACGGTCGCTATTTAAGAGTCTTACGAACCGAGTTGACCAGCATGATGACCAGCCGTGAAAGATTGATGGCAACTTTGCGCGGTGAAGCGGTCGACCGCCCTGCCGTCAATTTCTATGAAATAGGTGGATTTCAAATCGATCCGTCCGACCCGGATGAATTCAACGTCTATAACGACCCGTCCTGGCAGCCTTTGCTGCAATTAGCCGAGGAGCAAACCGACCTGATTCGTATGCGCAGTCCCGTCAGGCCGCGCTCCCACAAGATCGAGATATCACTTGGTAAGACAGATGTCACCAATTACCGCGATGAATTCTTCAAGACAGAAAGATATATGGAGGATGGAAGCCAATTTAAACGCGTTACTTTAAAAATTGGCGGCAGAACTATGACCTCTCTGACACGTCGCGATCCACAGATCGATACTACATGGGCCATTGAGCATTTGCTAAAAAGTGTAGACGATTTGAAAGCTTATCTTGAACTTCCAGATGAAGTCTTCGTTGAACAACTTAACATAACCGATATGATTGAAGAGGATAAGAGAATCGGGGAACGGGGCATCGTGATGGTAGATACGGAAGATCCCATTTGCACTGCGGCATACCTTTTCAGTATGGAGGACTTCACCGTCATCGCCCTAACCGAGCAGAAGCTTTTCCATCGTTTGCTTGAAAAAATTTCAAGTCATATATACAAAAGAACTGAGGATACAGCGAAGGGATATCCAGGTCATCTGTGGCGTATATACGGGCCGGAATATGCAACTGAACCTTACCTGCCGCCGTATCTTTTCAGAGAATATGTGGTTCGTTATACCAAGCCAATGGTGGACATTATTCAAAAGTACGGTGGTTTTGCGCGGATTCACTGTCACGGCAGGACTCGTGCCGTTCTTGATTATATTATCGAGATGGAAGCAGCCGCCATTGACCCTATTGAGCCACCACCACACGGGGACGTAGAGCTTGAGTACGTGCGCCGTGAGTACGGCGACAAACTTATTCTTTTTGGAAATTTAGAGGTAGCAGACATAGAGAATATGGAGCCAGCCGAATATGAAAAGGTCGTCGAAAAAACACTCGAAGATGGAACAAGCGGTCACGGTAAAGGCTTTGTTTTGATGCCATCATCAGCTCCAAACGGGAGGAAAATTTCACAAAGGATGATGGCAAATTACGAAACGATGGTAAGATTAGCACAAGATTTCAAGCTATGAGCAAGACCTAAAGAGGCGTTGCATCAAAAACAAGTACCTCAAATGGTTTTAGCTCGAACGTATACTCTTTGCCTGCATATAGCACAATCGTTGCTCTGCCGGCGTCTTCGGACCAGGGACTCTTCAAAGAATACTTCTGTGCCGCGCCGATAGGCAATTCGAAGACTTTGCCGATATCTATGGAAATTCTGCCAAGCTTGTCATAAGGATTACGCAGCGACAAGATACCTTTGCGCTTAGACCAAGCCGCCCAGCCGTAAACTTCGCCCTTGGCCGGGTCACCGCCTACCCAATGCGTATCTACCAGCACGTCCGCATTATTGCGAGACCATTTTGCCGCCTCGGCCAAGGCATCCCAGTCCTGCGGTCGCATTATGGACGGGGTGATATATAGCTCCTGACAGTTTGTACCACTTGCAAAAAATGCCCGGATATCCTTAACCAAATCATTAACCTCATCCGGAAGTCCGTGATTTGCAAACATAACACCCTGAGTCATAAGTGAATTAATCGGATATAAGGGTGCTCGTTTGACGACATTATGGTAAGTTTCCTTGTCACGGTATGTAACCTGTTGTTGTCGTTTCGATCCCCAGCCGTGAGTGCTCCAATCCGCACCCGAGCGCCAGGTAGAGTCGCAATACCAAAGCCAATAAGGTGATGACCAGGTGCCTGTAGTGATGTTCACAAACACGTCTGGTTTAACCTCGCGAAGCTCACTGACGAGCCGCAGCAAGGCCGACATATCCTGGACGAATTCTGCACTTGCTCCGGTCGGCCTGCCTCCTGTGCCGATACCATCGAACTTAAAGTAGTTCAAATCATACTTTTTAATCATATCGACACAAACATCGCGAAAGCGAGTATAATACGTAGGACCGGCAAGTGAAAAACCGCTCTTGTTTGTCTCAAAGCCCTGCTGTTGACCATATTTTAGCCGGTCCTTCTTTGCCTGGCCGTAGCCGCCGAAAGGAGAAAGCCAGGCACCCAGGGCCGAATCATATTTTTTCACAACCTTTTGAAGTGGTGCAAAACCGTTAGGAAAACCTGTATGAAATCGCCAAAGTGATGTGGTATCATCCCAGCCATCATCGAGAGCGAATGAGTACATTGTCACATTTCGTTTTCTAACCAGCTCTTTTCCAAATAGATTAATTACAGCCGTAGCCTGGTTCTGCTGTATTTTGTCGGTTCCATAACCAATATCGTACCAACTGTTGTAATGCAGGAACGGCCTATAGGGATGGGCCCGCTCACGTTCGATATAATATAAAAAGCCACGGCGCAACTGCCTTTTTGGGACGACACCGATAACCGAACTCAGCACGATGAGCTTGCCCGGCTTTAGCTCAGTGCTGCAAGAAAAGCTGCAAGAAAAACGAGGGGGACTTCCCTGTTGAATCCGACTCCTGGATAGAGGATGCTCATAAGCGAAAAACATATTGCCTGCCAAAACGGGCGAGCCATCCACGATGCCCATTACTTTGGCCCCCGACACATCCAAGTCTAAAAGCACTATTTCTTTTATGTTGATTGCCTCATTTTTTGTCGTGAAGATGAGCTGTTGGCGGACATAATTCGAGCCATCTTTTAAAATCGCCTGCCACTTTACTTTGAGGTTATTATCAGAAGAAACAAGCGTAACAGTAATCTGCTTTCCGGCAAACTGCTCAGCCAGTCGGAATGATTTGGGCTTTGGTTCGAGATTTTTTAGCCGCGGTTTGCCAACGATTTTCATATCGGAAGCCTTGACTACCAGCCCATCATCCAGAATTATTTGAAAGCATTCGGCCAGTCGGAACCGGAGCGTTGTTTCCGACAGCCTGTCCATAACGCTTCTTGGCTTGAGTTTTCCGCTATCGATGTCCCAGGTGCACGCGAGGATTTTGTTTTCCAAAACAAGCTCGCCTTGTTTTATCTCGCCCTGCGCAAGACCAGGTGCTGGCCCCGGAAACTCGAGTTGTAATTCGGCGAGAGTACAGCTTGTCAAAAGCAATACTACTAAAATTGACGTATCTATAAATCCATGTTTTTGCAATCTTTCTATCATTTTTTATTCCTCCCAAATCACCCAACTATGGCCGGTTACCTCAAAAAAAGCTCACATAATATTGGTTTTTATAACACAAAACGATTATACTGTCGTCATCGGTGAAACAATGTTATTAATTATATTACAACTCATTTAGCGAGCTGAAAATGAAAATAAGTGCAAGTTACTGGATGTTCGAAGGCGGACTCGAAGCCACAAAGCCCATAGATGAAGCAATGCGAGAGGCAAAAGAGCTTGGATTTGAGGCATTAGAGCTGGCCATTGCAAGTAAGGGCGTTTTAACAGAGAAGACCACACAAGCTGAGTGTGAAGAGATTGTGGCCACAACTCAAAAAATCGGCATTGAGATTTCAAGCGTTGCCTCCGGTGAAAGCTGGGGATGCTCCCCTACCGCCAACAATGATGAAACGAGAGCGAAGATAATTGATTTTACCCGTAAGGCGCTACAGGTAACAAAATGGCTCGGCACAGATGCATACCTTTTTGTTCCGGGCGCAGTAGATGTTTTCTTTTTGCCCGAGGCCGAGGTAATTTCGTATGACATATGTTATGAGCGGGCCGGAGACGCGATCAAGCAGCTTCTGCCGGCAGCTGAAGAGACCGGCGTGGCAATCTGTATCGAAAATGTCTGGAACAAATTTTTGCTCAGTCCGCTGGAGATGCGTGACTTTATCGATAGCTTTAAGTCCGAAATGGTGGGTGCCTACTTCGATGTAGGCAATGTTCTGCTGACCGGCTATCCCGACCAGTGGATTCGAATCCTTGGTAAACGAATAAAACGTGTGCACGTTAAAGACTTCAAGTGCTCCGTCGGTACGGCTGAAGGCTTTGTGGACCTGCTGGAAGGTGATGTGGACTTCGAAGGGATCAAGAAAGCTCTGGTTGATATTGACTATGACGGCTATGTTACAGCAGAACTTTTACCCTTTGAGCCGGGCAGGCCGGAGAAAACAGCACAAGCAATGAAAAAAATCTTCAAATAAACTCAACACCTTAGAAAGCGGAAATCGCGTATAATTGGAAACAGAAAGGAGCCGTGATGAAACTAACGCCAAAATTAAAGATTTGGTCTCTTCTTTTAACTATTTTCGTCATTCCTGTTTGTGGCCTTGTCCAGAATGAAGTACAGGCCAAAGCCGAAGAAATCGATCAGGCTCGCGTCAAAGAAATTGCCGTTATGCTTTTGGAGAAGCCGGCAGGTTTCGGCAGACCGATCACCGATAGAAGCGCATGGGAAAAACTGGCTAAAAGTGATTCGTTCAAAAGCGTCATTTCCGAAGCGGAACGGCTTTTGCGAGAACCCATTCCAGAACAGCCGGACGATTTGTTTCTGGATTTCTCACGCACGGGAAATCGCAGCCGATGGCAGAGAGTAGCCGGTCGCCGGCGTGGGAGGATTAGCACACTTGTTCTGGCTGAATGTATGGAGAACAAAGGGCGTTTCCTGCCTGCGTTCGAGGAGATTGTTCGTGCGATCTGCTCTGAAAAGACCTGGGTGATGCCGGCCCATGACCGCAACCTAACCAATTTCAAAGGTACAAGTGTTGATATTGACTTAGGTTCTTCCATGCTTGCGTGGTCTTTAGGCACGGCCGATTACCTGCTTGACGACAAGCTGAGTACAGATATTCGCCGCCTTATTCGTGAGAACCTTGAAGAGCGCATCTTCACACCTTATACCGACATGGCCAAGGGCAAACGCTCAAAAAACTGGTGGATGACCACAACAAACAACTGGAACGCAGTCTGCCTTGGTGGCGTGACCGGTTCTGCAATGGCTGTAATCGAATCACCACAAAGACGTGCTTTTTTTATAGCGGCAGCGGAAGAATACTCGAAAAACTTCCTAAAAGGATTCACGGAGGACGGATATTGCTCCGAAGGCCTTGGCTACTGGAACTACGGATTCGGTTACTATATCATGCTCAGTGAAACGATTCATCAGGCCACCGGGGGTAAAGTAGACCTGCTGCAACATCCCAAGGTAAAACAAGTTGCCATGTTCGGCTCGAATATTGAGATATTAAACGGTGTATATCCCGCCTTTGCGGATTGTTCCGTCCGCGCACAGCCCAGCTCGCGACTGATGTACTTTCTCAGCCTACGTTTCGGTTTGGGTTTGCGGAACTGGGAGCAAATCGATCCTATCTCATCAGGCGGAGGATTATATAATAGCATGATGTACTCCTTATCCAACTCGGCATCACAGACACCCCCTGCTCAGACAGTTTCCATAGGTCCCGGTATTCGGTCATGGTTCGATGAGGCCGGTGTTTTGATTTGCAGGCCAAGTGAAGTTTCATCTTCACGGTTTGCTGTAGCGCTCAAGGGCGGCCATAATGCAGAACATCATAACCACAATGATGTAGGCTCCTTTATTGTGGTATTGGGTGACAAACCTTTGCTGCTTGATCCCGGTGGAGAAGTATATACCGCCCGTACATTCAGCGGTCGCCGCTATGAAAGCAACGTTCTCAATTCCTACGGCCATCCTGTGCCTGTTGTCGATGGTAAATTCCAGCGAACGGGCAGTCGAGCCTGCGGCCGGGTTGTGAACAAAAGCTTTGCCGATAGTGCCGACACGCTGGTCCTGGACATGTCTTCGGCCTACGACGTGCCGAGGCTCAAAAAACTGGAACGTAAGTTTGTTTATTCGCGTCTTGGTTCCGGTTCTTTACAAGTGACAGATGAAGTCGCTTTTTCGCAACCTTGTGAATTTGGCACTGCTCTTATCACTTTCAGTAACTGGAAACAAAATTCTCCCTCAACGCTGATAGTATATGATTCGAAAGAAGCTTTACGCGTCGAAATAAAAGTAGCCGGCGCCGATTTCGAGATTCGGCCCGAAACTATCGAGGAAGATGTCAGCGCCCGAAAACAACCTACACGATTAGGCATTAATCTGAAAAAGGCGGTAACCAACACTATTGTTTCGCTTACAATAACACCGATAAAACCAACCAGCCAAGAATAAAGGAATCCTACACCGACTTCGATAGTATTATAGATATAAATTTCTACTACTCGGAGAGGCTTTCTCGAAAGTACCGGTATGATAGAAAGCAGAACAATACGCGGGAAAAGATGTGTAACTTTTAGCATTCTGGCTTTGGTGTCGCTTGCAGTCGTTGCCAGTGGGAAATCCTATTACATCGATCCCGTGAACGGCAGTGACAAGGAAGACGGAAGCAAAATAACTCCCTATGAATGGGGTATACAGTGCAATTTTACATCCGGGTGAATGGAAGAAAGGACCGAGCGGCGGCGGTTCCTTCGTTGCATATTTCAGGGGAAAACATGGCGACAAGAGCAATAAATTCCAAATCAAGGCCTATCCCGGACATAAACCGATCATAGATACCCAAGGTAAAGGTTCAGGAATATCAATCTTTCAGTCCAGCAACTGGGAAATAGAAGGGATCGAGGTCAGAAACGCTTATGGCCGGGGAATCAGTTTGACGGAATCTAAAGATATTAATCTGCATGATGTGCACATTCATGACACAGACGGCGTAGACAACAACAATATCGCAGGGCTTTATATTACCGACTGTTGGGATGTAAAAATTTATTCCTGTTTTTTTAATGATAACTACGACCGCACCTGCGCCGATACAAATGGAAAAGCAACCGAGAACAGTACGAATTTGGTTATATTCGGCGGAATGGAAGGAGGAAACATAGAGATTCACGATTGTCTTATCTACCAGTCTCTACCTTTGTCGCACAAACTGTCCGGAGGGGGGATCAAATATAAACATGCCTCTCGTGTTCCAGAAGCCACTTTTCATGTTCATCATAATACATTTAAGAACTGCAAATTTTTTGCGTTTGGAACAGGAACAGCCAATACACATTTTCATCACAATCTGATTGTTGGTGGGGGCGGCATCAGCAACCGGGACTTTGGGGGAGTTACGCATCAGGTGAACCAGGTCTTTGAATATAATACCCTCTATGATACTTCGGGTTTTCAGATGAATCCAACAATTAGGTGGAGAAACACGGCGTTTCCCGATGATCCTAAAAACATTGTATTCAGAAATAATATTGTTTACGATACACGCGATAATTATTCACAAGAGCGAGGAACAGTATCAATCGGTACTTATATTTCAGATGAGCTTTACCGTATCATCCTTCGTGAATTGAGGTTCGAAAATAATTGTTATTATAATCCCGGGAATTCTGCCCAATTCAATATCGCTGCAGGCTTTAATTACAAGAAAGGATATGGGGAAGGAGGTTCGTACTCTCTGAAACAATGGCAAAACAAGTACGAATATGACCTGAATTCCTATGAGTCAGATCCTATGTTTATAGACGCGACGAGTGGTAACTTCAGACTGCAACCTGGTTCTGTCTGCAAAAATACAGGTAGATATACCATCGAATAAAGCCTTATCCAACAGATAACAGGAATGGATGATACAGAATATTGAGGAGTGTAAATATGAGAAGGAAACAAATCACCATTTATACTAATTCATTTTTCATCTTCCTTCTGACAGCAACTACCGCCCTTTCTATTGAAAGACAGGTGAGCGGACTGAAAGTCGGACATAATCAAGGTCAGACTTTTATTACGTGGAAAGAAATCGAACCTCCGAATGTCGAAGACAATATCTCCGATGCGATGCTTAGAAAAATAGTACGGGAATCAAACACAAATAAAGTCACCTACAGAATATACCGCAGTGAAGAACCGATTACCTCAATTGAAGCAATGGAACCGACCGCAGAAGTTGGGCCTATGAGCTGCCGGAATATTGACTACTATGGGTCATCCCAGGAAAACAAACCGGCAATTCGTTATGTTATAAAAGACGGGGACAAACCTCTCGATCATGGAACCGGTTTGTATGTTCACAATCCAACGTTTCAATCCAAAACTGATAGCAGACCCGAAAAATCTTACTATGCAGTTACATATTCCATAAACGGAGTGGAAAATAAGGACATTAACAGAGACAATTCGACTCAAGATGCGGTACGGGAAATTCAAGGTCAAGGTGTTCCGGTCCTTCAACGAGTCGTTAAGCCAAAAGAATTTTCGTATATCCAGAATCCTGAGTTGCATTACTATGTACGATGGGAAGCGCCGCCAAACGCATCCATCGAGAATAAGCCCTTTGACTATCTGGTAGCCATTCCACCGCATATTGTGAGCAAACCGACTCCAGTAGGCCTGCATTTGCATTGCTGGGGAGGAAGTCTGGATGGGGGTTATGGCTGGTGGTATAGTTACCAAAAGCTGGGAACGACTTATCTTATATCGACAAACCAAATACCGTACGATTGGTGGACCGGGTATCACGAATTTTATTACTCGCAGGGACGATCCGAGGGAAAATGGAAGCAAGGTGTCGTTAGACCTTATACCACAACTCGAATACTTTCTTTTTTGGATTGGGCTGCTGAAAAGTATGACCTCGACTCGAAACGAGTATTCACAGCAGGCTCATCTATGGGCGGCAGCGGAGCACCGATGTTTGCTATTCGTTACCCGGACAGGATAGCCTGGTCTGTAGGCTGGGTAGGTGTTCATGATCCCGGCAATACTCCACAATTCACAGGCTCCTACGAAAGGGTATTCGGGAACAAGGAATGGAGTATTAAGTACGAAGATGGTACAACGGTGTTCGAATACTACAAAGACGCAGCCTATTTGCGTCAACATCCCAACAAAGAAATCGGTTTTATCACCTGGTCCAACGGGAAAAATGACGGGGCGATAGGCTGGCCTCAAGCAGTGGAATTCTACGAGGTGATGCAGGAAACCCGCCGACCTCATCTGTTTGTCTGGGGGCTGGGCGGTCATGGTCAGCGTGCCGCTATGCCGGCCGATGGCGGCGAGCGCATAATGCCTATAGATATCCGACTTGACCAGAGCCTGCCAGCTTTTACTAATTGCTCGCTTGACAATGACCCGGGTACAGGCAGGAAACTGAAAACACCAAAAGAGATTACGGTTGGCAAGGAAACACGGAAAGACTTTTACGACGGAGATTCTGTCGGCCAAGTAAACCGCTATCTTTACTGGGATACCGAGACAGTAGTTGATACACCTAAAAGGTGGGAAATGACTATAGCATTAACCGAGAAAGCACCTAAGGACCAATGCACCGTCGATATCACTCCCAGACGTCTTCAGCAGTTTAAGAGCCAACCAATGCAGAAATTCAGATGGAATAATTTGTCAGGAGGAAAGAAAGTCCAATCCGGCGAACTAACTGCCGATAAGCCGGGATTACTTACAATCAAAAGAATTACCATCACCAAAACCGGTAATAGGATAGCGATTTTCAACCGGAACTAAAATTGAACTGGACACTCAATTAAACGGCTATAGAAAATCGTTACGGCTGGCCGGGAGAAGGAAGGGCCATCTGCCAGCTTTCTTTCTCATCCCAGGTAGCAGGCTTTGCGGTCGCATCGATGATCTCCAAGGCATGACCGAGACCATCTGTTGTCGGATACCACGAATCTTTATATTCAAACCTCATCACGGCCGCCTCGTACGGCCAGGGAAGCTGCAATACAATATCCTCCCCACCATTGCTCAGGTTACCCGTATATGTACCTGCAATCGTGATGCCCGATGTGCCGTACCGTGATACAAACGAAGCCCAGTTACTAACGACAACAACACACTGGCCAACATCGAGAGTCATCGAAGGGAAAATATACTCAATACCTTCAATAAAACGCATACCGTTCAATTCCAACGACTCATTACCCACGTTTTGAAGCTCTATATAATCATAGTCGCTACTGATAGGATCATGGTACATTATCTCGGTGATGCGTAAGCCATCGAGCAGTGCCAGCATGTCCTCCAGAGACTCGTCATATGTTACGACAACAGCATCAAGTTCCAAACCAAAAACAATATCACCACTGGTTTGGTTGTACTGGTGCACTTCAACAGCGATAACATTGTCACTCTTTTCGAAAAAACTCGCGGGGATGGAAAATGGACCCTCGTAGTCAGCATTCCCGACAAATCGGTCAGCAAAAGTACTGAAGTAGATATCAACACCTTCCTCCATGCCAATACGAGGAAGAACCTCGTTGCCATTGACATAAACCACCGCCCCATCGTCAATTACGGTAGAGTACTCAAAATATGATACGTCATTCGGATCAATTTCCAGTTCAAAGTGTCTTCGAAAATAAAAAGTGGGGGGGCCAATCGTCAGTGGTGTGTTCTTAGGAGCCGGTAGAGGGGAACCTTCGACGTACAGCAGTGCATTGCCTGTCGGCCACAATGTGTCATTATAGTCAACGGCACGCCATGTCGTGCCCAGATCCGTGTTTGATTGCTCGTAGGACCAAACACCATCGATAGCAATAAGGTTTGTCACAGAAACAATATCACCTGATGGATTGGCAGCATGTGGAGTAGGCAGCACAAAGAACTCGAGGTCATCTGTCCCATCGGGGGCACGACCCTGGGAGGCATCGGTAGTCTGTGGTCCATACAGCACTTTGTCGATTTCATTTAGCTCGGTATCATAGAGGCCGATTATTTCACCGTCGTCAGAGAGCTGGAAATCCAAATGGCCGGGCTCGTTGTCATCGTCTGCTATGAAGACGGCATAGCCACTCGGAGGCACAAAGCTTAGAGGACCAAGATATTGTTTGGCAGGTCGACTTACAGGGTCATCTGTAAGAAAGAGTTCACTTAACTCAACCGGTACAGACTGAGAATTATATACTTCTACAAAGTCTTCATCGAAAAGAACTTCCCCGTTGGCGAACCACTCATTGATCTTCAGTTTAGCCGGATCTCCGAGCGGCTGGACTTTGTTGGCCTTGCCAAAAGTTGGCTGATTCAATTTCCAAACGCCTCCATAACCAATACGCCCGATGGTAAAGTCGTTAATTTGAGGACCGAACGCAACTGAATCTATCAAACCGCCGCCATTGGAGGGTTTGTCATACAAATACAATCCTTCGCCTTCGCTGGATAATGCAAATCCGAGATGGTTCTTCAAATGAACATTATTGTCACCAAACAGCACCATATATTCACCGGGATACATATCAGGATCAGTGACGGTAAAACTGCTAAAAACAAACTTGCCTGGATCAGATGAATCATCAGTAAGGCTCATGCCGGTCAAATCAAGTGAAACCGGCCCATCGTAGTATAACTCAATCAAATCGGGGGCAGTCCCGTGTGTATGCGCCAATATTTCATTGATAACCAGACTCCTATATGAAATATCGACAGTCCACATATGCGAAGCCGTTGGATTATTTTCATCCTGCCAGATACCGGCAGAGTTCTTGCCAATGGCATAAACAGTATAAGAATTGCCATTAAGCAGACCCGTCAGAGCAATAGGGACATTAACATCGAGTTCCACACTCCAGGGCCCATTCGGATCGTTGATGCAATACTTATAATGTGTAATTCCCGGCCCGCCAACGGTAAGCGTCGCGTCTGTGCGATAGGTTGTACCATCAGGCTCGCCACAGATGGCGGCTCCAGCCGGAACATAGGCACCCATATCGAGGCCGCAAGGCCCGGTACCAATTGCCGGAGACATAGATTTAAGATGCCAGTCAGCGTTCGGATCAACGAGGATGGGATCGACGTCGAGATTATCCTCACCGAGATAGTGCCATTCCGTCGGAAGAATCGAACGGTTTACAGTCAGGTCAGTATTTTCAGTAAATTTGTCGAATATAAGTGCGGCATCCCAAAAGATACAGCCATCGACGTATGCACCCCTTCCATAGTCGATGGTCGAAGTTGGCCGCAGGAAATAGAGGGATGATATATTAACATCCGCTACGGTGTTGTTTACAAAAGTCATGAACGAATTGCTCTTGACCTGGGCGACGTGATCCATGTCGTAAAAAACATTGCGGACAACAACGTAATCGTAGCCGGCGCCGGCTGATATCATGTTTGCATTGCCTGTGCCGGTGTTGTACTCGTCCTTGTGGTAGTGCAAGAACATGTTTCCCTCTATATGGGCATCACCTTCAAGATCAAGCGCATCGTCGCCCCCTCCGAGGAAAAGATTGTTGAGGACCTGGATGACCGGACCCGGTCGAGCGTTGCCGTCAACATCAATGGCATCGTTGTGACCGGTGATTGTTCCGAATACGTTGTTTTCAATGACAAAGTGTCCTGTGGTTGGTGCAGCACCCCAGATGTGCTCGCAGATATTATCGCCGGTGGGCGCTTGACCTAACTCGAAGATGTTGGTGAAGGTGGAGTTACGTACTATCAAGGATGAATCCAATGTTCTGATGCGGCGTCTGTCGGTGTGATCCAGGGTAACGTGGTCCAATATCAGGCTCGACTGATCCAAACCAATCATCCCATCCATTGTCCTGCCGTATTCAACCACAGCGTATGCAATGCGATTGTCTGACATAGTATTTTCAAACTGCAGCCCATCCCACGTACTACTTGAACCGGGATTAAGAGTAAAGCGTATCAATTCGTATTCTGCGCCTTCAGCAATCAGACGACCATTAATAATAATCTGCGTGGACGGCTCGAAGTAGAGTGTTGTTCCGGGCATAATTGTAAGGGTTACACCAGACGGTATTGTCAAGTCGCCGGTAACGTGCCATGGGCCTGAAGCGGCATCAAGAATCGTATCACTCGCAAGCGTTCCATAGATGCCTACTTTGTCACCATCATCATACCAGATGTCAATATAACCACGCTCGAGCTCGTTGCCTGTCCCATCCGGGCCGTCGAACGTCTGTACGATGATTCGATTGATACCCGGATTCATGTTGACATTGGAGCCTGCGGCTATCGACCACCTGCACTGCCCGTTGTCGGCGTCACCGAAGATAGGCCACCATTCAGCCGGCTTACCATTCACTCGTACAGACCGTGTTTCGATAGCATTCGCTGTGCCATAGACATTGTTAAGAGTAGCCACAGATGACGCGGTACGATGGTATCCTTGATTTAACGGCAAGTTACTGTTAATCGTAAATTCCTGCGGGATTAGCGAGAGCACATGTGCATTACGTGCCGTAACAAAGCTCTTAATCTGGTTGATTTTTCCCTTTGGAACAAAGTCACAGAGCATGTTATCCACGAACGCCCCCAAACGCTTGTCAGAGAAAGTGGTCTCAATCAAATTCTTTAAGTGCCAATAATAGCGCGGGACAAAATGAGGATGCGTAAGTAAACGGTCCAATGCCGTTATCGCTGTAGCATCGAAGATTCCATTAGTGACACTGCCGGTGCTCTGGCCCAACCCGAATACCGAATCCAGGTCGTGCTGAATAAGCACAAACCGGGGATCTTCGATGCCACAATAGAGGTAATAGTCATCACCATTACCGTTAGCGAGGGTGGTTTCAGAGTTGTCCATCAGGACGTTAACAGCGATGAAGCGAAGCCATTGCTCCACTTTAAGAACACGATTGACCTCTTCGACATACATTTCATCCGGCGTATTATTCGACAAGGCGTAGGTAAGTCCTACCAAGTCAGACCAGTCATCCACGGCGGTATTTGTCCTCTTGAAGTAGTTCTCACGATACGGAGCAGGATTTGTTCCCTCGTAGCGAAGGTCGGCCTGATGTGTTATCCGCATACATTTATAGGCGTTGCCGTCACCATCCTTTGGATAATGTTTGTCGGCAAAGTCTCCGTCGACAACTTCCACATGGACGTATGAGCCGTAGTTTTGATCCCAATCACCGGGATATTCACTCAACAGATTCCGCCCGTTGATCCTGACCTGTACAGCAGTAGTCTCACATTGCGCCAGCCCCGACATACGGAACATTGCATTGGCAACCAACTGGAGGTAAGTATACTTGGTATTCAGATTTATAGCCGTCACTTCTTTCCATGGCTGGTCATGTGGCAAGTTGACCCGGTAGTTATTTGGGGGATCATTCCGAGTACCATGACCGCGATTGCGGACGCCAGCATTGTATCGCGTTTTCATGTCCACGCCGTCGACACTAATGAATGTAGCATTCATCTGGGAGTCCGGACCGTTCAAACTGCTGTGAGTCCCGATATATTCAAGCCTGCCCCACTCCATGCCGGTCATAACAAGATAATAAATCGGCTGGCTTCCAGGCACCCAATCCGCATTCGGATTGAATGCCGCATCCACACAATAAAGAGCATTAGTCACCTGCTCAGGGGTGTCATCGATAAAGGCCGGAGCAGGCCATGTCCGCGAATTGGCTGCAATGTCCCTTGCCTCAATATAGAATTCGATGACTGCGCCATCAGGCTGAGGAGGTATTTGGGCAGCGTAGTCTCCATCACCGGCCTCATTGTCACCGTTCATCCCATTATCATACATCGTCAAATGATTATATTCGTTTGGATCATGATGCGGGTATACATCCACACCCTGATATACTGAAGCATCAACGCGATAGTGCAAAGTTACCGTGATACCTACCGCCAGTTCATCGATAATTTCGGCCTTTATCACAACTGTGTCATTTGGCCCCGGGATTCTTGGACGGTGCTTGACATCCAGAATCAGAGGCGCAGAATCACTCGTTACGACCGAATTGACAGTACCGGGTGTTCCTCCATTAACAAGGCTCGCTTTCCAGTTCTGCCCATTTTTATTGGAAATGTTAGGAGTGACCAGCTCAAGTGACTTACCTTCTCCATCGTGCTCGGCTTCCCATAACCAGCCCCGGTGACCGCCATACTCAACAGGTCCCAGTATGCGAGTTCCCCAATCTCCCTGGTCGGCGTAACGGAAAGAATCAACCACAACACCCATATCGTCAACTAACTCAATTTTCTCGCCGGAATTACTGAGACGACCATCCCAGCCGCCAATGACATTCGTAACTGCCGGGTATTTGGCTGTAAAAGCATTCACATCCGCAGCCACTACAAGATACTGCCCCACCCCGATGTTCACATCGTTCGGAAAAGAGAAATTCACACCATCGATAAATCGCCAGCCATCCAGGTTCAACTCGTAGATTCCATTGTTAAACAACTCAATGTACTCTTCTCCAAGGTTCTCGGGCTCGATAGGCCCTGTGGTTGAATGGTAGGGATGATACATAATCTCGTTTATGATTACACCTTCAAGCCTGTTTGGCTTTCCCGGGGTGGGATTATCAAAGACCAGCCAGTTATCGCTGCCATCCTTGAAGCGACCGTAGGATTTATTCTGTTCCTGCGAGCCAAACACTATATAGTCTATCAGGTTTTGCTCAGCATCATACAGGCCAATCCGCTCGCCTCCACCGCTGAGAGCAAAATTGACATGCAATGTGCCCTGGCAAGGGTCACTATCAGCCCAAAGCAAAAGAAAGCCACCAGCACGAATAGTGGTTTCCGAACGATTATTTGCTGGAATCTGCCACAAAATCCTGTAGGGATCATCAAAAGGATCATCTGATAGGTACATTCCACCTATATCAATAGGGTCGTGACCATAATTGTAGATTTCAATCCAGTCATCATAATCACCATGCTCATCGCGGATTCCACTATCACTATTATTCCTGGCCATAAACTCGTTTATAACCAGCGTAGTTTCACGGCCGCTTTCGAGCCAGCTTGCCGCTAACAAAGCATAGTCGGACAGATTTACACCGGGTACACCATCGAGGTCGGCTTCGCAGTTAAGGGAGAGGCAGGTTGGGTCCAACCATCGGTCTGCAAGAAGCCTCAGGTCCCGCGAATCAACGATACAGTCCTCATTTAGATCGCCGATAGGACACTGGGCTCCCGTCAAAGCAGCCAAATAAAAGACCAACAAAAATGATAAGAACGATGTTTTAATGGAAATATATATCTTATAACTCCTGTTACGTTATGATTATTTCGGATGCCTAATCCAGTTTCCATCCTCATAAATCGGTGGGCTAAACTAATAATTGCCGAACCTATGAATTACCCGCATTCTACCACATATATGGCAGTTAAGTCAACTGTTTTACGCATTACAATAAACATAATGTTTTTAAAAATAAAGGTTTAGGTTTTTATATTTCAGCAGCACAGTTTTTTGATATAGCTGAGACATCAGCATGGAAACTACGAAACAAGTAATCCTGTTTCAGCCAAGAAATCAAAAGCCTGTCTGAGGGATTAACAAACTCTCGCTTCGGCCACAATAGCACTATCAGGGATTGCCGGGTGTTGGCAGGGCAGCCTGCCAGCTTTCCTTATCATCCCAGGTGGCCGGCTTTGCCATCGGGTTTATGATCTCCAATGAATAGCCGAGGCCATCAGTTGTCGGATACCATGCATCGTTATAATTAAACCGCAATATCGCTGCATCGTAAGGCCATGGAAGTTTCAGTACAATATCCTCGCCGCCATTGCTCAATTCGCCGATATATTCACCCGCAATGTCGATACCCGACGTGCCGTAGCGATCTGTGAAGGAAGCCAGGTTACTAACAACAACGACGTACTGGCCGACATCAAGAGTCATCTCAGGGAAGGTATAGTCAATACCATTCGTGAAACGAACGCCATTCATATCCAGCGGCACATCTCCGACATTCTGCAGCTCGATATAATCATATTCGGGGCTGTTGGGAGCGTGGTACATTATCTCGGTGATGCGCAAGCCATCCAGCAGCGCCAGAAGGCTATCTATGGACTCATCATAGGTTATAACAACGGCATCAAGCTTAAACCCAAAAACAATGTCGCTGCTTGTGGCGTTGGTCTGGTGTACTTCGACAGCGATAACATTATCTCCCTGTACGAAGTAATTAGCAGGGATGGGGGGATGACTTTCATAGTCAGCATCGCCGACAGTCCGGTCAGCGTAAGTGCTGAAGTAGATATCAACACCTTCCTCCATACCAATGCGTGGAAGAACCTCATTGCCATCGATATAGACCACCGCGCCATCGTCAATGACGGTAGAGTACTCGAAACTGGTCACCTGGCTCGGATCAACATCAAGGTTAAAGTGTTTGCGGAAGTAGAAAGTAGGTGGCCCAAGTGTCAGCGGGGTGTTCTTGGGTGCGGGCAGAGAGGCACTTTCTACATAAAATAGTGCATCGCCGATCGGCCAGGACGAGTCATCATAACCAACGGTCCGCCATATCGTGCCCAGGTTCGTGTTCGACTGTTCGTAGGACCATTCATCATCGATAGCTATCAGATTTGTGACGGCAAGAGTCGGACCCGATGGATTGGCGAGATGAGGTGTGGGCAACACAAAGAACTCGATGTTATCTGAGCCATTGGGTGTACGTCCTTCGGAGGCATCAGTAGTCTGTGAACTGTAAATCACTTTGTCAATCTCATTGAGCTGAGCATCGAACAGGCCGATGATTTCATTATCAGCCGACAGATGGAAATCCACATGGCTGGGCTTGTTACTATCATCAGCTATAAACACTGAGTAACCATTCGCAGGAGCAAAGCTCAGAGGACTAATAGGTTGTTTGGCAGGCTGTGTCACAGGATTATCTGTAAGATACAGTCCACTTAGTTCAACCGGAACAGGCTCCGAATTATATAGTTCGATAAAGTCTTCGTTGAACAGAACCTCTTCGTTGGCAAGCCATTCATTGATTTTCAGTTTGGCCGGATCGCCAAGGGGCTGGGTAATGTTGGCCTGTCCTAAAGTAGGCTGATTTAATTTCCAGACGCCGCTATAACCAACACGCCCGATGGAAAAGCCCTCTATTTGAGGACCGAAATCCACCGAGTCAATCAGACCACCGCCATTAGAAGGTTTATCGTATAGATACAGTCCTTCTCCTTCATTAGACAATGCAAATCCCAGATTATCGAGAACACTTGTATTGGGATCGCCATAGAGTACCATGTAATCGCCGGGATGCATAATCGGATCAGTGACGGTACTGCTGCTAAAGACAAACTTGTTCGGATCCCGTGGATTATCCGTAAGGCTCATATCCGTTAAATCAAGCGGGGCCGGTCCATCATAATATAACTCTACCAAATCGGGAGCGATCCCAAACGTATGTGCCAACACTTCATTGATAACCAAACGCCAATAGGATGTATCAACAGTCCATGTGTGAGAAGCGGTTGGGCTATTTTCATCCTGCCAGACTCCGGCTGAGTTCTTGCCGATGACATAAACAGTATAAGAACTGCCATCAAGCAGACCAGCCAGGGCAATGGGAACATTAACATCGAGTTCCACACTCCAGGGCCCATTCGGGTCATTGATACAATACTTGTAATGCGTGATACCCAGGCCACCAACGATCAGCATAGCGTCAGTGTGATAGGTTGTCTGGTCAGGCTCACCGCAAATAGCAGCTCCAGCCGGCACGTACGCACCCATATCAAGGCCGCAAGGGCCGGTGCCAATTGCCGGAGACATGGATTTAAGGTGCCAGTCAGCATTCGGATCAACGAATATAGGATTAGCGTCGATATTACCCACGCCATAGGAGTGCCAATCGGAAGAAACTATCGAATGATTGATAGTCAGGTCCGTTGTTCCGGTAAATTTGTCGAATACAAGTGCGCTATCCCAGAAAATGCTACCGTCCACATATGCCCCACGGCCGTAGTCGGTGGTCGAAGTTGGCCTCAGGAAATAGAGGGCTGATACATCGACATCCACCACGGTGTTGTTCACAAACGTCATGAACGATTCGCTCTTGACCTGGGCGACGTGGTCCATATCGTAGAAAATGTTGCGGACCACGACATACTCGTAGCCGGCGCCGGCGGATATCATGTTTGCATTACCGGAGCCTGTATTCCACTGGTCCTTGTGGTAGTGCATGAAGACGTTGCCTTCAATGTGGGCATCTCCCTCAAGGTCGAGGGCGTCATCACCTCCGCCGAGAAAGACGTTGTTAAGAATCTGTATGACCGGAGCGGGTCGAGTGTTGCCGTCGACGTCAACGGCGTCGTTATGACCTGTTATCGTGCCGAAGATGTTGTTTTCGATAATGAAGTGTCCGGTCGTGGGCGCAGCACCCCAGATATGTTCGCAAATATTATCACCGGTGGGCGCTTCGTCGAACTCGAATATGTTGGTGAAGGTCGAGTTACGGACTATCAAGGATGAATCCAGCGAGCTGATTCGGCGCCGGTCTGTGTGGTCGAGGGTAACGTGATCCAGCAAGAGGTTCGATTGGTCCAATCCGATCATCCCGTCCAAGGTTCGACCGTGTTCGACCACCGCGTATGTGATTCTATTGTCCCGTACCGTGTTGACAAACTGAATTCCGTTCCATGTGGTGCCTGTGCCCGGCGTGCGAGTAAAGCGAATCAATTCGTATTCTGTACCCTCGGCAACCAGACGTCCCTCTATAATTATCTTAGTGCCGGGCTCGAAATAAACTGTAGTGCCCGGCATAATAGTAAGGGTGATGCCGAATGGCACGGTTAGCTCACCAATAATACGGTAAGGACCCTGCCCAGGCGTCCAGACAGTATCTTCCGCCAGTGAGCCATCCGGCAGGTTGGGAGTTCCCTGGTCGAACCAGAAATATCCCTGGTCGGTGACGGTCAGGTCTGGATCCGGATCGGATGCAGGGTCACCGGCATCGATGCATGGAGAACTATCATGAAGGTGGTAGTCGCTATTGACCTGATCGACGAACTGTGGATTCAAGTTGATATTGCCAGGCCAGTCTTCGCCGTATACGTCCGAGTAGCTTATGTCAACATCGGACTCGAGATACGGATCCTGCACGTTTACCGGGTCGGTCGCATCGATAATAGAATTGGTTACATTCCAGATAATAGTACCGGTAGACACACCATACTTGTTGTGGGATTGGATGCCGTAATCGGTTACTCCTGAGGTTTTTGTCGTAACAATTGTAGTTTTATCGATATTTACTTTGGTCGTAGCACCTTCATGCGACTTGGCTGCAATAGCGGCAACCGTCGGGTCTTCAGGGTTCCTGTTAGTTTCGACAACCAGGCAGTGGTCTATGGTCGTTTCACCGCCGTAAACGCTTATACCCTTGTCGTTGCAGTCTCTAACAATGAAGTCTTCAACGGTAACTTCCGAACTCAAAGTGTCTATGCCGTCATCGACTATGTTAGCCGCTACACCGCGAATCAGTGTGCACAGCTGACCCGGCTGCTGACCGTGGATGTAGATACCGTCTGCATCGTCACCGGCATGCATATCCGTAATCCATCCGTCCTCGAAAAGCAATGCAGTGCCGGATATTTCCGGTCCCATGACTGACCTGGCAAAGAGGCAGTTGCGGAAGGTCAGATCTGAGCCAGATGTGACGTGCATAAGCTTGCCGGCATTATCTGTTAAGGAAGCGTAGTCGAAAACCAATGTGGAGTTCGATACCCGAATGGTCGGGCCTGAATTCGAGTGACCCACTGCCGGTGAACGACCACCCTGGGTGATATTTGTATACTGGAAGGTGGAGGGCTCGGCATTATCGTGGTGGAGTTCGCCCCAATTCTGGCCGGCAGTGTAAGCTGTAAAGGTGACCGGTGACGTAGCTGTGCCCAGCGACTGGATAGAGCCTGCGACGTCAATGTCGGTCCCTGAAGTGCCTGAGGATACACCATCAATGAGCACGAGTGTACCCGGATTGAGAGTCAGTGTGACTCCGGCGGGAATCGAGTAATCGCCGCCGGTGATATGGTAGATACCGCTCCATGTCGCCGAACTGCTGAGGGTTCCGGAGACAGTGTTGACCGTTTGACCGGTCAAGTCCGTCAGGGCTGCGCTTGTCTGAAGACCTACTACATCGACGGTCAGGTTGAAATTGCCGCCGCCGGTAAAGGTGACGAACGCACTGCCGAGGCCGTTGTAGAGTGTGACCTGGTTCGTTGAAAGGCTGACGCCCGGATTATTGGCCGAAAGTATCGCTGTTGCATCCCACAAATCGCGGTCAATATTATTGTCGTCTCCCAAAACCTCTACACGTACAAGAACCGGAACGCCCGGCAGGTAACTGTCGCGGACAATCAGTTTCATGCTCTGCGCTGCGGCTGCTACAATATCCTGACTGCTCTGCATGTCTCCGCCGCCGCTTGCCTTCGGATAATCGTTGGTTGAACCGGTATTGTACCAAATGTCAATATAGCCGCGTTCGACTTCATTTCCTGTGCCACCAGGACCATCGAAAGCCTGCACGATAATTCGATTGATGCCCGGATTCAGAGCGATGTTATTAATGGACCAGGTCCCGTTTCTCTGAGAGTAGTTAGAGCTGGCAACTAACTGACCATTTACCTTTACTGAACTGGTCTCAATCGCATTAAATGTGCCATTAAGAGAAGTAAAGTTCGTGTTCGTTTGAGGAAAGCCGTACACTACAGGCAGACCACTATTGATAGTGAACTGCTGCGGTATCTGCGGGGGATCACCACTGCCTGGATAACCACCATACAGTATGCTATCAGTGCGTTCTGCAATAAACTCCTTAATACCGTTTGAACCATTTATCTCCGAATCAGATGCCCAACCTTCCAGCAACCTATCAACCAGGGGATAAATATTATCGAGGTCATAGAGTGTACGAATTAGGTCCTTATACTGGTTGTAGTACAGTTTTATGAATTCCGGCTGGTTAAAAAGTCTGGTCATACCATCCACACCCGCATAGTTGAAGATGGGCCAATCGGGCCTGTAATCATGGTCGCCCTGGCCCAGCATAGTGTCTAAGTCGTGTGGAAGCAGCCAGAAACGTGGGTCTATGATTCCGCGGTACATAGCGTAGTCGTCACCGGTTCCATCGGTCAAGCCGCCCTCTCGGTTGCCAGCTAAAGCATCAGCGGCCAAATATCGCGCCCACTGTTCGAGGTCAAGGACCTGGCTTACCTCTGCCAGGAAGTCTTCATCAGAAATACCGGGATTGTTAAGCTTATCTATCAGGTTCAACAGGTCTGAATAATCATCCTGAGCATTGTTTGTCTGTTTGGGGTAGTTCTGACGGTATTCAGCCATGGTTGATTTGTAGTCTAAGTCGGCAAAAGTGCGAGGGTCAATGTCGTTGTCGTAATATGTGCAGCGATACACGTTTCCGGCATCGTCATCCGGGACATGGTTTTCAGGCCAGTCGCTGTCATAATTCTCCAGAGCGACATAGGATCCATTTGTACTGCTATAGTCATCCATCGCCAGGTTCTCACCATTGACCCTGACCTGTACAATCCTGGCATCCGCTGCAGGTATACCCGACATCTGGAAAAGCACACTGCCCATTAACTGAAGGTGAGTGTATTTGGTATTCAGGTTAAGTGCCGTTACATCCTTCCATGGATCATCGTGCCTAAAATTAACACGATAGTTATTCGGCGGGTCGTAGCGATTACGGTTACCGCGATTACGAACACCAACGTTATAACGTGTTTTTGCATCCACTCCGTCGAAGCTGATAAAGGTAGCGTTCATCTGCGCATTGCTCATGGCTTCGCTGGCAAATCCGGATTGACCATCAAGGTTCGTATCTCCGATATCCGCCAGTTCCGCCCGCTCGGCCTCTGTCATAATCAGATAATATATGGGCTGGCTTCCCGGTACTAAAACCGCATCCGGGTCAAAGGTCGCATCCACCTGGTAAAGAGCGTTTGTCACCTGCTGAAGCGCTCCATCCACATCGCTCCGTGCAGGCCAAAATCTAAAATTGTAAGCGTTGTCTCTTGCCTGGACATAGAACTCGATGATTGTGCCATCCGGCTTGGCAGGAATTTGTCCACCGAATTCCCCATCGCCGGCCTCATCATCACCATGAAGCCCATCGTCATACATCATCAATGGGACAAAGCTCGGACTGCCGTCAACACGGTAAAAGAGCATCACTAAGAGACCGGTTGTCAGCTCGTCGACAATATCAGCAGTCACCGTCACTGGGTCATTGGGTCCCGGAATTCTCGGGCGGTGCTCGACCCTTAAAATTATCGGCGGTATGTTACTATTCGCTCTCGTGTTGGCCACACCAGGCGTTCCACCGTTATTCAAACTCGCCGCCCAGTTCTGTCCGTGATTGTTGGATACGACCGGATTAATCAATTCCAGCGATTTGCCGCCCCCATCGTGCTCATCCGCCCACATCCACCCGCGGTGGAAGTAGTCTACGGGACCCAGCTTGCGTACGGCCCAGTCACCCTCGTCGTAATAATGGACACGGTCAATCGTGATATCCATATCATCAACCAGCTTGATTTCTTCTCCCGAGTTACTCAGGCGCCCTGTCCAGCCACCAACGACATTCGTAACAGTTGGGTACTTAGCCTTAAACGTATTCACATCCGCTGCAACAACAAGGAACTGAGCTGCATTAATTGTCACATCGTTTGGAAAAGCAAAGTCAATACCGTTGCTAAACCGCCAGCCGTCACAGTGTACTAACTGGGTGCTGATATTTATCAGCTCAATGTACTCTTCACCTATGTTCTCCGGCTCGATTGGGTCGACAGTGGAATGATAAGGATGGTACATAATCTCATTGATGAAGACACCAAGGGGCTCGAGCATGTTGGCGCTTCCCGGCGTGGGATTTAAAAGAACCAGCCAGTTATCATTGCCATCGGGAAAGCGACCGTAGGATTCATCCGAATACTGCTGTGGAAAATCATCAATAGCGTCAATCCGTGTTATCATATCCGATTCATACAGGCCGATATCCTCGCCGTTTTTCTCAAGTTTAAAACCTATATGCAACGTACCTTCGAGAGGTTCTCCGTCGGCCCAAATCAACAGGAATTCGTGGGAGCCGATAGTGGTTAGTTCAGGATCATTGTCGGGAATCTGATAGAAGTCGTTGTGATCCAGTAAATCATCCGTAAGGTACATGCCTCCAATATCGATGGCCTCGTCTCCATAGTTGTAAATTTCAATCCAGTCATCATCATCACCATAAGGGTCCTCGACAAAACCGTCGTTTTCTGCCATGAACTCATTAATAACCAGCGTGAATTTACTAAATCCTTTTGCCCAGCTCCCCGATAAAAGAGCATAGTCAGAGAAGTCCACTCCGGGGATGCCATCCAGTTCCGCCGGGCAGTCAGGGGAAAGACAGTTTGGATCCAACCAACGCTGAGCAAGGAGCCGCAGGTCCCGTGAATCAACTTTGCAATCCCCATTCAGATCACCTATGGGGCAAATCTGGGCATCAGCCAAACCTGCAAAAGTCATGAAAATCACCAGTGGTAACAACACTCTCATCGATGCATACATATTCTATACTCCTGCCATGTTTTGATGTTTCCGGCTGCACACCTGCGGTTTTATCTTTATAACTCCGAGTGGGTTTAAATTCATAGTTACAGATTGAACAAATAATGTTTACTATATCATATATCGGACCCAAAGTCAATATTTATTGCACAAGCCGACACTCTAAGTACACTGTTTCTATCGACTTAGAAAAGATGTCGGTTATAAAAAACCTGCTAAAAAGTACTTAAAAACAGGTATGTTTTTTGATCTAATCGAAGGACTTCAAATACATTTCAAGGGCATGGGTGGAAAAGAAAGATGCAGGATAATATTTTTATTGCCTTGTAAGGGATATGAGACAAATAATCCGACAGTTAAAATTCGATTTCCTGAATAAAAGTAACTTTCAATTAGTCAAAGATTCTGGTATTCATATAGCAACCAAGTTGGAGAATATACCATGAAAAAAATGTTAATCTCGTTACTTATGTTTACCACGCCCCTTATTCTTTTTGGCTGTGTATATAACATAAAGGAAAAACAGTTGGAAAAGTTCATTGCCACTCATGTCGAAAAAGTCGAACCTTTATCAACACAGGCAAACCTTACATATTGGGATGCTTCGACGACCGGTAAAACAGAAGATTACGATAAACTCAGCAAGCTACAACTTAAGATTAGTCAAATCTATAGTAATTCAGATGAGTATATTTTCCTCAAATCCATGAAAGACTCCGGTCAAGTTAAGCAGGCAGGACTAGTTCGCCAACTTGATAAATTATATTATGCCTATCTTCGTAACCAGATAGAACCGGAGCTTCTTGAAAAGCTCGTTGATGCTGATACTAAAATTCAAGAAAAATACAACACCTTTCGCGGCACAATAGACGGCAAAAAGGTCACAATGAGCGATATCTATACAATTATGACGAGTGAGGAGGACTGCCGCAAAAGGGAATTGGCCTGGCGGGCCAGCAAACAGGTAGGCGATGCGATTTTCGATGATCTTATCCAACTGGTCAAACTGCGCAACGAGGCGGCCTGTAAAGTAGGCTTTGAGAATTACCATACAATGTCAATAGTCACAGGCGAGCAGGATGTGAAGGAACTGGACCGTATCTTCGACGAACTTTATGAACTAACAGATAAGCCTTTTCTTCGAATGAAGAAAGAATTAGACCTTATCTTATCAGACAGTTACGGCATTACTCCCGAAGATCTCCGGCCGTGGCACTATCATGACCCATTCTTCCAAAGAACTCCACTGGTGTATGATCTGGATTTAGACCTCTACTATAAGAAGCACGATGTGGAGAAATTGGCGGAAAAATATTATGCGGGTGTCGGCCTGCCTGTGGATGATATCCTTGCCAGAAGCGATTTATATGATCGCGAAGGTAAATATCCGCACGCTTTTAGCGAAGACGTTGACCGTAAAGGTGATGTTCGCATTTTGTGCAATCTTCAAAATACCGAGCGGTGGATGGAGACAATCTTGCACGAATTGGGACACGCGGTTTACAGCAAGTATCATAACCAAACAGAGCCATGGTTGCTTAGAGAACCAGCCCACAGCTTTACTACCGAGGCAATCGCGATGTTTTTCGGCAGATTAAGTCGCAACGCCTCCTGGATGCAGAGGATGCTTGGCCTCACAGATAGAGAAAGAGAAGAAATCGAAAAGGTAAGTGAAAAGTACCTCCGTGTTCAACAAATCCTTTTTGCACGCTGGGCCATGGTCATGTATAATTTTGAAAAGCGGCTCTATGCCAATCCCGACGGGGATTTGAACAATTTATGGTGGGAACTTGTTGAGAAATATCAGTTAGTCAAAAGACCACCGGGGCCTGTCGATGCGGGCTGGGCTTCAAAGCTCCATTTTACAACGGCACCGTGCTATTATCATAATTATATGATGGGTGAATTGCTGGCCTCACAACTGCATCACCATATAGTTCATAAAGTCTACGATCTGGAATCGGATGAAAGTGTCAGTTATGTCGGCGAAAGAAATGTTGGTCGCTATCTGCGAGAGAAAGTTCTTGGTCCCGGTGCACTTTATCACTGGAACGATATGATAGAACGGGCGACGGGTGAGCCACTGACGCCGAAATACTTTGTCGAACAGTTTGTTAAGTAACAAGGGATCTATGATTTACTTAATCGCAATATTTATTTATCTATTCGTCCTGACTGGTATCGGGATTTATAAATCCCGACAGGTCAAGACACAGGAGGATTTTACCGTCGCCGGAAGGACGCTTTCACCCTGGATTATGGTCTGCACGATGCTGTCGGTATGGATAGGAACAGGCTCAATTGTGGGTAATGCCGGCAAAACCTACGAAGTCGGTATGGCGGCTTTTTTCCTGCCTCTGGGCACGTTTGTTGGTATGATTTTGCTGTCCCTTATCGCAACAAGAGCCCGAAATATCGAAGCTCTTTCTGTACCTGAGATTATCGGCAGACGATTCGGCAATACAGCGCGACTGCTGGCAGTAATCGCGCTGGTGATTGCCTATATGGTGATTGTCAGCTATCAATTTAATGCGGGCGGCATGGTGCTGGAGGTCATCGCAGGTAAGAAAGAAAGAGTGGCCCTGAGTACCGGTGATAACCTCACCAAGAATCAGGTTCGTAAGGGATATTTCCATTACGAGCCTCCACAAGACTGGACAGGAACTACAGAAATAAAATTTCATGTAAAAAGGAAAGGTTCCGACGAATGGTCCGATACGCCGGAAATCTTTATAGTTAGAGTCGTTCGCGCCACCGACATTATCGAACTGCGCAAGACTCTTGAGAAAGAGATTGAAGAATTGGAAGATAAGATTCCGGAGGTCAAGGACGCCTCTGAAACAGATAAGACCAATCTCCTCCGACTGAAGAATACGAGCGTGATTAAAGAAAATACTTTTACTCGAATGATAGTGAAAGGATATGACGGCAGCTTCAAGAAACATGAAGAAATATATCGAATAGCAGCAAAACCGGATGATGGTGCAATATACCTGCATGAACCAAAGCTTACTGCTGAAAGGGCAACGATTATAGCCGCTATTTTCATTGTAGCTTACACTATGCTGGCGGGGCTGCTTAGCTTGGCGTTTGCAGATATTGTTACCGGGATAATAATTACCGTTACCCTGTTGATCGGATTCCCGGTACTGCTGATTAAAGCGGAAGGCTTTAGCAGCATGTTGACTTCGTTCGCCGCAATGGGAGACCGGCCCGACCACATGAAGTTGATTGGGGTCTTTAGTGCTGCAGATTATATTAATTTTCTATTGCCTGTTTTTCTGCTGGTGCTTGGTGACGCCAACCAGTACCAGCGGATTTTCGCCAGCAAAAATGCCAAAGGGGCACGAACCGCTGTAATCGTTATGATTTTTTTAGCGCTTCTGATAGAAGAATTGATTATAGCCGAAGCATGGTTCGCCGGGAGTATGACTCCCGACCCGGAAAACGGACGCTATATTCTGATATATGCAGCCCGACATTTTATGCCCCTGGCGATGGGAATTATTTTTATGATTACGGTAGTAGGTATCATCATCTCGACGGCGGATTCTTTCCTTTTGGTCCCCTCGACGACCTTTATTAAGGATATCTACCTGAATTATATCAATCCCAAGGCATCTGAAAAGCGAATCGTTTTTATGAGCCGCTTTATGGTTCTAACTTTTGGAATAATAGCGTGGATTGTGTCTCGAATATTTTCGGAATCCACAACGGTATTCGAAAAAGCTTTGTATGCCTTTACTGTTTATGGCTCTGCTATTACGCCCTGCCTGGTGGCGGCGCTGTTTTGGAAAAGGGCCACTAAGGTGGGCGCGATTTCTTCGATCCTGGCTGGGACGGTAACAACACTTCTGTGGGAGGAATTTATAAAGGCCTATATGCCGGCAGAAATAGCAAAGCTGGACGCAGTGCTTCCGGCGATAACACTGTCAGTGATTTGTCTGATAATCGTAAGCCTCCGTACCACGAACAAGGAAAAAACTGTTGATTGACAACATCATTTGCAAGACAAAGAGATGTTTGCAGAAAAGATATATATCGAAAGACGAAAACGCCTGAGGGAACAGGTAAGCTCCGGAATAATTTTACTTTTGGGTAACGAAGAATCCCCAATGAATTATCCTGACAATCCTTATCCCTTTCGGCAGGATAGCAGCTTCCTTTATTTCTTCGGACTTGATTATCCCGGCCTTGCCGCCGTTATCGACGTCGATGAGGACAAAGAATGTATCTTCGGGGATGATTTAACAGTCGATGATATTATCTGGATGGGTTCCCAGCCTTCTTTAAAAGAGAAATGCCAAAAGGCGGGTATCTCTGAGACTGCAACGCGGGAACGGTTACAAGCCCTTTTAAAAAAAGCCGCTGAACAAAATAGAAAAGTCCATTATTTCCCTCAATACCGGGGGGAAAATACTTTGAAAATCGAAAGTTTGCTGGGGACACATCCGACAGCAATTAAAGACGGAGCGTCGGAGGTTCTGATAAGAGCAATAGTGGCCCAAAGATCAATAAAGACCGAAGAAGAAATCGCCGAGATTGAATCTGCCCTTGGAATCTGCTATGAAATGCAGACACTGGCGATGAAAATGTCCAAACCGGGTATGTTTGAAAGGGAGATTGTCGGCGCAATAGAGGGGCTCGTACTGTCCCGTGGATCTCACCTTTCGTTCCCCACTATTTTCTCGGTTCATGGAGAAACGCTCCACAACCACTATTACGGCAATCAAATGAAGGAAGGTGATATAGCTGTAAATGATTCCGGTGCCGAATCTATCCTTCATTATGCCAGTGATATCACAAGGACTATTCCTGTAAGCGGTAAATTTACGGACAGACAAAAGGAAATATATACAATTATTCTCAATGCACAGGAAAAAGCAATTGAGGCAGTACGGCCGGGTGTTGAATTTCGCAATGTCCATAAACTGGCTTATAAGACTTTGGGAGCAGGATTAAAGGACCTTGGATTAATTAAAGGCAACATCGAAGAGGCCGTTGACGCCGGGGCCGTCACGTTGTTCTTTCAATGTGGATTAGGGCATATGATGGGGCTTGATACCCATGATATGGAAGATTTGGGAGAGGATTATGTCGGTTATACAGATAAAATCAAAAGAAATCCTGAGTTCGGCTGGAGATCTCTAAGGCTGGGAAAGGAACTTGAGGCTGGTTTTGTAATAACCGTGGAGCCCGGATTATATTTTATCCCCGAACTTATCGACCGATGGAAGACCGAGAATAAATGCAGCGATTTTATAAACTATGATATGTTGGAAAAGTATAAGGATTTCGGGGGTATCAGAATAGAAGATGATATTCTGGTTACGGAAAACGGTCATCGGGTACTGGGCAAAAAGATACCTAAAACTATAGATGAAGTGGAGGAAATTTCCTCTTAGAAGCCCAGCTAAAGAAGACATCTATATAAAACAAATAGTTGATATATAAGACGATTGTGTTATATTAAAAAAGCCGTATTCAACA
>SMTZ1_10003075_pt1 | contig 30509 bp, 26 predicted proteins | sample DeeMarSWOR136_30_FD_25667 | JGI IMG/M metagenome (IMG submission 25667) | reverse complement strand
CCCAGGTTGGCCGGAGCCATGTGAGCAGGTTCCTTATAGTAAGTCCTTAAAATGGAAATGGTTTTGTAAGCGATGGGAAGCGTCAGCAGAGAGATTAATCCAAGAGTAGGAATTCTCTTGAACATCACGCCTGCGAAAATGGTTCCGTAGGCGGCAATGAGGCTCACGATGAATAGCGAGACTCCTTTCTCTCTGCCCAAACGAACCACCAGGTTCAGCCGATCCTCGAAATAGTCTGGAATCTCATTGATGGTGATCATCGAAAAGAGCATGATCCCGAAAGGGAGGGTTCCCCAGAAGGCCTCCCAGGAGATTCTCTGGGTTTGGACATAATAGGCTCCGAGGCCAATCCCTGGCCCGAAACAAAGGAGTTGGGCCATTTCGCCAAGTCCCCGATACCCGAATTTGATGGGTGGGGCCGTATAGAAGAAGGCACAGAAAAAACCAAAGGCCAACAGGAGGATGATGAAACCTCCTCTCATCATTCCAAGAAAAAATCCGATAGCGATAGCGACGACATAGAAGGCGGTGAAGACCTGGCGCATCTGTTGAGGCTGTATCAGACCGGAAGAAAGTGTTCCACTCCCACCTGCGTAAGGGTTCCTTCCATCCGTAGCAAACGCGTCGACTAAATGGCGGAAGTCGTAGTAGTCGTCGGTCATATTGAGGGCCAAGTGGTTGAGGATCAGGCCCAGCATGACCAGAAGAAAGTATCCCGGAAGGAATTGCCTATCAACAGTCCAGGCGATCATTCCACCTAATATCCCCGGCATGAAACTGGCAGAGGCGTAGTGGAACCGAAAGGCCTTCCACCATATTTTCCAACGGTCTAAACTCATGCCTATTTCTGCCGACCTCTAAAAAGATAATCTAGGCTAAACCGGCCTGCCCCCATTCCAAGGAGTATGAGACATCCTCCAAACATACTTATGTTCTTCATCAGCATAATGATTTGAATTGGATCATCAAAATTGGTATGGAAAATAATGGTTACCGGAATTAAAAAAAGTGCCAGCAGGAGGGCCCCAAACCGTGTGAAATATCCCAAGATGATACTGATACTTCCCACCAGCTCGAGGATGATGGCACCGAAAAGGAAGAAAGAGGTGTAAACCATCCCGTATGTGGCCATATATTGTGCCGTGCCGTCAAAATTTTCAATTTTCCCAATACCCGAGTTTAGAAAAATTAAAACGAAAAGGATCCTTCCGATTAAGGTTACCAAAGATCTCAACCATTCCATACCTGTATCCTCCTTTCTTCCCCTCCCCCTATCCCTCACCGCTGCCTAAGGGCAGGCAGGCCACGGGGAGAAGGGGGGGTTGGCATATTATGCCAATTTCAAGTCCCTGTACTTCTTCACATGTTCTACCAACCCTCCATCACTTAGAATTTTTTTCATCACTGCAGGAAAGGGTGAAAAAGAGAGGGTTTCGTTCCGGCTGTAGTTGATCATCTTCCCCTCTTCAAGGAAGAGTTCTAATTGATCTCCTTCCTGGAGCCGATCGGTGTCACAGAGGATGGCAGGAAGGCCGTTGTTAAAACAGTTCCGATAAAAGATCCGTGCAAAACCTTTTGCGAGAACGGCCTGGATCCCATTCAGTTTGATCACCAGAGCGGCATGCTCCCGACTGGAACCCAATCCAAAATTCCGTCCAGCGACGATGAAGTCTCCCGGAGAGACCATTTCTGAGAACCCGGGCCTCTCGTACTCGAGGATATGTTTTGAAAGCTCAGGAAGATTTGACCTCAGGTAGAAATAGCGACCGGGGATGATGTGATCCGTACTGATGGCATCGCCAAACTTCCATACCCTACCCTTCATCAGCTCCCTCCCTAGCCCTCTGCGGGCAGAATCAAAAAGGTACGTTTTCAAATCCTAAATCCGAATGTCGGGCGAGGCGTCCGTTTCGGACCAATCCTAAACAAATCCAAGATTCAAATGTCCAAATGTCCAAAACAAAAAAGCTTGGTGTTTCGGATTTGGAGCATTACAAATTGTTTCGAATTTCGGATTTCGTGCTTCGAGTTTAAAAACTCCATGTTCTGCAAAAACTTTAACCACTCCGCACACAATCTTATTCTCAAGCATCTACAGGTATTTTCTTGGGTCTGCAATCTTGCCCTCGATGGCTGTGGCCGCGGCAACGGCGGGGGATCCTAGATAGATGAACGATTTCGGGCTTCCCATCCTTCCCTTAAAATTCCTTGGTTGGCTGGCCAAGCAAACTTCTCCATCTCCGAGAACGCCTTCATGAAGCCCCACACAGGCCCCGCATCCGGGTGCGGTGATGAGAGCTCCTGCCTCGATGAAGATTTCCATTGTCCCGTCCTTGAGGGCCTCCTTATAAACCAGGTGCGAGCCCGGTGTGACAATCATTCGAATCTTTGGAGCAATCGTCCTCCCCTTTAAGATCCTAGCAGCAATGTGGAGGTCTTCCAGCCTGCCGTTGCAGGAAGTTCCGAGATACACCTGATTGACTTTTACCTCCCCGATTTCGTCAATGGTCTTGGTATTGTCTACTTGATGGGGACAGGCGATCGTCGGCTTGAGGTCTTTGGCCTCAATCTTCACCGTCTTTTCATAGGTCGCATTGGCATCCGGTGCCATCGGTTTAAAATCCCCCGGCCTTCCCATCCGATTCAACCAGCCTCGGGTCACCTTATCCGAAGGAAAGAGGCCCACCTTCGCCCCTGCTTCCACAGCCATATTGGCAATGGTCATCCGGCCCGCCATGTCAAGATCTTCAATGGCTTCCCCAACAAATTCCAAGGCCTTATAGGTTGCCCCTGCTGCTCCAATCTTTCCAATCAGATGAAGGATGATATCCTTCCCATAAACACCCACAGGAAGCTTCCCTTCCACAACAACCCTAAGGGTCTCGGGAACCCTCAGCCAGATTTTTCCCAAAGCAATGGCCACGGCAGCATCTGTTGACCCCACACCTGTGGCAAAGGCTCCCAAGGCCCCACCTGTACAGGTATGGGAATCCGCTCCAATCACCACCGCTCCGGGCCTCACCCATTTCTCGGCGACAACTTGATGAGAAATGCCAAAACCAATATCCGAAACCTGGATCCCAGTCTTGTTCGCGAACTCCCTCAAAAAGGCATGATCATTACTGAGCTCGAACCTCGGACTGGGGGAGGCGTGGTCAAAAAAGAAGATCGTTCTCTCAGGGTTGTAAACCTTCTCAAAACCCATTTCCTGGACCTTTCTGACAGCCAGGGGCCCTGTTCCGTCCTGGGTATAAACCAGATCCACTTTGACGATAGTGATCTCTCCCGTTCGAACTTCCTTTCTGGCACGCTCACTCAGAATCTTCTCGGCCAGTGTCATGTCCATACCCGTTTCTCTCAAACCTCTCTTTCTCCTTTCCATGAGAAATTGTCAGTTAAACTATTTTTATAGCATAAATTCCCTCTTCCTTCATATTGATTTTTTAAAATGATGTTGACACATTCCAATAGAAGTGTCATCTTAAAACCCGGGGGCAAGGATATCGCCCTCCATCATGAAGACGGGGAGCGAAGCATAGAAAAAGGAGGAAAAGATGAAGGTAAAAGTGGATGAAGAAACCTGTGTGGGGGATGAAACCTGCGTACAGATGTGCCCTGAAATTTTCGAAATGAAGGGGGATGTGGCGGTCGCAAAGACGGAAGCCGTGCCGAAAGACCTTGAGGCAAAGTGCAAAGAAGCGGCAGAGGCGTGTCCGGTGGAAGCCATCCTCATTGAAGAATAGATCTTTTCGCTGCGGGATCTCCCCTGACAAGAAATCTCAGGGGAAAGTGTTTCACTCTTTCTTTTCAAAATAATTGGTTCATGGTTTTGTCGACTTCCTGGTCTTACTCTTGAGCATCACCGTCATTCCTAATCCATGAGCGCAGGGCGATCGCTCATCCCAAAGGGTAAAGGATTGGCTCCGTCGAAGTATCAATAAGGTGTCTCCTGTATTTTATTGAAAAAAGCGATGGATAGAGGGGTGGGACTTAGTGATAAAAAAATTAGGATGGCTCTGCTGAAATAGGAATACCCATCATCTTTGAAAGCCTCTCCACATTGAAATCCAATCTTTCTGCCAGGACAATGAGGTTGGAAGGAAATGGTGTCTCCCTACCCTCTCCCCACCAACTCTCCTCAAGCCCTCCCACATACGTTTTCAGCATCTCATCCATCACGTCCTGGGCCTCTCCCTTCGATATGTCAAACCCCCACCTCTCGATTTGGTCAAGTAAATGAATAACCTCTTCAATTTGTTTCTCGCGACCCGTAAGATCAGACACGTCAATCTTCTGGAGGGACGCCATCTTTTCTTTAACCAGCTCATTTAAGATCCGCACAGACTCTTGCTTCTGCAGGTGATAGCCAAAATGTTTTGCCAGATCCACAATCTCATCAATCTCACCCTTCCTGATTGCGGTTTTGAAGTCGCTCCTCAACTCTTTAACCGCCCCCAACAATCGATCGCTCAGCGTCACCTCCGCTGCCACTCGAATCTCATAGGGAATTTCCAGACCTTCTCTGGCGAGGGCTTCCACTGTTTGTTTGCTTCGGCCGTAAAGTTCAGCATAAAGCCTTCGGTGTTCATTGAGATCCTTCTCAATCAGTTTTTGAAAGATGGCTTGCCTCGCTTCTTTAAAAACATCTCGGATCGTAAAGATCCGATTTCCAAGAAGGGACGTGAAGAAATCGCCTACCTCCTCCTCCGTCTTTCCAATATGTTGAAGACTTTTCTCTCTCAGCGTGCTGAAGGGAATTTCTTTCTCATTTTCCGAAACCCATGTTCGAAAGATATCCTTTGCGGAGGGAATCAACCCGAAGAGGAACTCCTTGGGTTCGGGAAGGATGGACGATGTCACCCTTATGTGCCCCAGGACCAGCAAGTGATTTTCTTTCTCCACCCTTTCATACGCTATCTTCTCAATCCGATAGGAGAAGATCTTCCTTTCTGTCTCCTCTCCGTTAAAAAGAGAGGAAATGGCAAAATGGTTCACCACTTTCTCGAACGTGACCGATCTCGGTTTGACAAAGGTTTGATAGATTTGGCTTCCATCCCCCATCTCAGGAAGGTTGCTCCTAGCTTCCGATAATCTCTTCAAAAATCTTTCTTCAATCCCCCGACTGGTGATTTCTTCCGCCAGTTCGACCGCTCTGGCTGCATACTGGAGGATTTGGACGGTCTCCAAACCGGATAGATCTGCAAAGAACCAGCCACAACTCGTATACATTAATAAGGCATGTCTCTGCATCTCCAAGAGTTTGAGACCTTTGATCCTGTTTTCATCACGGAGGCCCTGGACCCCGTATCTTTCAAAAAAAAGATTGATCGTCTCAGGAGACCGGTCTAAGATCACTTCGATATAACCATTCCTTGCTTCCCACACATCCCTGAAGATCTTCGCCCCTTCTCGTTCAAAGATAAGAATCAGTTCATCCCTTAGGAGATCAAGAGCCTCCCGGAGCGGCTTTCTCCATTTTTGATTCCACCCTGGCTTTCCTCCTGTGCTGCAACCACAATCCTCCTTCCACCTCCCCACACCATGGGTGCAACTCCAGGAAGTCCCTTCCCCTTTCGGTCCTTCGTTGATCTCCACTTCATTCAGAGGAGGGAACCGCTTCAGGAATGCTCCGTAATTGGTGACCTCGAATCCACGGGAAGGCAACCCTTCTTTTAAAGCATAGGCCAGGGCCATGTCCCCGAACTTCTTATGATGCCCATAGGTCTCCCCATCGGTGGCGATGTGAATCAACTGAGGTCTCTTCTTCGACGGCTGGTAAGCTCTTACAAATTGTTCACAAAAGATATTACCGTCTTTCAGTAGATCTCCAAAGCTGACACCTCTCGATATCGTCCCGTCATAAAACAGGATGTCGATAAATTGGTTGGTCCGTTTCTTCCCTGAGGCATCCTTGATGAAACATCGGTAGGGTTGCGTAGGATCAATACGTCCCTGAGAAACATCCGTCCACTTCCTCCCCAAGAAAGGTCTTACCCTCAGGGCTTGAAAAGGACTCAGAACGAGATATCTCATTCCATGTTTGACCAATAGCTGAAGGGTGGCGTTGTTCACGCCCGTCTCCGGAAGCCACAAAGCATCCGGCCTTCGGTGGAATCGCCTTTCAAAGTCAGCGATCCCCCAAATCACCTCCGTTTCTTTATCCTTTTCATTGGCCAGAGGCATGATGATGTGGTTATAGGCCTGGGCCATGGCATTTCCGTAGCCGAAGCGCTTGAGGCCTTCCCGATCGGCCTCGATGACCTTTTGATAGACATGCGGGGATTTTTCTTCCAGCCAGGAAAGGAGAGTTGGACCGAAGTTGAAACTGATGGAAGCATAATTGTTGTGGATATCAAGAATCCGTCTTCTTGCATCGACCCTCCGGGCATGGGCATTGGGACGGTAGCACTCGAAAGTGATCCGTTCATTCCAATCGTGAAAGGGATGGGCGCTCTCTTCGGTCTCGATCGCTTCGATCCATGGATTCTCCCGCGGAGGTTGATAGAAATGACCATGAATAACAATAGAGGCATCCTTCATCTTTAGAATATCCCTTGCTTCATTATCTTACACAGAACGCTCCAATTTCAAATCAATTCTTGCTCAATTTTGGTTACCAGGGAAGGGACCCTCTGAACTTCAGAACAAGGGAAAACACGACAAAAAGATTCATCCGCGCTCTCCGAAAGGAGTAAGGAGGGAATGGTTTCAGATAAGAAAGATTGGGACGGCCTGGTACCCCTACTTCTCGAACTCGACCAGTTCGTGTCACGATTAAGTTCCCTTGTACTGGGTGAATGAGGTGGTTCAATGAGAGACGCCCCGGCTCTCCAATCTCCCCTGAGCGGAACTAAGATTAAGTTTAACAGGGGAGAATACACCGGGGATTATTTATCTATCTTCCAATAACGCCGTATACCAGATTCCCACATCGGTTCGGGCATGAAACCACGCATGACACAGCTGAGACGCAACTGACCGAGCACATGTCGAAGTCGTGGTGATTTGCTTTCTACGATTTGCGCGATGGTATCTACAACAACTTTTGGATCCGGGGAATTTTCCTCTATACGGGTAATGGAAGCAATCATGCGTTGGCGATGGGGATCATAGTCTGCAAGCTGCCCTGTGGTACGTTCTTTGTTACTGGCAAGTTTGGTTTTATAAAAGGACGGCTCAACCAGCGAGACGTGAATACCCAATGGTTTGAGTTCGTGCCGCAGTGATTCCGAATATCCTTCCAGGGCGAATTTACTAGCACAGTAAGGCCCTAAGAACGGTAAGGGCAGCAGCCCGGCGACAGAACTCACATTGATGATGTGTCCGCTGCGTTGCCTGCGCATCATTGGCAAAATAGCATTCACCATTCGGACAGCGCCGAAAAAATTTGTTTCAAACTGGGCTTTCAATTGCTCTATGGACACTTCTTCCAGTGGCCCCTCAAGAACGTAACCTGCGTTGTTGACCAAGATGTCCACGCGATTGGTTCTTGATGAAACTGCTTGAATACAATCTTTCACGGAGTCGTCACTGCGCACATCAAGCGATAGCATCGTCACGCCAGTTGAGGGTGTGCTTGCTGAAGGATTGCGACTGGTACCGAACACAATATAGCCTTTTTGTGCTAGGGCTTGTGCAAGTGAGTACCCAAAGCCTGAGGATGCTCCCGTAATCAGGACAACCTTCTCACTCGTCATGACAATCCTCCCTTCTTTTTGGCTTCGTAAATGCGTTTTTTAACCTGACCAATCTGTTTGGTGACTGGGATTTCTTTTGGACAAACCTCCGTACATTTCCATAAGGTCTGGCAACCCCAGGCTCCATCCTTATGATCCAGCAAGGCAGTCCTTTCCTCTGAAGCTTCATCCCTTGAATCGAAGAGATATCGAAAGGCCCGGACAAGCGCTGCCGGTCCTACATATTTCTCTGTCTCTTTGTTCTGGTTGACCGGGCAGGAGGCAGTGCAGCAGGCGCAAAGGATACAACGGATGGCCTCCTCGAAGAGATGCTGCTCCTCCGGAGACTGTCTTCGTTCCTCTTCGGGCGGAGGCGTCTTTGAAATGAGATAGGGTCTGATCGAATGATACTTCACAAAGAAAGGCTCGAGATTCACAATCAGGTCCTTCACCACCTCAAAGACAGGAAGGGGTTCAATCAGGACTTCCTCCTTGAAATCTTTCACCAACTTCTGGCAAGGAAGTCCGCAGATGCCGTTGATCCTCATCCCATCTGATCCACAGACGCCGTGGCCACAAGACCAGCGGAAGGATAAGGTGGAATCCTGCTCCCATCGGATTCGATTCAGGCAGTCGAGAAGCCTATCCATGGGAGCAGCCTCGACTTCATAGGCCTGATAGTAAGGCTCCTTATCCTTGCTTGGATCAAAACGAAAGACCTTCAGCTTGACGAGCATCGAATACCTCTTAATTCCTCCTCTCCCCCCTTTAGAAAAGGGGGGTTGGGGGGATTTGATATCAATAAACTCTTGCTTCAGGCTGGAACCGTGTGATCGTTACCGGTTTATATCTCACCTCCAGACCCTTCGGGGTCTGGAAGACAAGTGTGTGCTTCAGGTAGGTGTTATCCGCTCTCATGGGAAAATCTTCCCGAAAGTGGGCCCCCCGGCTCTCCCTTCGATGGAGGGCACTGAAAAGGATGACCTCCGAGAGGAAGAGTTGATGGCCTAGCTCAATCGCCTCCATCAATTCGAAATTGAAGACCCTCCCCTTGTTCATCACTTCAATGCCCTGATAACGGTTTCTCAGAGTCCAAATTTCATCGATCCCTTTTTTCAGACCCTCTTCATTCCGGAACACCGAACCATACGCCATCATCACTTCCTGCAGCCTCTTTCGAATGGGATCGATCTTCTCCCGGCCTTTCTGTTCTAACAACTGGATGAGTTTATCTTCTGCCGGTTTCAACGGGTCCGTTTTGAGAGAAGGAGGATGATGCTGGGCGACCTCCTCCTTCATGGTCATCCCGCTTCTCCTTCCAAAAACGAGCAGATCGAGCAGCGAATTGCAGCCCAGGCGATTGGCCCCATGGACTGAGACGCAAGCACATTCTCCTGCTGCATATAATCCCGGGACGATCGACCCTTTTTCATCGGCCAGGACCCTGCCATTCCTATCCGTAGGGATGCCTCCCATGACGTAATGACAGGTGGGCTGGACGGGAATGGGCTCATAGACAGGATCGAGGCCAAGATAGATCCTGACGAAAGAGGCAATCTCCCAGAGCCTTTCTGAAATCTTTTCTTCTCCCAGATGGGTGAGGTCGAGATGGACATAATCCTTTCCGGCAATTCCCCTTCCCTCCCGAACCTCGGTGAGAATGGCCCGAGAGACCACATCCCTCGCTGCCAGATCCTTGACCGTGGGAGCATACTGTTCCATGAATCGCTCACCCAGCCTGTTTCTCAAAATCCCCCCTTCACCTCTTGCTGCCTCGCTTACCAGGATTCCGAGGGGGTAAAGGCCCGTAGGATGGAACTGGATAAACTCCATATCTTCCAACGGAACCCCCTGCTGGTAGACCAGACTGAACATCTCTCCTGTTGTCGAATTACTATTGGAAGTCGTCTTATAAATTTTTCCACCTCCGCCGGTGGCCAAGAGAATGGCTTTCCCCTGAAGAAGGTGAAGCTCCCCTGTGGCGAGATCATAAACCACGACTCCCGCACCCCTTCCTTTTTCGAAGACGAGGGAGAGAACATAATATTCCGAATAGAATTTCACCCGATGGCGGAGACATTGGTCGTAAAGGGTGTCGAGGACAACCCTGCCCGTACGGTCAGCGGCATAGCAGGCCCTCTTCACAGGCTTCGTCCCATAATCTCGTGTGTGGCCTCCGAAATTTCTTTGGGAGATCTTCCCTTCAGGGGTCCGACTGAAGGGAACACCCATATGCTCTAATTCGTAAATGGCTCTTGACGCATCTTTCACCAGGATTTCTATGGCATCCTGGTCCCCGAGGTAATCGCTCCCCTTCACCGTATCGAAAAAATGCCATTCCCATCGGTCTTCTTCTTCGTTACCAAGGGCAGCGGTAATCCCTCCCTGGGCCGCCCCCGAATGGGAACGCGTGGGTAAGACCTTGCTGACAACCGCCACATCTGATTGGTCTGCACATTCAACAGCGGCTCGAAGACCGGCTAAGCCAGCTCCCACAATGATGATATCGTGCTGGTAGATCATCCTAATCCTATCACTTTGTCTTCGATCGCCACATTGAACTAAAGTTTATCGTTATCGATACTCGTATGGATGCAAGAAACCCGAGGGCGAAGCTCGAAAACCCAGCGTCTATTACCGAGCCTCGATACTAGATTCGACAACGACAAACGTAACCTTTTAATAGCTATCTGATGCAAATGCGAAATTAAGAAGATCGTTTTTCAACAGGAATATATTCACAGGCTTGAGGTCCGCAATAGGTCCCCACGTAGTCCGAATCGGGGCGGTAGAGTTCCGCTTTTGGCTGGGCCTCGGCAAACTTCTCTTCGATGATGTGGGCAGCCCAGCCGGAAATCCGGGAAATGGCAAAGACAGGAGTGAACAGATCTTCAGGAATGCCCATCATGTGATAGACCGAAGGGCTATAGAAATCGACATTGGGATAGATTTCCTTCCCCTTTATTTTTCTGAATTCTTCTTTGGCGACGCCCTCAATGGCCTTCGTCAGTTCCAACCAATGCCGATCTCCTGTTCGATCAGCCAGGCGTTCCGCTACCCCTCTCAGGATGGTTGCCCTCGGGTCTTCCGTGTGATAAACCGCATGGCCCATCCCCATAATCTTCCCTCCCTTTTGCAACTTCTCAGCCACCCAGGATTTCACTCGATCCATCTCTCCAATTTCAAGAAGCATCTTCATGACCTGGCTATTTGCCCCTCCATGAAGCTCTCCCGAGAGGGCTCCAACAGCGGCAGCAATCGATGCATACATATGGGCATGAGTGGAAGCCACCTCCCTTCCTGCGAAGGTGGAGGCATTGAAGGAATGCTCGACATGGAGCATGAGACAGATATCGAAATCCCTCGCCGTCTCCGGATCGGGGATTTTTCCAGATAAGAGATGTAAAAAATTTCCTGCATGGCTGAGTTTGGAACGAGGACGAACCGGTTTAAGACCTTTTCGAATGCGATCCCACGAGGCAACAATGTTGGGCAGCTTGGCAATCAGCCTGGCTGCCTTTGCCAGGTTGGCCTCCCTGGTCTCTTCATGGAGCTGGGGATCATAACTCGCCAGAATGGGAATGGAGGCCTGAAGCACATCCATGGGATGAGCGGAGGGAGGTAATCTTTTCATCAATTTAAACACGGCCGGAGGAACCTCCCTCTGCGAAGCCAGGGCCCTTCGAAATTCCTTCAACTCTTCTCCCGTTGGCAGGTGGTCGTTGAGAAGGAGATAGGTAACCTCCTCAAAAGTCGAATGGGAGACCAAATCGCCGACGCTGAAGCCCCGGTAAATCAAAACTCCTTTTTCGCCATCCACATCGGAAATCCGGGTATCCGCAACCTTCACTCCCCGAAGCCCGATATTCTTAATGTCAATTCTCTCCTCCATCATTCCACCCCTTCTTAAAGAAAATCGCTTTTTTGGTTTTCCCTACTCCGAACTCCTTACTCCTAACTCCGAACTTTAAAGTGTTCCCGCGTATAATTGAGCAATCCACCTGAACCTAAAATCTTTAGCTCCCGTTCGTTCAATCCATGAGAAACTTCGAGGACTCTCTGTTGTGTCATATTCTCGACCCTGAGAGGGGTATTCACTCTGAGTTCCTTATGAAGGGAGTTCATTCTGAGTCGATCCCCTGGCTGAATCTTTTCAAACTCATCCAGATGATTAAACGTCAGGGGAAGGATTCCAACGTTGATCAGATTGGAACGATGGATGCGGGCGTACGATTTGGCCAGGATCGCTTTGATTCCGAGGTACATGGGAGCCATGGCGGCATGTTCCCGGCTTGAGCCCTGTCCATAATTCTCTCCTCCTACGACAAACCCACCCCCCAGTTCTTTCGCCCGTTTCGCAAAACTGGTATCCACCCGTTCGAAGACATATTCTGAAATGGCCGAGATATTTGACCGAAGAGGAAGAACCTTCGCTCCTGCAGGGAGGATATGGTCTGTCGTGATGTTGTCTCCTACCTTCAGAAGAACCGAACCTTCGAAAGAATCTTCTAACGCACCCCGATTCGGTAAAGGCCGGATATTGGGTCCCCGCTCAATCACCACACGCTCTGGCTTTGAAGAAGGAGAAAGGATCATGCTGTCATCAATCAGAAACCGCCTGGGCATGAGGATCCGGGGAGGCCTCCGGCCTAATTTCCGGGGATCCGTGATCACCCCTTTCAAGGCGCAGGCAGCAGCCACATAAGGACTGGCGAGGAAGACCTGATCTCCTGGTGTCCCGCTCCGTCCTGCGAAGTTGCGGTTCATCGTCCGGATGGAGACGGCATCGGAAGGAGGCGCCTGTCCCATTCCAATGCATGGACCACAGGCCGATTCGAGAATGCGCGTCCCTGCACTGATGAGATCGCTCAAAGCCCCGTTCCGTGCAATCATCTCATAGACCTGCTTTGATCCTGGAGTGATCGTGAGGCTTACATCTGGATGAATGTTCTTCCCTTTCAAAATTCTGGCCACACTCATTAGATCCATGTAGGAAGAATTATTGCAACTCCCGATGCAGACTTGTTTCACCTCATTCCCCGCAACCTCTCTCACCGGGCACACCTTATCCGGGCTGGAAGGCTGAGCGATCAGTGGTTCCAAGGTGTGGAGATCGATTTCAATCACTTGGTCGTATTCGGCCCCTCGATCGGGCTCGAGGGGAATCCAATCCTTCCTTCTCCCCTGGGCCTTGAGAAACTCGAGGGCCCTTTCATCACTCGGGAAGATCGAGCTCGTCGCCCCCATTTCTACTCCCAGGTTGGCGATGGTGGCCCTCTCCGGAATAGACAGGGTTCTTACTCCTGGTCCTCCAAATTCAAAGATCTTTCCAATCCCTCCCTTCACCGTTAACCGCCTCAGGAGTTCCAGGAGGACATCCTTAGAAGCCACCCAAGGAGGGAGCTTCCCCTTCAGCTCTACCAGAACCACTTGCGGCATCTTGAGATAATAAGGCTCCCCTCCCATGGCCACCGCCACATCAAGCCCTCCCGCCCCTATGGCGATCATGCCCATGGTTCCTGCATTGGGTGTATGGCTGTCAGCACCGAGTAGCGTCTCCCCTGGCTTTGCGAACCGTTCCAAATGAACCTGATGACAGATTCCATTTCCAGGCCTGGAAAATAGAATTCCGTATTTGGACGCGAAGGTTTGTAAAAAACGATGATCATCCGCATTCTCAAACCCCGTCTGAAGCATGTTGTGGTCGACATAACTGACCGAGAGTCGGGTCCTGACCTTCGGAATCCCTAGTGCCTCAAATTGGAGAAAAGCCATCGTCCCGGTAGCGTCCTGTGTGAGCGTCTGGTCAATGGAAATTGCAACATCCTCAAGGGGTTTCAAACTTCCGCTTACCCGATGAGACTCGAAAATTTTCTGGACAAGATTTTTACTCATCGATTTCTTCCCGAAAAATAATAATCGAAGCTTCTTTCATTTGTCAATGAAACGGGGAAGTTGATAATTCGACTCATTTTCAATAGAATGATTTTACGCCCTCACCTTAACCCTCTCCCCCATGAGGCCGTGTCGTAACAGACAAACGGATTCCAAAGCTTTAGAACGCGGAGCATTATCAAGTTTATGGATAAATGTCCTTGGTGCTCGAAAGGAAGTCTTTTCATAGGGCTGGGGCCTTTGAATGCAAACGCCTGGAGGTTCCGCTCTAAAGCTTTCTCATCCGTCCGTTCCCTTTTGCAGATTTTCTCTCATTTCTGGTATTCTGACACAGTCTGCATAGGGAGAGGGAAAGCCTGCCTGCCGGTAGGCAGGGGTGAGGGGAATAGAATGGTTGGGGTGAGATATGGCACGGTCTAAAGAATACCGAACTGAGAAGGATTCCATGGGTCCTGTCAGGGTTCCTAAGCAGGCTTACTATGGGGCTCAAACCCAGAGGGCCGTCGAAAATTTTCCCATCAGCGGCTGGCTATTTCAGAGGGAAATGATTTACGCCCTTGGTCTCATCAAATATGCCTCTGCAAGGACAAACTTCAACCTGGGGCTTCTGGGGAGAAGAACAGCGAGGGCCATTGAAAAGGCATCAGAGGAGGTGATGCAGGGAAGCTGGGACGACCAGTTTGTGATCGACATCTTTCAAACCGGCTCTGGTACCTCCACCAACATGAATGCCAACGAAGTCATCGCGAATCGAGCCAATGAGATTCTGGGGGGTCAAAAGGGGATTTACCGACCTGTTCATCCGAATGACCATGTGAACTTAGGCCAATCGAGTAATGATGTGTTCCCCTCTGTCATCCACATCGCTTCTGTCTTGCTCCTCCGAAAAGACCTTATGCCGGCTTTAGAAAGGCTTCATCAGGCATTGAGGTCAAAGGCAAAGAAGTTCCACCCCATTCTCAAAATTGGACGGACCCATCTTCAGGATGCACTCCCCATCCGACTGGGCCAGGAGTTTGGGGGATATGCACGTCAGGTGCAGTTGGGCATCCGAAGAATTCAAAGGGCCATGGAATCCCTTTATGAACTTCCCCTGGGAGGAACAGCAGTAGGAACAGGCATGAATACCCATCCCCTTTTTGCCAAGAAAGCCATCTCCATGATCAGTCAAAATACAAAGGAAAGGTTTCGTGAGTCAGCTGACCGTTTTGAAGCTCAGGGAGCAAAGGATGCCTTGGTGGAAATGAGCGGAGCTCTGAAAACAGTTGCGGTCAGCCTGATAAAGATCGCGAATGACATTCGTTGGTTGGCCTCTGGACCCCGTTGTGGCATTGGTGAAATCCGGCTCCCGGAAACCCAACCCGGCTCCTCGATGATGCCAGGAAAGGTCAACCCGGTCATCCCTGAATCACTGATCCAGGTCTGCGCCCAGGTCATCGGAAACGACTCGGCCATCACTCTGGGAGGTCTCGGTGGCTATTTTGAACTCAATATGATGATGCCACTGATCGCCCACAACCTCCTCCAATCCATTCGCCTCCTTGGCAACGCCGCCCGTAATTTTTCTCAAAGATGTATCGAAGGATTGGAGGCGGACCGGGAAAGATGTGAGGAGATGATCGAAAAAAGCCTTGCCTTAGCGACAGCTCTGGCACCAAAAATTGGATATAATGAAGCAGCTCGTATTGCGAAAAAAGCCTACGAAGGCCGAAAGACCATCCGCCAAGTAGTTGAGGAGGAAGGGCTACTTTCAAACAAAGAGTTGGTATCCCTGCTCGATCCCCGCTCCATGATTGCCCCCAAAAAGACGGCCGGAAAGAAAAAATAAGGCTTAAGCCGTCAAACGTTAATCTCCAATAAGCCGGTGATCCATTCCGCCCGATCTTGTTTTTTCTTCTGTTTCATCCAATCAGTTTTTCCAATACCTGACAGTCATTCTATCGAAATAATCGATTTGACAATTCTTCCCGATCAAACTTAGATTCTTTTATCACTGCTCATAAGGACGATAACGGTAAGTAAAACGATGATCTATCTGGACAATCCTGCCACCACTTGGCCAAAGCCTCCTCAAGTGAAAGAGGCCATGATAAGATTTATGGACGATATTGGAGCCAATCCAGGTCGGTCAGGCCACCGCCTTTCCATTGAAGCAGCCCGAATCCTCTATGAAACACGGGAAAGTCTGGCCACCCTCTTCTATGTCCGAGATCCCTTGAGAATCATTTTTACCCTCAATGCGACGGAAGCCCTCAATTTGGCTCTAAAAGGGCTTTTGAAACCAGGAGCGCATGTTATCACGAGCAGCATGGAGCACAATTCTGTGATGCGACCCCTCAGGGATCTAGAAAAGAACGGAATTGAATTGACGATCATTCCATGTTCTGATGTGGGTATCCTGGACCCGCGAGATGTGGAGAGAAAGATCCGACCCGGCACGAAAATGGTTGTTCTCAACCATGCCTCGAATGTCACGGGAACTCTCCTTCCCATTAAGGAAGTTGGTCTGATTGCCAGAAAACATGATCTTCTCTTTTTGGTCGACGCCGCTCAGACCGCCGGAGCCTATCCGATTCATACCGAGCAGGAGGGGATCGACCTTTTGGCCTTCACCGGACACAAGAGCCTATACGGACCCCAGGGGACAGGAGGACTGGTCATTGGGGAGCGGGTGAATGAGAAGGAGATGGTACCGCTTAAGCAAGGTGGGACTGGTAGTCGATCCGAATTTGAAGAACAACCGGACTTCCTACCAGACCGGTTTGAAAGTGGAACGCCGAATGGCCTCGGCCTCACAGGCCTTCTTGCTGGAGTTCAATTTGTATTGGAACAAGGAGTCGACCACATTCGTCAGGAAGAAAGTCGTTTAACGAAACAACTCATGGAAGGGCTTGAGAAAATTCCTGGATTGAAACTCTATGGTTTCGAGAGCAAACTCGAACGAATCGCCACTCTCTCTTTCAGCCTATCCGGTATTGTTTCATCCGATGTGGCCATGCGTTTAGAAAAAGAGTTTGACATCCTCTGCAGGGCAGGCCTACACTGCGCCCCCTCAGCCCATCGGACCATCGGGACCTTTCCAGAGGGAACCGTTCGATTTGGTTTGAGTGTCTTTAATACAGACGAGGAAATGGAAGCGGTGATTCAAGCAGTCTCCCGTATCTCAAAAGAACGAAGACCATCTCTCTAATACCCCGATCTCTTGATTTCCTCACCGTCCAATATTTCATTATTCCGAGCGTAGGTGTGCCTCTCTGTTCCGAAGGTAAATGAAGAGTGCGATTCCTCCAATGATCATGAAGAAGGTGAGAATTTGGCCCATCGTGAAAGGACCGAGGATGAAGCCCAAATGGGCATCCGGTTCCCTAAAAAACTCAACAAAAAAGCGGAAGGCTCCATAAAGGAATAGAAAGATCGCCAAAAGCCCTCCGGTTGGAAGTTTCTTATCTTTAATGAACCACAAGATCAAGAAAAGGATGCCACCCTCCAGGGCGCTTTCATAGAGCTGGGAGGGATGACGTGGAAGAGGACCGCCTTTCGGGAAGATCATCCCCCAAGGAACTTGAGTCACCCGGCCGTAAAGTTCCCCGTTGATGAAATTCCCAATTCTTCCCAAACCCAGTCCAATAGGTGCCGTGACAATAATCAGGTCGGTGATCTTCCAGAAGGATTTCTTATTCTTCCAGCAGAAGAGAACGCCAACGACCAAGACACCGATCAGACCTCCATGGAACGACATCCCTCCATGCCAGATGGCAATGATTTCGAAGGGGTTGGCGAGGTAGGCCTTGAGGTCGTAAAAGATGACATATCCCAATCGGGCCCCGATCATAAGACCGAGTATGAGATAAAAATAGAGACTCTCCACCTCCGGTTTCGAAATGCCAAAATCCTTCTTTTTCATCTGATAACGGACGAGCAGATAGGAGGCGACGAACCCAAAAACGTACATCAGCCCATACCAACCCACCCGAATTGGCCCCAGTTCGAAAAGAATGGGATCGATATTCACCTTCATCCTTGTCTCCTGGTGTTAATAATCTCATTTTATTCAAGTTCGAATAAAGATTCAAGTTATTTTCTCCCTCAACCTCCCCACTCCCCCTTCTCAAACCCTACACAGTCCTTCTAATGGTCAGGGTATTATTGCAGTCTGGGGAGAAGCTGAGCTTTCAGCCCTGCCTACCCGATGACAGTGAGTTTCCACGGAAGAGTGATAAGGTTTGAAAAAATTAGACTCGTGGGGAAAGTGATCGTTCGCCCGCAAGGACGGGTCTCTTGGAGAAACTTTAGACCTGCGCGTAGCCTGCTTGCGCTAAAGCTTCAGCAAAGGCAAGCCGCTTCGGCGAAGGCAGGGCGGTACCTTTTACACGTTAACTCGAGAGGCCTCAATTGGAATAACTCCAAAGACTTACTACCAAGAAAGGTTGCGCTCTTTATGACGCCCCGATTCTAAAGTTTTGGAAAGAGACTCGTCCTGGAAGGGCGAGGAAAAGACCAGACCAATTTTTTCACAGCTTCCTAAGGATTAACTCAGGAATCGGTACGTAGTTGACGCCACAGAAAAATTTAGGTATATTTTTCAATAATGAACGAGATTTCTAGAAAACAGCAGATCCTTCAGGATTTAAAGAGGTTTGTCCTGTCGAAGGCCACTATCATTTATATCATCTCGGATGAAGAGGATCGGATGGAGGGACTTCTTAAGGAACTAACAGCCACGTTTCAACCAAAACCTAAATTCTTCATCTGGAATCCATTTCAAGGTCTGGCTGGAGAGAGCGAAAAGGTCGAAAACTCGAAAAACTCCCTTGAAGCTTTGGACAAGGTGATCCAGCGATCGGAACAAGCCATCTACCTCTTCGAAGGACTTCACGCCTTTCTTAAAACAGATCCCTTGGTCGCGAGAAAATTGAAGGATCTTCACCGCGCCCTCCGCAATCGTTATTCCACCCTGTTTATCATCGCACCTTCCCTGGTCGTACCGGAAGAACTTCGGCGGGACATGATTGTCTACGAACTCCCCTTGCCCGACGGAACGGAGGTGGAGCGAACCCTGATGGGGGTGATCTCTGGAAGTCCCCATGCCTCCGGTCTTAGCGAATCCTTAACGCCCGCGTTGAAGGATCAGATGATCAAGGCTGCCCTGGGACTCTCTCTCGACCAGGTGGCCCGGGCCTTTCGAAGCGCCTTGATCGGCAGGACGACCGTCGATTCTTCTCTCATCGACGCCCTGTTAGATGAAAAAGGACAACTCATTAAAAAGTCAGGAATTCTAACCTTGGCCAGGCATCGACCTTCATTGGACGAGATCGGTGGCTTAGAAAACCTTAAGGATTGGTTGAAGAAAAGAGGCCGGGTCCTGGATAGCGAAGGAAGGGCCTTCGGTCTCGAACTCCCCAAGGGAGTCTTGATCACGGGAGTTTCTGGATGTGGGAAAAGCCTCTGCGCAAAAGTATTCGCCTCCTTTTGGGGAATCCCCTTGCTCCATTTGGATATGGCGAGGCTTTACGATGGAACGATTGGAGAACCTGAGGAGGCCTTGCAGGTGGCCCTTCGAACAGCAGAAACAGTCGCGCCGGCTGTCCTCTGGATCGACGAGATTGAAGCGGGAATCAGCATTCAAAGCCAGAAGGCCGGAGGAGGAACGCAATCCCGGGTCTTTGCCTCCTTCCTCACGTGGATGCAGGAGAAAACCGCCTTCGTCTTTATCGCGGCCACGGCCAATGTGATCGAGCTTCTTCCTCCGGAGGTGTTGAGAAAAGGGCGTTTCGATCAGATCTTTTTTGTCACCTTACCCCATGTACAGGAGAGAAAGTCGATCTTCTCCATTCATTTGAAGAAAAACGGCGCCGATCTAACGCAAATCAATCTGGATATGCTGGTGAAGGTGACGGAAGGGTTTAATGGAGCTGAGATTGAGCAGGCAGTAAACGGAGCAATGATTGAGGCCTTCAATGCGGGACGGCCCCTAAACGAACATGATATCATCATCGCAGCCGGGAATATCGTTCCCCTTTCGACGACGATGAGAGAGGAGATTGGGAGGATGGAACGGTGGGCCTATAACCGAGCCATTCCCGCCTCCAGAAATTGAATCAACCCTTCGGCCCGCCAGCCAAAAGGCAGAAAATAGCTCAGCCTGCCTGCCGGTAGGCAGGGCTTGACCCTGAGCGGAGCCACTCTACTTCATCCTCAAGAAAAAACTTTAGCACTGTCGAACGGGTCAATAATCCTCTTTGTCCTCCTCGTCATAATCCTCCTCTTCCTCTTCTTCTTCGTAATCCTCTTCCTCTTCTTCTTCCTCCTCCTCTTTTGTCTTCCGTTTTATTTTCAAATTGATCTTCTCCAGGCTGTCATCCCCGAGATCATCGATCACCTCATTAAAAAACAAAGCCAGGGAGACCACGTATTCCTCAGGTAATTCCCGGAACCATTCCAAGACTTTTTCAGCCATCTCCATCTTCTCATTGGCGGATGAACTCTCTATAAGATCGATCGCCTTACGGTAATGCTTATTGAACGCCTTAATCATAGAACTCTTCTCACCTCCTGATCAACAGGGTCACTCATCATCTGTTGCCTTTTAACATTATACTTTCCTGTTTTATTGTCAACAATAAAAAAAGGCTGGGAAACGAATATCGATTCGACGGGTTGTAAGACAGTTCAATGCATTCGGTTGATTTTGACGCCGATAAAAGGCATCTGCAAAACATATTCCTTCAGCAAAACCTTTTTCACCATTCCGCCTCTCTCTTTGGTTCCACTGGCATGAATGAGATAAACTTCCTGATCCTGTTCTACCTTCAGGATCCCTATATGACCGACAATTTCTCCGACTTTCCTTTCCACAGGTTTTTTTATGAAAAAGACGATATCGCCGCTTTTTAATTTTTCCATATTTCGGTAAAGCTCATTCGTTAAAAGGATGTCAACAAAATCCTTTCCTCTTGAACCCTTTATACGAGATGTATTTCCAATGTCGCCTGTGATCTCCCTTCCCCACTTCCCGCTCGAAATCATATCCTCCCCATATTCGAAACGGTCCTCGTAGTTCATGACCTTACTCCCTTTGAGGATCCCTTTCGTATGGAATCGTTTATCCAGTGCCACTTCTACGGCCTCTGCGGGGGTGTGGCTGATCGATAGTTCCACCGTCCGGAAGGTCAAATACATGCAATCGACTCTGTCATCGGCCACAATCGCAGCCTTAGAGACATATTCTCCGAGGGGGTCTTGATCATAAGGAGTGCCAACAAATTTCTCGGCCCAGAAAGCGATCCTCTCCCCGATGGGTCTCTCCATCAAAAGAGTTTGGAATCTCTGAATCTCTTCCTCTGTGAAGGCAAGAGAAGCCCCGACGAACACAGGGTAGAAGAAAAGGATGAGAATGAACAGTCGGAGTCCCATGTGAACCACTAGAAAATTACTGATCAAGCCGATGCGTCGCAATCTCATGCGATTAATCCGGAAAGATGACTTTGCACTTCAGGCCAGCGGGTAGCCGGTTGTTTGGATTGGGGAGCTCCAGGCGGACCCCGAAGGTCCCACTGGCGGCATCGATGACACGATCAACGATCTTGACCTCAGCAATATACTGACCACCTATCGGAGCCTCCGGTATCACTTTGGCACGTACCCCTACCTTAATAAAAGGAAGCTGGCCCACCGGGAGGATGACTTCCACATTGAGTGGATCGATCTGGGCAAGTATCATGGGCGATTGGTTCTCAATGGTCTCTCCCGGGGATAGATTACGTTCCACCACCACCGATACGTGGTAGGGAGGAAGGTTAAGGGGTATAGAGCGTTACAATGAGCTCACATTTTTCGTCGGAAATGTTCCGGAGTTTATGTTTGGTTTCGGAATCGAAATGAATAGTCTCTCCCTGCCTCAAACGGAAGATCTTGTTTCCCAATGTCAATTCCAATTCTCCTTTGTAAACAAAGATGAACTCCTCTCCCGGATGCTTATACTCTATCATTTTATGGTCTTCCCTGGGTTCGATGGTGACCATAAAGGCGCGAAGGTGTTTGTCCGCAGCCCCCGGAGTGAGCGTTCGGTAAGAGTAGTCCTGAGTTCGTTTGATAAATCCTTCCTGCCTCTTTCCACCAATTTGAATCTTTTCTTGTTCCGTGAGAAAGTTACTGGGATCAATCTGGAGGGCCTGCGACAGTTGCAACAGAAAAGAGACGGGAGGGGTCAGGCTGTCTGATTCTACCTGCTCTATAAACTCTGGTGTTTGCCCTGTCTTCCCTGCCAGATCGATCACGCTCATTTTATGGTCTTCCCTGAGTTTCTTAACTCGCTGACCGAAAGTAACAGACTTCTGATCCCTGACCGTTTTGATTTGACTTCGATAGAGATCTGTGATCTCCCGGAAAACATGACTCTTCATCTCCATAATAAAGGCAGGAAGGAAGGATCGCGTATCGGCGACAATTCCAAAATCGGCGATCTTAAAGATCGGTGCGTGTGGATCGCGGTTGACGGCTACAATTGTCCCTGAACCTCCGACCGCAGCGGTATACTGAACTGCGCCAGAAGTACCGCAGGTGATCAGCAGCTCCGGTTTGATAGACTTACCGGTTTGTCCGATTAATTGTCCTTCCGAAGTCCAATGGGCATCCACAGCCGGCCGGGTTGCCCCTACCTCACCTCCCAGAAGCATGGCCAACTCTCTTACATCGTTGAACCCGTCTGAACTCTTGAGCCCTCGACCGCCTGCGACAACAATTTTGGCATCCTCCAGCCTAGCTGCCTGGTGCGGTTCGCGAATGGAAGAAATCACGTTGATGTTCGAAGAGGCTTCATTCAAATTCCTTTCTATTCTCACGATCTCTCCGTGGGTGGCTTTATCAAATGGTCTTTCAGAGAAAGTTCCTGACTTTACCGTTGCCATTTGGGGCTGGTGAGCACTCCATGTGGTACGGGCTAAAAAGTTACCGCCAAAGGCAGGACTGGAGGCGAGGAGTTTTTCCCCCTCCTCATCCCAGCTTAAAGAGGAGCATTCTGCGCTAAGCCCTACTCCGAGTTGCTTGGCGATCCTTGGCGCCAGTTCTTTCCCAAACTCCGAAGCCCCAACAAGAAAGATCTCCGGTTTATGTTCTCGAATCAAATCGCAGATGATCTTCGTAAATACATCGGTTCGATAGACCGCTAGTTGCGGGTGATCCACCAACAGGACGCGTTGGGCACCATGGGCGACAAATTCTTTGGCAATCCCTTCCACTTGATGCCCCAGGAGAATCACTGTCACTCTTCCTTGGTCATTGGAAAGAACACGTGCCTGTCCCAAGACCTGTGCGGTTAAACGATCCTGAGGATAGTTGCGATGGTCTCCGAACACCCAGATCTCTAAATCCTTTTTCATCCTCTATCCTAAGTGAGCAGGTTTTTGTCGAGCAGTTTTGAATAAAGCAATTTGGCCTGCTGCCTGGGTTCTCCTTCAATGAAGACGCAGGATTTCTGCCTTGCTATTGGAGTCAATTCCTCCACCCACGTGTGGGAACCCGTGCTGCCGACCTTGGTGGGATCAGCCTTTATCTCCTCTAGATTCCAGCGCTCGATTGAGAATTTGGTGAAGGCGCTCTCGATTTCCACTAAACTCGGAAGGCGAACAGTCATCTTCGAAGCGACAGCAAACAGCGCGGGTGAAGACACCTCCAGGATTTCCCTGAATCCGTCCGAGACTCGCTCCACACGAAAGAGGTTTCTCTTCCTCTCAAGCTTCTCCACGCCGGTCACGTGTGGGACGTTCAATTCCTCGGCCAGTTGAGGCCCCACCTGGCCTGTTCCGCTGTCAGTCGTTTCCATTCCGCAAAGGATCAGATCAAAGTGGCCGATTTTCCGGATGCCCATCCCAAGCACATAGGAAGTGGCCAGAGTATCGCTTGCGGCAAAGCGCAGATCGGAGAGGAGGATGGCCCGGTCGGCTCCAATGGCCAACGCATCCCATAGCACCTCTTCGCTGATCCTGGGTCCCATCGTTAAAGCAGTAATCGAACCAGCGTATTCCTTTTTTAGTTGCACAGCCATCTCGAGGGCAAAAAGATCAAAGGGGTTAGTATAGGAGAATTCTGCGGAGCGCACAAGACTGTGGCTGCGGGGATCAAGCTTTATCTGATCTCCTGCGATCACCTGTTTAATGCAGACAATTATGTTCATGCATTTCCTCGCCAAGAATTAAATCCGAAATAAAAAAGTTAAACCCTAAACTCGAAACCCTAAACTCTAAACAAACTCAAATGTCAAAGCCACAAGACTCAAAACCGTTTAATCTTTTGAGTTTTGGATTTGTTTAGGATTTAGAGTCTAGTGTTTAGAGTTTAAACCATTTTAGATTTCGTGCTTCGAATTTCGAATTTTGTCTAGTCCTCTCCTCTCTTCAACAGCTCTCGGGCGATGACGATCTGTTGAATCTCGTTCGTTCCTTCGTAAATCTCTGTGGCCCTAGCATCCCGAAAATAGCGCTCAATCGGGTAGTCTTTGCTGTATCCATAACCTCCGTGGATCTGCACGCCCATGGAGGCCACTTTCGAGGCAGTACGACCAGCAAAAAGTTTGGCCATCGCTGAAGGACCGGACAGTTCGCCTCCCTGATCTTTAATATGGGCAGCCTGCAAGGTTAGAAGTCGTGCTGCCTCCACCATTGTGCCCATGTCCGCGAGCATCACCTGAATGGCCTGGTGTCGGGCGATGGGGACGCGGAACTGGATGCGCTCTTTGGCGTATTTCAGGGAGGCATCGAGGGCAGCCTGAGCGATCCCCACTGCCTGGGCCGCAATACCGATCCGACCCGTATCGAGAGCTGCCATGGCAACCCTGAATCCATCGCCCTCCCGACCCAGAAGATTAGCCTTAGGTACCCGGCAGTCCGTAAGCACGATCGAGCACACCGGATTGCCACGCATACCGCAACTGTTTTCAAGGAGTCCCACTTCAAATCCCGGAGTTCCGCGCTCCACCACAATAGCACTGAAGCCTCTCTTCACATCGCCGGGATTGACGGAAGCGAAAATGATCAACGTGTCGGCTACCCCGCCATTGGTGACAAATATTTTATTGGCATTCATGACATAGGCATCACCGTCACGGATTGCAGTTGATTCAATCGCCATAGCGTCCGATCCGGCATTGGGCTCGGTCAGACAAAAAGCGCCGATCTTCTCGCCAGTGGCCAGAGAAGGAACGAATTTCGCCTTTTGCTCATCCGTCCCGAACTTGCTTAAGGGATAGACCACCACGCTGTTATGTACGGCGATGGCCAGCCCCATGGCCGCACAGACCCGGGAAACCTCCTCAATCACTAGGCAGTAAGAGATGGAATCCGTTTCGGCTCCGCCATATTGTCTCGGAGCCTGCATGCCGAAGAAATTGAGGAGACCCATCTTTTCCACAGCCTCCCAGGGAAAACGTCCTTCCTCATCAATTTCCTTGGCGATAGGAGCCAGTTCAGTTTTGGCCAATTGTCGTGCCATTCGCCTAATCTGTTTCTGCTTTACTGAGAGCGTGAAATCCAAATGCCTTACCTCAACCTAGACCATTGATTTTTAGCCATATCATAAGAGTTAAGAAGAAAGATTTCAATAATCAGAGGACGGAAGGAAGAGAATGGAAGAGAAGTGGGGGGAAATGGGATCCCCACGTTAAGAAGTTTTTTGTGAGACATAATCCCAGCTATTACGTCTTATGGTTGGTTGTTGCTACCTTTCTCAGGAGGGTTTTAAATACTTTTCAAACCACGCAAACACCTTCTGCCAACCATCTACGGCAGCATGGACCCGGTAGTTCGGCCGGTCAACAGAAAAAAAAGCATGACCTGCGTTCTCGTATATGTGGAACTCATATGTCTTGTTATAGCGCTTAAGCTCTTCCTCCATGCGCGCGACATCCTGAAGTGAAGGTGACTCATCCTCCGCCCCAAACAGCCCCAGCAAGGGGCAGGCGAGATTCTTTGTCATATCAATGGGAGCAACCGGTTGACGTTCCGTCAGATCTTCGGGTTTGGCAACCACCCGCCCCCCATAGCAATCTACTGCGGCATCGATGCGCTTAATGTTACAGGCCACGAGGTAGACCTGCCTGCCACCGGAACAGAAACCGATCACGCCGACTTTCCCGCTGTAATACGGCTGCGTCTCCAGGTACCTGATCGCTGCATCGATGTCACCGATACAGCGTTCGTCCGGTACCAAGCCGGCGGCGCGAACCTTTGCGGTGATTTCCTCCACACTCCCCGGCCCCTCGCGATGGTGGAGGTGGGGTGAAAGGCCGACATACCCATGATAGGCTAATTTCCTTGTCATTTCTTTGGTTGCTTCATCCCAGCCCGGCATGTGATGAATAAGAATAACGCCCGGGTAGGGCCCCGCGCCCAGCGGACGCGCCAAATACCCTTCAATGGGATCCCCATCGTGCCCCTTAAAACCCACCGTCTCGGCTAGCATCCCTTCGTACATCGTTGTCTTCCTCCTTCATATGCCGATGAGCTAATAAGCCATTAAACTTTTTCTCACGGACTCCTTTTATAGAAATCAACAATGACTTCTTTCATATCCTACATCGCTTCCAATGGATGATAAGAAGTCGCTTTGGAGTGAGCTGAGTATATGAAAAAGAGGCTTGTGTGTCAAGACAAGAACCAAGGAATTCCACATCGAGGGGATCCCTCAAGGGGAAATGGCAACGAACTAACCAGAATGAGAATTCTGATTGACCGAGGCTGTGTTCCTCAGTATACTTGCTAGAACGTTTATCGACGTTCCCAAGTTATTTAACCTCCAGTCAGGAGGTTAGACCACGAATAAATCAACCGAAGAAGAAAGGGGAAAAGATTATGGACCAAAAAATTATCGATTTATACGATGAGTACACCCATGAACTATTAGATCGTCGTGAATTCCTCAGGAGATTAGCTATTCTAGCTGGCGGTGCTACTGCTGCTCAGGGGCTGCTCCTGTTATTAGAAAATAACGATGCCAAAGCCCAACTCGTTCCAAAGGATGATCCCCGCCTCATTACGAACCATATGAAATATACCAGTGCGACAGGGGAAGTTCGTGCCTATCTCGTGAGGCCGAAAGGAGATGAAAAACTACCTGGAGTGATCGTCATCCACGAAAACCGAGGCCTCAACCCCCACATCGAAGATGTTACCAGACGCGTCGCTTTGGAGGGGTTTTTGGCGATGGCTCCAGACGCCTTATCTCCTCTTGGGGGTACTCCAGAGGATGAAGACAAGGCTCGATCCCTCATAGGACAATTGGATAGACAAACGACCATTAATAATTATCTTGCTGCGGTGAGGTACTTAAGAACACATCCTTTATCTACAGGAAAGATTGGCGTCGTAGGTTTCTGCTGGGGAGGGGGAATGGCCAACCAACTTGCAGTCAATTCTCCTGACTTGTCAGCAGTCGTTCCCTACTATGGTGCTCAACCTGCACCTGAAGATGTCTCAACAATTAAAGCATCTTTACTTCTGCATTATGCTGGTATTGACGAAAGAATCAATAAGGGGATTCCGGCATTTGAAGAAGCTCTAAAGAAGGCATCAATAAATTATAAGATCTATATGTACGAAGGTGCTCATCATGCGTTTAACAACGACACGAGCCCTGCTCGACATAACAAGGAAGCGGCTCAACTCGCTTGGCAGCGTACAATTTCCTTTTTGAAGGAGAAGCTAAAAAAGTAACATCTGTTAGAATTATTTTCCCAGGCAGCATTTCTTGTACTTTTTCCCGCTGCCACACGGACATGGATCGTTGCGACCCGCTTTTAAGCCATCCTGTGGACCCTTGACGCGAGCCAGTGGCATTTGTGGCTCAGGGGATTGCCGGCGCCATAGGGCGGATAGGTTTGCAATGAAAGGTTGGCAGTGGGTAAAGAACTGCTTATAGCCTGCACATAGATAATTCAGCCCTGCCTCGCCATCTGGCGCCGGAAGGATGCGGTCCTTCGGGCATCCACCATGACACATATTTAGAACTCCACATGCGCGACAATAGCGGGGTAACGTATCCATTTTTGCCTGCCCAAACGCTCTTTGCGCTGGACTTGCTAAGAAATTACCCAATGCAGCCTCCTGAATATTCCCCAGGCGATGTTCTGTGTCGACGAAGTGATCACACGAAAAGAAGTCTCCGTTGTGTTCGACGACAGGAACATCACCGCAGGTCTCTCGAAAGATACAAAGCGAATGCTCTTGCCCGAAGGCAGTTCTGGCCGCCTCCTCGAAGATCTGCACTTTGATCTGCTCAATGTCCTGACGTTTCCACTCATCGAAGATGGCACAGAGAAAATTGCCCCAAGCTTCAGCCGGCACAGTGCGGTGGCTAACGCCGCCCTCTTGGTCTGGTTGCGGCTCAACCAGTGGCAGAAACTCGAGATAGTAGGCTTTGATCTGCTTGAAGAACCGGTAAACCTGGATGGGATACTGGACATTCTGCGCATGCACCACGCAGAGTATATCACACGGGATCCGGTGCCGGCGCAGGAGCTCATACCCACGCATCGCTTGCTTGTGAGTGGGCTTCTGGCCCTTGGTGACGCGGTACTGGTCGTGCATTTCCCGCGGTCCATCCAGACTAAGCCCTACGCTAAAGCTCTCTGCCGCTAAGAAACGGCACCAATCCTCATCGAGGAGCGTGCCGTTGGTCTGTATACCGTTCGTGATGCGTCGGTGAGGGGGTTGATGCCTGCGCTGCAGCTCCACAATTTTACGAAAGTAGTCCAGCCCCAGCATGGTCGGTTCCCCACCATGCCAGGAAAAGTTAATTACCGAACCGGACGAAGCGTCGATGTGTTGGATAATGTACCTCTCCAGGATAGAATCGGGCATGCGAAACGACTCGCCCTTAGGATAGAGATGTTCCTTCTTTAAGTAGTAACAATAGTGACAGTCCAGGTTGCAGAGTGAGCCACCGGGCTTGGCAAAAACCTGAAATTCACGAGAGGCTTTGACCATTGCTCAATCCCCCATCTTCAGGCCGAACTTCATAAGGCACTTGACTTTAATAAAAACTCGCATTGTTTGATCGGGTCTATCTCTCCTCCTCCGTCGGCTAACGGAGCGAAAACCCGAGTTTGCCTGCCAAAAAAACTTGTTCTATACAAATCCGCTTCTCCGAAATTTTGAAAAGAATTAGGTCAGCCCGTTCTCCTGGTTCCACCCGAACACGAATCCCTTTAAAGAGTCTCGCAGGATTGATCGTCGCCATTTTGATCGCCGAGGCCAAGGAGATCCTGGCGAAACGAACGCAATTTCCTACCGCCTCATCCATCGTCAACGCAGAGCCAGCAAGATAGGAAGTCCCTGCAAGCCGAGAAACCCGGTCTTCACCAACCTCAACCTCTAGATCACCGAGCGTGTATCGACCTACCATCGCGGCAGCAGCCGCCATGGCATCGGTGACCAGTATCATTCTTGATACTCCCTTTGCCCGGACGAGATTCTTCACAAAATAGTCTGGAAGGTGTCTGCCATCACAAATCATACTGGCCATCAATCCGTCATGGGACATCTGTTTCTGAATGTGATTAGCATGACGGGGAAGTGTTTGGTGTGCCGCATTTCCGAGATGCGTCGAAAGGGAAGCCCCAGCCTCCACAGCCGAATCAACATCCTCAGGTTGAGGTGCACAGTGTCCGATGGCCACGACCAGTCCAGCCTCCGATGCTTTTCGAATAAATTCTATGGCGCGGGGCCGTTCGGGGGCAATTGTGACGATTCTGATTAGCCCTTTAGACACGTTGTATAGATCCATGAACTCTTCCCAATCCGGATCAGTAACATACTGTTTCGGGTGAGCCCCCCGTGGGCCATCTTCAGGCGCAATATAGGGACCTTCAAGGTGAATTCCGAGAACCATGGACTTCACCGAGGGATGCTTCTCGCAGGCTTTCACGATTTCCCCGATGCTCCTGATCAATCGCGCTCGACTCGCGGTAATCAACGTGGGACAAAACCGTGTGACACCCGTCCTCAATAGAGCTTTACAAACGGGAACGAGGCTGTCTCCATCGAAATGGGGATGGTTAAAGTCTATTCCGGCGAACCCGTTGATTTGGATGTCTATAAACCCAGGGGTGATGAAAAAATCATTACCCCCGAAAAAACGTCCCCGCCAGCCCACCCTCGGGGGAGTAACCCCCACGATCCTGTCTCCTTTGATCTGGATTTCCACCAGGGAGCCACCAGGTCTTTTTGCGCGAATGAATGCCATTTCTTCCTCAAAAAGTGCTTTTTATTCCTGCCAAAATGCTTGGTCGACCACTGCTCAGCGGAAATTGGGGGTCCTGTGAGATATGGAAAGACGGAGTATTCTAACCATGGAAGATGAATAAGGTCAACCGATTTGTTTCCTGAGTGGAGATTCTCTGAGAGATGGTTCTATAGATAACTGGTGCCGGAGGTCGGAGTCCCTTCGATGAATGAACTTGTCCTGAGCAAAGTCGAAGGAGGACGAGCTCACCGACACGGGGTGGAAGCCCCGCGGGATTTTGAGTCAATACCCTAACCTCAGGCGATTTCCCATCTTTTTCATAGAAAATTTGACTGAAAAATGGAAGCACGTCAAAAGTGGTGCTTCCCGGGAAGGTAAATATTATCTGATATTGTGCGCTGGACTGCGCACATTGCCGGCCAGTCACGCGCGTCAATCTCTGTTTGAGTCTTCAGCTTTGATCTACCCGCCATGCTCCATGCCCTCTCCGCTACCTGTCCTCCGAAGTTCTGCAAGACGGAACGTAGGAGGATGCTCTCTGCGCTTTCCGTTATTTCGTCATGGCCAGCTTTCTTATGGATGACACCCGGCCGTCAAAAAATAGGGAAGTGTCCCCGATTTCATGTTGTCTTTATTGTTGTCAAAAGCCTAGGCTCGACACCGAATTTTATTCAATCTGAAATTAGAGTGGCCAACTTTTTTATG
>SMTZ1_10000794_pt1 | contig 30511 bp, 27 predicted proteins | sample DeeMarSWOR136_30_FD_25667 | JGI IMG/M metagenome (IMG submission 25667) | reverse complement strand
GCCGTCGAATGTTTGTTGCACTGAGCTTGCCATTTCATAACCGTTGGCGTCGAATGTCCTGCTCCACTCCTCCTCCCCCACACCATTTGTTTTAATGACCCAGAAATCAGCCCCACCCGCTCCAAAAGAGTTCGTTTCGCCGGCGACGATGTAGCCGCCATCAGACGTCTGCTGCACTGCATTCGCCCCGTCAGGATCAGGGCCGCCGAAAGCCTTTCCCCATTCCTCATTCCCCTGCCTATCAACCTTTACCAGCCACAAATCCCACCCCCCTGCCCCATATGACTCCGTCACGCCAGCTATGATGTAGCCGCCGTCGGATGTCTGCTGCACAGCCCTCGCCTTGTCATCCTTATTACCCCCATAAGCATTACTCCATTCCTCCGTCCCATTACCAGCCACCTTGATAAGCCACGCATTGATACCTCCCGGCCCATATGAGCTCGTCCAACCAACAATTACGTAACCACCATCGGACGTCTGCTGCACAGAGTATGCCGTATCATGGGCAACACCACCGTAGGTCTTGCGCCACTCCATTGTTCCATTACCAGCAGCTTTGACAAGCCAGAAATCAACTCCCCCTGCCCCATAGGAGCCTGTATATCCAGCGATAATATACCCCCCATCGGACGTCTGCTGCGCAGAGAATGCCCAATCTTCCTCAGGGCCACCATAGGTTTGGCTCCACTCCTCATTGCCCTGCTCATCGACCTTAACGAGCCAGTAATCCCACCCTCCATCTCCGTACGAATCCGTCTTCCCAGCTGCGAGGTAGCCGCTGTCAGATGTCTGCTGCACCGAGTATGCAATATCGACGCCAGGGCCACCGTAGGGCTTGCTCCATTCCACCTTACCGTTCTCATCGGTCTTCACCAACCAGAAATCGTACCATCCCGCGCCATGTGACTGCGTTCCTCCGGCAATAATAAAGCCACCGTCCGACGTCTGCTGCACTGAATATGCCCTGTCTAAGGCAGGACCGCCGTAGGTCATGTGCCACTCCTCATCACCCTCATTCAATTTGCAACCAGCAGTAAGCATACTGAAAATTAAGAAGCTGCCCAGCAGTATAAACAGTGCTTTCTTCAACCTAGTCTCTTTCCTTTCTTAATCCTGACTCTCCTTCACCAGTTTTACAAGCCATGAATCTCCCTAAGTCTCCTCACCCACGCGATCCAAACACCTGCGACTACGTACACGCCATCTGACACCTGCCGTGCAGTGCCTCCTCTCTCGATTCCTCTAAAACCGACTGCATGCAAAGGCCTACTCCTCGGCAGAACGTGGCTGCTTCAGCTTGATAACCCAGTAATCAAACCCCTCTGTACCATGTATCTCGGTATAACCAGCAACTACGTAGCCGCCATCCGACGTCTGCTGCACCGAGTTTGCTCCATCATCGTAGTAACCACCATAAACCCAACTCCACTCCATCTCTCCACTTGCATCCGTCTTGACCAACCACAAATCCTTACCACCTGCGCCATATGAAGACGTGGAACCAGCGATTAAATAGCCGCCATCCGAGGTCTGCTGCACAGAGTTCGCTACATCATCACCAGCACCGCCGTATGTATCGTTCCACTCCTCCTCTCCCTTTTCATCCGTCTTCACCAGCCAGATGTCCTCCCCTCCTGCTCCAAATGACTCTGTATAGCCTGCGATGATGTAGCCGCCATCGAACGTCTGCTGCACAGACCCTGCGACATCAGCACCTTCGCCGCCGAATGTTCTGGCCCAGCGCTCCACACCATCCTTATTCACTTTTAACAGCCAGAAATCCATCTCATCTAGCGTTGCACCGGTGGCACCAGTCATGATATAGCCACCGTCAGATGTCTGCTGTACAGAACCCGACCCATAATGGTCGGCCCCTCCGTAGACCCTGCGCCACTTCTGCGTTCCATTATTATCTGTCTTGATGAGCCATAAATCAGCAGACAACCCAGACGCTCCAAATCCAGCGATTATATAGCCGCCATCTGACGCCTGGTGTACGAAATTCGCCATTTCCATTAGATAGCTGCCAAAGGTTTTACTCCACTGCCCTTTCCCATTCTCATCCATCTTTATAAGCCAGATATCCGTCCCGCCTTCACCGATTGAGCCCGTATATCCGGCAACTATGTAGCCACTATCAGACGTCTGGTGCACAGAGTATGCCCCGTCAGGTTCAGAACCACCGTAGATACTGCGCCACTCCTCGGTGCCATTACCATCTATCTTTATAATACCGATATCAGACTCCCACCCTTTTGAACCAATTATGCTCATCCAGCCAGCGACAATGTATCCACCATCAAATGTTTGCTGCACCGAGCACGCTACATCCTTGCCGCCAGCGCCGCTGAAAGTCCTCGCCCACTCTATTCTCGGGTACACACCAGTCGTTGAAGCCGGCGTAGGCGTACATACTGCTGTACTCGATGGGGTGGGGGTAGGGGTCACCTGCGCCATTCTTGCCAGCGCTTCTTCATACAGGGTCTCACATACGGAGATATCATCGACGGAAGATACGATAGATTCTGCTGCATCCACCGCACCCAGCACAACATCCGCATCATGTGTGCCAGCCGCCTCCGCTATCAACTCAAAAGCCTCTATTTGAGCCCCCGACCATAGATAGAAGCACTCATGATAATCGGCAAAGTTGCTGGTCGGTGTGATCGCATCCCACTGCTCATTAATACCCGTGCATTCCCCGATAAAACTCTCCATGCTTATTTTCAGTATCTCGCAGGCTGTGTACTCATCACCTGAAACCATGAGCTCGGTCTGAAGGGCAATAACCTCATTAGCCGCGTTTACTGCTTCTTTGTGCTGTCTGGCAAGAGCAGCAACACTATCAATATAGTCATCATCGGTGAATGCGATAGGGGTGGAGGTAGGTGCAGGGGTAGGAGTGGGTGCAGGGATAGAGGTAGAAGTAGGACGAGGTGTCGGTTTTGGAGGCGTATCCCCTCCACCACAACCAGCAGCAGACAAGCTTACAGCCAGAACGCAAGCCAGCACTATAGAAATAGCCCTCTTCACCTCACCCCTCCTCATTCCTGCAACCCATATCTAGAAAATCAATAAGGAACCTCGTCAATCGACTGCGGCACCTATTCTATCGCAACACCTATGGTAAAACAAACCATCAGTTTAAAGACCATGACGGGGGAAGATACGCCTTTTTACCTCTGCCACGCTTTCTGCAGCGAAGCTGCGGGCCCGCTCTTTAACCTTGCTGTCAAGTTGCGGCTTATTTACATCCCTTAGCTTCCTCAAACCGTATTGCTCCCGGTATTCTGCAGGTATTTCATCGGGCCAATCCCTGCCCACCATTACTCCATATGCCAAGGTCCAGCACCTTACCACTACGCTCGGTTCATAGCCCCCTCCACCCAGCGCAAGCCACCTCTTAGCTACTTGACTCATCCTGCTCACCAGACCATCATAACCCTCGGTAGTCAGGCTGAGTTGGGTCAGCGGATCAAGGTGATGGGTATCAGAGCCAAGCTGGGTTACCAGTATATCCGGCTTGAAGCCCTCTATCAGCGCTGGCACTACCTGATCATAGGCCCAGAGATACACCTCATCATCAGTAAAAGGCGCAAGTGGTATATTAACCGAATAACCCTCCCCAGCCCCCACACCCACCTCTTTGACATCACCACTGCCGGGAAAGAGATACCTTCCCGATTCATGAAGCGAGACCGTTAGAACCCGGTCGCTACTGTAGAAAGCTTCCTGCACCCCGTCACCATGGTGAGCGTCAATGTCAATGTAAGCAATTCTTATCCCTTTCGCCAGCAGACTCTCTATAGCAATCACAACATCATTGAATACGCAAAAACCTGAGGCATGGCTGGGAGCGGCATGGTGCAGACCACCTGAACAATTGAAGGCAACGTCTACGTCACCCTCAGAGACCATCTCTGCTGCTTGTAAAGAGGCTCCCACTACAAGGGTTGACAGCTCGTACATACCGGGATAAATGGGATTGTCACCCATCTGGCTGAAATTGAAACGAGCGGGATCGATTTTACTTTTGCCTTTGCTGAAACTTTTCACCGCTGTTACGTACTCCCTTGTATGAAAAGAAAGCGGGGCGGATTCATCAGCATCCTCAGGAGCAACCAGTAGCGAATCCGGCGAGTCAAAAGCCCGGTAGGCTTTCAATAGTTCATAGGTATATTGTAGGCGCGTAGGGCCAAACACCTCGTCCACCCTGCTGTCGCGCCGGGTCAGTTCTTCACCGTAGATGAAAGCCGCTCTCTTCATCCGGAACCTGCCATTTTCTCAAGCTCCCTGCTCATCCTCTCCCAATGAGTTCCTCGCCAGTATATACGCCGACACTTGGGACACTGCATATACTTATCTTTTGTTTTATAAACATACGGCGGCACTAATTGCTCAACATCCTTCTTTTCCCTGGGCACCAGTGTTTCGTTGCACTCTATACAAAGTGAGAACGGGCTCAGTTGTCCAGCCAAGTTGAGTGTGGTCAGCACCTGACGCAGCTGAGCCTTGACCTCATCATCCTCTATCAATACAACCCTCAGACGGCCGCTGGCGACTACGCGCCTCTTCAGGATATGTGTATCTTTGGTGAGCAGAATCCTACTCTGGTCTAAAGCGATACGGACCAGTCTGTTATCATCTATGTCCTTGATGAATAAGGTGTCAAAACCAGCGATCCTGAGCCATCTAGCCAGCTTCCCAACATTTGAGTCTACGACAAATCTCATGTCTGGATTGTACCATAAAACCCCTGTATAGAATTCCCAATTAGGCTTATTGGCACACAGATGGTATAATTTAACTTTGCCATAGGAGTTCCTGATGACGAGGTTTGATATAATCGACCATACCGCTGATGCCGGGATCGTTGCTTACGGGAACGACCTCAGGGAAGCTTTCGCCAACGCAGCCTACGGTATGTTCAGTTTAGTTGCCGAACTCAATGGTATAGGTGAAGGATCTTGCCATGAGGTCAATGTTGAAGCCACTGACCAAGAGGCACTGTTAGTAGCATGGCTTAATGAATTGCTCTATCTATTCGATGTCGAACGTGTCATCTTTCACAGATTCGATATAATAGAGTTAGAGAATAACCGGCTCCAGGCAAAGGCCTATGGGGAGAAGATAGATAAATCGCGCCATCTTCTCAAAACAGAGGTGAAAGCAGCTACCTACCACTCTCTGAAAATAGAGAAGGAAAACGGCTTCAGGATTCAGGTCATCCTGGATATGTAGGGGGATGTGAAATGCCAGCAGGTAAAAAGGGGAAGCTGATAAAAATAGACGATTATCGCTGGGCGATACCCAAGACCTACAAGCAGGGTATGCGGGTGCCCGGGCTAATCTTCGCTGATGAAAAAATGCTTGCCCATATAGAGGAGGAACAAGCGCTGGAGCAGGTAGCAAACGTAGCCTTCCTGCCTGGTATAGTAGGCTACTCACTGGCGATGCCCGACATCCACTGGGGCTATGGCTTCCCTATCGGCGGCGTTGCTGCAACCCAGGTTAGGGACGGCGTTATCTCGCCCGGCGGCGTTGGCTTCGATATCAACTGCGGCGTGCGCCTACTACGCACCAACCTCACTGTTGATGAGGTCAAGCCCAGGATAGAGGAACTTATCTCCGACCTTTTCACCAACATTCCATCCGGATTGGGGTCCGAGGGTAAAATAAAGCTCACGAGCAAACAGCTGGACAAGCTCATGCTCAAGGGCGCTGCCTGGGCCGTAGAGTCCGGGTACGGCGAACCGGAGGACTTAGAATATACCGAAGAGCGCGGATGTCTGCAAGGAGCCGATCCCGCTAAGGTAAGTGTTAAGGCGAAGAATCGCGGGATGCCGCAACCTGGCACCCTAGGCTCAGGGAACCACTTCCTTGAGATACAGGTAGTGGAAGAGATTTACAATCTCGAAATAGCCCATGCCTTCGGTGTAGAAGTCAAAGAGCAGATACTCCTTCTTATTCACACCGGCTCAAGAGGACTGGGGCATCAGGTCTGTGATGACTATCTGAAGACCATGGGTGCCGCCGTCAAGAAATATGGGATCGAGCTTCCCGACCGTCAGCTTGCATGTGCTCCCATAAAATCACCAGAAGGGCAAGCCTACCTGGCAGCTATGGCCTGCGCTGCCAATTATGCCTGGGCCAATCGCCAGTGTATAACCCATTGGGCCAGAGAGTCATTCAGCCGGGTGCTCTCAAAGAAAAGAAGTTCTCTTGGTATGGGGCTTATCTACGATGTGGCACATAATATAGCCAAGATAGAGAAGCATTACATTGAGGGTAAAAACTTAACAGTTTGTGTTCATCGCAAAGGCGCAACCCGGGCGTTCCCACCCAAGCACCCTGACCTGCCCCGAGCATATCGCAAAGCAGGACAGCCGGTGCTCATCCCCGGTGACATGGGACGTTACTCATACATAGCAGTAGGAACTGATAGGGCTATGGAGGAAACCTTCGGCTCCACATGCCACGGTGCGGGAAGACTTCAGAGCCGTTCTGCAGCGAAGAGAAGTATCCGTGGCGCTGACATTGCGGATGAGTTGACCGCCAAGGGAATTACCTTTCAGGTCGCAAGCATTGCATCCCTAGCAGAAGAAGCCTCGGCAGTCTATAAAGATGTAGCCGAAGTAGTGCATATAACGGAAGCGGCTGGTATCTCGCCCCGGGTAGCCAAAACCAGACCCATCGGAGTTATCAAGGGCTAGCCCCTGTCACGATGACTATCAAGCTTAGCATAGTCGCAACTGGGGCATGCATAAAGCCATTGCAGCAAGATACACAGGTGACTATAATTAGATAGATTAATGCAAGAGCGTGCTCTCATTAATGAAGCTTCAGAGACGTATTCATGGCTAAACCCATCAAGAGACATCTCCGAATCGGCAATGCACCCGCACAAGACGAGGGCAAACTGCTTGTTAGAATGCACCGAGATGACCTGCCCAAGGGTACCAAATGGAACAGATATATCCACCTTACAACTAAGAACACCAGAATAACGTGTAAAGTGCGAAACAATGAACTTGTTGAGGTACCACATCCGCGTGTGCATCAGCTAAATATCAACAAACATCTCAGACAGATACTTGGCATCAAAACGGGATCGGTATACGATTTTTACGTTAGCAAAGCGTCTTTCCTGAGAGCACCCTCATACGTCCTGCGGTTTCACCCCAATAAGACTGTTAGGCAGAATATGTTTACGAAAATAGTCCTAGCACTCGTGTTAATCCTCGCTATGCTTGGCGCAGCTATATATTACTTTGTCTTCTAATATCACTCTCTGCGATTTTCTCGCTTCACCTGACCAGATATAAAACCGACTTTCAATGCATTGGAAACACAAGTTGACAACTTCGGCCCATGTACCCTAAAATTGTTACCGCACACTTCACGCCGCCTGGTCACCGGCAGAAAGCCCCCATTTCTGAGGATAGAATGAAAATCAATGTCGCCCAGCAAATGAGAGAAGGTATAGGATCAGTTCGCCACTATGAGATTAATGAAGTGGGTGAGAATGGATTCCCTACCCGTGGCGATTTGCAACTACTTCGTACCAATCGCAGCATTCTGGTACGCGGTAATCTCGAGACTACCGCCAGGGAAGTGTGCAGCCGCTGCTTAGAAGAGTTTGACTATCCCCTATCCCTGGATATTGAGGAGGAATATTTCTTAACGAGAGACCCTGTTAGCGGTCAACCGCTTGATCCACCAACCGAATCCGGCGGCTTTATTATCGACGATAATAACGTCCTCGATTTAGACGAGGCAGTACGACAATATATTCTATTAGAACAACCCATGAAGCCTATATGCAGGGAGGGCTGCGCCGGATTATGTCCCCAGTGTGGTCATAACCTTAACTACGGAAAATGTGATTGTAAACAGGATCACGTTGACTCACCCTTGGACCGACTCCAGGAGTTACTTCCAGATAAGAAATCGAAAGGTAAATAAAGAGAGAGGTCTAACTGATAATGGCTCTGCCTAAGAGGAAATATGCCAAGGCCCGGCAGGGGAAAAGACGCAGCCACCTTAAGCTGGCTGTTCCTTCGCTCGTTCCCTGCCCCCAATGCCATAGTAACAAGCCTGCCCACCAAGTTTGTCCCTTTTGTGGGACCTACAGGGGAAGGCAGGTGATTACAGAAAGCAAGCCAGGGAGAAATCAATAGCCTGCGGAGGCAGCTCATGGTTGAGCTGAAGAAAACATCAATATCCAAGACGGCTTTCGTCTTTCCCGGCCAAGGTTCACAAACTGTGGGTATGGGCTACACGCTCTACCAGAGTTCACGTCAGGCCAGGGAAGTCTTCGAGGAGGCTGACTCTGCCCTCCAGATACCACTCTCACGCCTCTGTTTTGAGGGGCCTGAGGAAGAACTGCGCGAGACTATAAACGCCCAACCAGCGATACTGACCACCAGTGTCGCTTGCCTCAGAGTCGCCGCAGATTTTGGTATCCCATTAGAGCCTGCCCTTGTCGCTGGACACAGCCTCGGTGAGTATACTGCTCTCGTTGCTTCAAATACTATTGAATTCACCGACGCAGTCCGTCTCGTCAGAGAGCGAGGGCGCTTGATGCAGGAAGCGGGCAAGACCAAACCCGGAGGAATGGCCGCAATAATTGGCCTTGACGAAATATCTTTAGAGGCGGTATGTCTGGAGACCGGCGCTGAGATAGCTAACTTCAACTGCTCAGGGCAGATCGTTATCAGCGGCACGAGAGAGGCACTAGCCCGCTCTATGGACCTGGCCAAAGCGAGAGGAGCCAAACGGGTCGTACCCCTTCAGGTCAGCGGCGCTTTTCATTCCACCCTGATGCAGCCCACAATTGAGGGCATGTCCTTAGCTATTTCACGTATTGACCTGCACCTACCCGAAATCCCCATAGTTGCCAACAGTACTGCTCAACCTATGACCAGCGCCGACGAGGTTAAAGAGGAACTTATACAACAGCTCTGTCACTGCGTTCAGTGGCAGCCTTCAGTAGAATATATGGTGGAGGCCGGTGTCTCTACTTTCATCGAGATTGGCCCCGGACAGGTACTCACCGGCCTGATTAGAAGAATAAACGACAAGGTGCAAGTCCACAATATAAACGATATAGAGTCCATCAAATCCCTAATCCTCTGAAGGGGCTCTCTGTCTCACCTCAAATTCCACAACGAGGGTTAACAATGGACTTATCTACAAGGGTTGCTATAGTTACGGGAAGCGGCCAAGGCATCGGTCGCGAGATAGCGTTGACACTGGCAGAGCAAGGAGCCAGCGTTGTAATCAGTGATATCAACGCTATGACCGCGAATGATGTGGCATCTGAAATCGGAGCTAGAAAAGGAAAGAGCATCGCCATTGCCGCTGATGTTACTGTACAAGATGAAGTAACCCGACTCGTCGAGCAGACAATTACCTCCTTCGGTAAAATCGACATCCTGGTGAATAATGCCGGAATTACGCGAGATACCCTGCTCTTGAGAATGTCCGATACCGATTGGGATCAGGTATTGACTACTAACCTGAAAGGCGCTTTCCTTTGCACACAAGCGGTGCTGAGGCATATGGTTAAGCAACGCTGGGGGCGAATCATTAATATTGCCAGCGTCGTCGGCTTGATCGGCAACGCAGGACAAGCCAACTATGCCGCTGCAAAGGCTGGCTTAATAGGGCTCACTAAAGCCACCGCTCGAGAGGTCGCCTCACGAGGCATAACCGCAAACGCGGTCGCACCCGGATTTATAGACACCGAGATGACCAGAAAACTCAGTGATAATGCTAGGCAGGAATTCCTCAGGCAAATCCCCATCGGAAACATCGGCTCACCCAGGGATGTGGCTTACGCTGTGTCCTTCCTTGCTTCAGAGGAGGCACACTATATCACAGGACAGGTGCTGAACGTTGATGGCGGGATGGTCATGGCATGAATGATTCTAGGCCTCTCGGGGCAAACAAAGGTTACTATGGCACATATCAGGCGTAAAGCCAGAATCGCAGCACTGCAAGCGCTTTTTGAAAGTGATTCTTCCGGCCACAACCCTGAGAGCTCATTAAGCCGTCTGGCTGAGGAGCAAGTATTGCCCGAAATAGCACTATTATATGCCCAAGAATTGATTAGAGGGGTTCTCGATAACAAAGAGCGAATTGACTCACTCATTAAGACGCACGCACCTAACTGGCCTCTAGAGCAAATCTCAGCCATCGACAGAAATATTCTCAGGCTTGCAATTTTTGAGATTTTGATAGACAATAGAGTACCATCGAAGGCAGCCATAAATGAAGCTGTTGAACTGGGCAAAACCTTCGGCAGCTATAACTCATCCAGATTTATAAATGGAGTTCTGGGTTCCGTTAGTCGAATCAAGGTCAATAGCCAATAGTCGCTAATAATGTTATTATAGTAAGCAATTTCCAGAAAGGGGGTAGCAGTATGGCAACTATCCTTGAGCGGGTGAGAAAGATCATCGTCGACCAGCTTGGAGTAGACGAGGCAGAAGTCAAGGCCGATTCATCCTTCGTCGATGATCTTAATGCTGATTCCCTCGACCTCGTAGAACTGGTAATGTCCCTTGAGGAAGAGTTCAGTACAGAGGGTAATCGCCTTGAAATCCCGGATGAGGATGCCGAGAAGATAAAAACCGTACAAGATGCGGTTGATTATCTCAAAGAGCGGGGTATCGAGGACGAATAGCACCACGTTTAAAACCTCTGCGCCCGAACCATCGAACAAGGTTAATTACAGAAGAACCGCCGAATCAAAGCTATTATAACCACTTCGTGAACGAAGATACTCACCGCGGTTGAGTTTAAGTAAGGCAACTCCAACCGCGGTGATATTATTCTCTGCTATATATCGAAGAGAAGCCTCTCTTAACAACAACACCTGGTCACATTTATCGAAGGCTCATATCGACACGCAGTATTTATCTCAAGAAACAGGTTCATTGACTTGATATAGGGCCTGTGCTATCTTATCCTCAGATAATTAGTAGTGACAACAAATACTATCTGGTATCTAGCGGCAGGGGCAGGAGCGGGAATGCTGGCTGGGTTTCTGGGAATCGGCGGTGGAATCATCCTCGTTCCAGTGATAACCGGTCTCTTGTGGCTTGACCAACATAAGGCCCATGGCACTTCGCTCGCCATAATAATTCCCATCGCCATAGCGGGCACCGTTGTATACGCTCTACGGGGACAAGTCAGTTGGTCTCTTGTTGCAACGATAGGCTCAGGAAGCGTTATCGGCGTTATCTTAGGAGCGAAACTGATGATGAAGATCCCCCCTCACAGGCTGCAACAGGTTTTCGGCCTATATGCCATAGCTATTGCTATACTGCTGTTGCAAAGGTAGCTCGAGCGCATATGGACATCATAATCGGCATTATCGTGGGTTTTATCGCCGGGATATTCAGTGGAATTCTGGGTATAGGTGGTGGCACAATTGCAGTACCGGGTATGGTTCTACTTCTGGATACTGAGCAACATATAGCTCAGGGGGTATCGCTGACCGCCCTGCTCCTAACAGCCGTGGTCGGAACCTTTGTACACTATCGCCAGAAAAACCTCGATTTAAAGATGGTGATGTGGATTGCTCCCACAGCAGTGGTTTTTTCTATTCTTGGTTCCTGGGCCGCAGGTCGGGTTGATGCTGACTGGTTAACCCGCGTTTTCGCCATCGCATTGCTGGTTATTGGCTGCAGAATGTTACTAATCAGTAGAGGGGGGCAAGGTGTCCGCACTGGCTGAACTCTACCAGAAGATAGAAGCCTGCCGAGATTGCGAGGAGCTCGCCAGAAACCGAACCAAGGTAGTGCCCGGCGAGGGAGCTGAAAACGCACAAATTGTGTTCATCGGCGAGGCACCGGGCTTCCACGAGGACCAACAGGGTCGCCCCTTTGTGGGCCAGGCAGGGCAGTTCCTTGACTATCTGCTCAAATCAATTAACCTGACGCGCAACGATGTCTACATTTGTAACGTAATCAAATGCCGCCCACCAGAGAACCGCGATCCCCTTCCTATAGAAATCAATAATTGCCAGAAATGGCTTAATCTCCAGATCGAGTTGATCTCACCGAAGGTGATCGTCACCCTCGGTCGTTATTCACTGGCTAAATTCTTCCCCGGTGAATCAATCAGTAAAGTACACGGTAAGGAACGCAAGAAAGATAACACCATCTACTACCCCATGTATCACCCTGCCGCAGCCCTTCACCAGCAGAGCTTGCGACAGACTATCGAAGCAGATATGCAGAATATACCTGCTATACTAGCTCGAATAGATGAGATTCAGGAGGAGGAGAGCAAACCACAGCAGCTATCCATGTTCTAGCGTAAGGGCGTAAAATGGCAAAATCAAAGTCGAAAAAGAACAATGACAACCCTAGTGCAGCCAAGAGATTCTTAGCTCACAAGTGGATGGTGCTGCGGGTCACTGTTATAGCAGTGATAGTTGGGCTAGTAGCCTTTTTCCACGAGGTCGTTTTCGAGGTCATCGGCTTCGGCCTCGTCCTATGGCTTATATGGGCAGTCGTTGTTGCCGTTATAGCATGGAAGCGGAACTGGCAAACGCTGCGTAGACGATGGAACGTCTGGCCTGGCATGCTCCTCCTCACCGTAGCAATCTGGGATATACTCGCCTTGTTCAGCCCCGCATTCGCCATCGGCGAAACCAGCTTCGACACTGCAAGCCTCGGTGGTAATTTGGGAAGATATTTAGCTGGAACCGAAAGTGCTGGTGCACCACCCGCTCTACGTATCACGCTTCTTATGGTAGGAGGGGTTGCTTTCGTCGCTCCCGGCATAAGCTTAACATTTGTTAAGTTCATGCTTCTGTTAGCTAAGGGAGCAGTTACGGCGCTTTTTTCCAGTGTTTCGTGGCTTTTTACCACATTAGGACAACAATTAGCTCTGCTATACAATAAATATCCCCTGCATCAATTTCTCATGGGAGTGGCCGCTGCGCTCGGTCAGGTATTTCGCCGCCAGCGTGCAGTCGAGTCTGAAACGGCAGATATAGCTATATCTGTAGAACGTGATGTAAGCCACGGTGGAAAAGAACCTGAATCAGCCACGAAAGACATTGCAGCACCAAGGCCGGCAATTGACATTGAGGGGAGAGAGGCATTAGCTGCCTCTAGAAAAGGGCCTGCCCCTAGGCCAACCACCGCTGAAGCACACCTCCTGCCGCCTATCGGCATCCTGGATGAAATTTCCGAGGTTGAGTTTACAGAAGCGGACAACATGCAACGAGCGAGGTTGATAGAGGAGGCCCTTGCCAGCTACGGCGTTGATGCTAAAGTGGTGCAAATCAATCCGGGACCCTCTGTCACCCAGTTTGGCGTAGAGCCCGGCTGGGACCGCAAGTACAAGCGCATAGTCGAGCGAGACCAACAGGGCAGGGTCAAGCTGGATAAGGACGGTAATCCCATAGCGAGGCTAGAAGAGGTATCTAAGACGAGAGTTAAGGTAGAGCGTATTACCGCCCTAGGCAATAACCTCGCCCTTGCCCTTGCCTCGCCCAGCATCAGAATCGAAGCACCTGTACCCGGTAAATCGCTCGTAGGTATAGAAGTTCCCAATACCAGCTCCTCCGTTGTACATATCAGGAGTGTAATTGAGAGTTCGAGCTTCGAGAAGATAAAATCTAAATCAAAGCTGTCTATCGCTCTGGGCAAAGGTGCTGCTGGCGAGCCTGTAGCCGCCGACCTCGCCAAGATGCCTCACCTGCTCATAGCCGGAACGACCGGAAGCGGCAAGACAGTCTGTATTAACTCCATTATCGCCTGCCTGTTAATGTATAATACGCCGCAGGATGTCCGCTTTTTACTCATTGACCCCAAGCGAGTGGAGCTCGTTAGCTTCGACGGTATACCTCACCTGATATCACCCGTCGTCATTGAAGTAGATAAAGCAATCGAGTCCCTCCGCCGGGTAATCAAAGAGATGGATAACCGCTACCGAAAATTTTCAGCGGTAGGAGTACGCAATATAGAGGGCTACAACAGCAGTAAGCTTACAGCCGAGCCATTACCCTACCTGGTGGTTATCGTCGATGAACTGGCTGACCTTATGATGACCGCTGCCGAGGTAGTCGAGCCTTCGATTTGCCGCCTGGCTCAACTGTCGAGAGCTACCGGTATCCACCTCGTCATCGCCACCCAGCGTCCTTCAGTTGATGTAGTGACAGGATTAATCAAGGCAAACTTCCCCACCAGGATAGCTTTTGCAGTAGCATCACTCGTAGATTCACGCACCATACTAGATACCGGAGGTGCGGAGAAGTTGCTGGGGCGTGGGGACATGCTCTACATGCCACCCGATATCGCCAAGCCCAAGCGACTGCGAGGTTGCTTTACGTCAGACCAGGAGATAGAAAAACTGGTTAAATTCTGGCAACAGCAAAAGGAATACGTTCTTCAGCAGCAGCCTGAGGACCCCATAGCCAAGGAATTCGCATCCCTGAAGACCGAGGAGTTAAGCTCAGATGATCCAATGCTGGTAGCAGCGAGAAGATTGGCAAGGGACAGCGGTCACATTTCCACTTCGTTCCTCCAGCGTCGTCTCCATATCGGCTATCCACGAGCAGCAAGGATCATGGACACTCTGGAGCAGGAGGGTGTTATCAGCCGAAGTGAACCCAGTGGACCCGCGGAGGTAGTTGACCTTGAGGTCGATGATTTTGATAGAGTTGAGGAGTAGGAATGAAGGACAAGAAAGATTTCTCTGCGCAGACCGCAAATCAAGTGGATTCCGTTGAGGAGCAGCAACCTGAAGAGGAGTACTGCTTATTCTGTGGCATCGATGTTTCCAAGTCAGAGCTTTTTCATCGTTATCGCGTTTGTCCTGAGTGCAGATTCCATCATAGCCTCCCCGCCCGTCAACGTATAGAAGTTCTTGCTGACGCTGGAAGCTTCAAAGAGACGAACCGATTTCTCATATCCATAGACCCCCTCTCTTTTTCAGGAAAGGAGTTATACGAGGAACGTATTCATGAGGCCCAACTCAGGACCGGGCTAACCGAGGCAGTGCTTACCGGTGTATGCACTATTGGCGGCAATCCCACAGCCATCGCCGTCCTCGATTTCGGTTTTATGGGTGGGAATATGGGCGGCGTAGTCGGTGAAAAGGTAGCGCTGACGTTTGAACTTGCTGCTAAGAGGAAAATACCTATTGTCACAGTAATATCCAGCGGCGGTGCCAGATTACAGGAGGGCGTACTCTCATTGATGCAGATGGCCAAGACCGCGGCGGCAGCCAAGCGCCTTCACGCCCAAAGGCTCCCTCATATCTCGGTTTTAACAAATCCCGCCAGTGGGGAGGTCTATGCAAGCTTCCCTAATCTCGGAGATGTGATCCTGGCAGAACCTCAGGCCCTTATTGGTTTCGCACCACTACGCGTGGTGCAGGAGACTTCAGGAAAACCGCTCCCTAAAGGCAGTCACACTTCCGAGGACCACCTGAATCACGGCATGATCGACCAGGTCGTCGACCGCACCAAGCTGCGCCAGCTACTGTCCATCCTCCTCGACCTGCTCAGCGCCAGATATCGACTCACCATGACAAAGAGAGGTCAACCATATCCTGTTCTCGAGCACCCTGAAGAGCAGGCCTGGGAGACGGTACAGCTAGCGCGTCACGAGCAGAGACCAACTGCTTTGGACTATATCTCGAGAATCACAACATCTTTCATCGAACTCCACGGCGACCGGCACTACGGTGACGACAATGCAGTGGTATGTGGAATCGCTGAATTCAGCGGGGAGGCCGTCATTATTATCGGTCAGGAAAGGAGCCACAACAAAGGTCGTGCCTACCCTGAGGGTTTTCGCAAGGCACAGAGAGCCATGAGAATGGCGGCGGTATTTGGGATGCCCGTAATTACTCTGATCGATACCCCGGGGGCTTATCCCGGGATAGATTCCGAAGAGCGGGGCATAGGTCAAGCGATTGCCAGCACCATGGCTCTCATGTCAGACCTTCCTACTCCCATAGTCTCGGTCATCATCGGGCAAGGCGGAAGCGAGGGTGCACTGGCCTTAGGAGTTGCCGATCGAATCCTAATGCTCGAGAACGCAATCTATTCCGTCATCTCACCAGAGGACGCAGCATCGATCATCTACCGAGATACCAAGAAAGCTGAGAAGATTGCATCATCCTTGAGACTGACAGCGACGGATTGCAAGGAACTGGGTGTCATAGATGCCATTGTTCCGGAGCCAGAGGGAGGCGCACATAAGGATCCCGAGGAAGCTGCCCGCCTATTGAAAAATTCGATTCTTCGCGCTCTTCTGGACGTGCAACAACTCTCCCCATCCAAGATAGTGAAAAATCGTTATAAGAAATATCGCCGCATGGGGGAATACAGCTCATACTTCAGGGCTGCGATATCGAAAGAGGTGTCTGAACTCCAAGACCTGCTGCATCGCGGCTTTTCCATGCTGAGGGAGCGCCTTTCTACATCTGAAAAGGAAGAGGACCAACATAACTAAAAGAGTCAGGACGTTTGACAGTCCTGGACTGTGAACAGACCCGACGGCGCACCGTAAGCTTTGAAATAACGTATTTTGAAGCAAAGACTTGACAATAAGTGGTACAATATAATAGTCCGCTATCTAATTAGGCGACAGAGGCAATTATGGACTCTAGGATAATTTTATATTGTATTTCAGGCACATTGGCAGTCCGACAGTCCATTTATTTGCTAAGAGAGCAGATATGACATCGAAGCGATTAGTATCTATAGGGCAGGTAATAAAAGAGGCAGTTAACGAGTTCCTTACTGACAACTGCCCTCACCTGGCGGCCTCTGTCTCTTTCTACCTCATCCTCTGCCTCTTCCCCCTGATTCTGGCAGCAGCCTCGATATTCGGTTTCATTGTACGGGAACCGGGCGCCAAGGCCGATGTTATTGAAGCAATAACCGATTTCCTTCCCGTATCAGGAGAGTTCATTCAGGGAACGGTTTCTTCTGTATCGAAAAGCTGGGGTGCCGCGGGGATAATAGCGACCATAGGTCTCATATGGGCGGGAATGGCTGTATTTAATGCTCTCAGGAAATCGCTGAACGCCGCATGGGGTGTCAAGCAGCCACGTCCCTTCCTCACTGAGAGATTAATGGAGTTCCTGATGATGACCGGTTTCGGTGCGCTTATGCTCATATCAATCGGCCTGACAACTGCTTTCAAGGTCTTCGGCGAGCAATTTACGGAAGGCAGCCTGCTCTGGCACTCCGCCGCTATCGCAACCAGCATTTTGGTCTCGTTCCTGGCTTTTCTCTTTCTCTACAAGCTCGTCCCCAATACCAAAGTCTACTGGCGACATGCAGCCGTAGGAGCACTGGCGGCAGCTTTGCTTTTCGAGCTTGTCAAAAACTTCTTCGCTCTCTTTGTAGCCGACTTCGCAACCTATAACATTGTCTACGGCGCCGTAAGTATCATCATCGCCCTGATGATATGGGCCTATGTATCAGCGGTTATCATGCTCTTCTGCGCCAAAATAACATCCATATACCCCAGGATAAGAGCAGCCCTGAAAGCAGAGGAGCTTCCTGACGAAACTATACAGGAGAAGCTCGCCACTCTTTCACCTTCAGCATTTATGTTTGTCGGCAATATATCATCGTTGACCTCAAATGGTGTCGGAGCACTCCGCCGGCTGATGCTGGGAAAAGGTTAGCGCCCAAATCCTCCCTTGAATGCCCACCCCCTAAAAGATTACAATTGATATATCTCAAGGCGTTAGCACTACGCTCACACACGCGTTTCATGGTTAGCCCTTGGATAGATTCAGAACATACCCTGTCGAACCATGAACAAACCTTTCACTGGCCTGGCCTGTCCTGAGCGAAGCCGAAGTGCGCCATGTTAATGGATTGAACTCTATTTATGAACTACGGTGAGAGGCAATCTAAGGTGATTAAATCCAAGATATTTTTTCTATTCCTTGTGGTCTTGTTGCTGGTCAGCGCATGTAACACTACGTCTCATCAAGCGAGCACTCCTACCCCGACCGTGAATCCCACACAGCATTCAACAGCGACGCCTACACCTATCCAAACCCCTGCTCCATCGAACCAGACCTATACATCACCCTTCCCATCCATCGCCGATATCGTGGATATGGTAAAACCAGCGGTAGTTTACATCTCCGTCGAGTACATTGAATCCTCTTTTTTCTTCAGGTCCACGAGCACCAAGAGTGGCTCCGGCGTGATTCTCAGCCCTGATGGCTATATTCTGACTAACAGCCACGTTATCGAGGATGCCGAAAAAATTGAGGTGCTGCTCCCAGACGAAGTGGATACCCATCCGGCTGAAATCATAGGCACGGATTCACTCAGCGACCTCGCAGTGATTAAGATAGATGGACATAACCTCCCCACTGCTGAGTTCGGCGATCCGTCAAAGCTTCGGGTCGGTGACTGGGTAGTAGCGATGGGCAGTCCCCTATCTACCATTCTTGGCGCAGAAGGCGGCCCCTCGGTAACCATAGGCATAGTGAGCAATCTCGAGCGCTCCTTTAACCTGGAAGATAGCGCATATTACGATGTAATCCAGACGGATGCCGCTATCAACCCCGGAAATAGCGGCGGTCCGCTGATAAACCTAGAGGGCCAGGTGGTAGGGATTAACACCTTCATCATTTATACAGCGCAGAATATAGGGTTCGCGGTGAGCGCCAGTACTGCCCAGCGAGTGTACGAGGACCTTGTCGAATTCGGAGATGTTATCCGTCCATACTTAGGCGTCACCCTGCGAACAGTAACACCGGCGCTCGCCACTGAACTCGGGTTGGCAAAGAATCGAGGGGTTTTAATCTGGTACGTCGAGCCCGATAGCCCGGCATGGAAAGAGGGTCTCGAGGTTGATGATGTCATCACGCACTTCCAGGGGCAAGAAGTAACGGAGGCCTCCCAGCTAATAAAGCTCTTATGGCAGTACGAAGTCGGGGACAAGGTGCAAATAATCTACTACCGGGGAACCGAGCAGCATATAGCCTGGGTAAGCCTCGTGGAGAGACCGGAAGACCGTTAGCGGCTCAGCCTCTTCACCGCCAGCGTCACCTCATTACCTTCGAGGACGTGGCTTTTTACAAAGGCATCATCCGGAGGGCTTCCCTCGACCAGTGCTCTTGACAGTGTTTCCTGTTTAATATAGCTGGCGAACTCATTCATTACCCGCTTGATCGATTCACCCCCCTGGTAGCAGGTCTCGATATAATCAGCGATATCGAAGCCGGCTTGCTTTCGCATCGTTTGCAGACGGTGAACCAGTTCTCGTGCCATACCTTCATCGGCAAGCTCAGGAGTAATGTCACTGTCCAGCATCACTTCCAGACCACCCTCCTCGGCAACAGGCCAATCAGGGTGTTCGTCAGTTTGAATCCTATCGACAGTATGTAACTCCTTGACATTAAGCTCATCGAGCACCTGCGGGGCCATTTGCCTTAAAATCTCTTTCTCACGTTCAGTTCTCACCCTGACCAGAACCTTAGCCAACGGCTGGCGCACCTTCAAGCTCGCCCTGGCGCGTGCAGAGCGTCCCAGACTCGACACTGTCATCACCAGATGAGTAGCAGAAGATAACTTCTCGTCAATCTTGCTCAGGTCGGCTTGGGGGTAATCCGTGAAATGAACGCTCTCCGGAGCGCCCTCATCAACCACCCTGACCAGGTTCTGATACATCTCCTCGGCGATGAACGGGATAAAAGGAGCCAGCAGCCTTGCCAGGGTTACTAAACAATCGTAAAGGGTGGTATAAGCCGCTTGCTTGTCGGTGTCGTTCTCACTCTTCCAGAACCGCCTCCGGCTCCTCCTCACGTACCAGTTAGAGAGGGCCTGCACAAAATCCTCGAGCTTCCTTCCCGCCCCCGTGGGATCGTATTCATCGAGTGCGCGTGTCACTCCATCTACAAGCTGGTTGAGCTCCGAGAGTATCCAGCGGTCGAGCTCGGGCAGAGACTCTGGGGTAACAGCAGTACGAGGGTCGAACTTATCAATATTGGCGTAGGTCACAAAGAATGAGTAGGTATTCCACAGTGTCAGCAGAAACTTGCGTACTACTTCGTCGACATACTGTTTGGAGAAGCGGCGCACGTTGCCCGGTGGGGACGACGTATATAAATACCAGCGCAGAGCATCGGCACCGCTGCTGTCCAGTACCTCCTCAGGTGTAACGACATTGCCCTTCGATTTGCTCATTTTCTCCCCGGCGCTGTCAAGGATATGGCCGAGGCAAATCACGTTCCTGAAGCAGGGCTGCTCCTCGATCAGTATGGATATGGCATGCAGGCTGTAGAACCATCCCCTTGTCTGGTCCACCGCCTCACAGATGTAGTCGGCGGGGAAGCGGCTCTGGAAGATATCGCGGTTCTCGAAAGGATAGTGCCACTGGGCGAAAGGCATTGCCCCGGAGTCAAACCAGCAGTCTATGACCTCGGCCACACGGCGCATCTCCTGTTTACATTCGGGGCAATCGTATGTCACTTCGTCAATATAGGGGCGGTGCAAATCCGTAAGCTGAGATACTCCCGTAACACCCTGCTTGCCTTTCAACTCATCGACGCTTCCTATGCACTCCTCGCGGCTACAGCCCTGACAGCGCCAGATTGGCAGCGGCGTCCCCCAGTAGCGCTCGCGGGAGAAAGCCCAGTCAACGTTATTGTTCAGCCAGTCGCCGAACCGCCCCCGCTTGATGTACTCAGGATACCAGTTTATCTCCTCGTTCCCCGAGATGAGCCTTTCCTTTTTCGCCGTGGTCCGGATATACCACGAGGGCTTAGCGTAGTAGAGCAGCGGCGTGGCGCAGCGCCAGCAGAAGGGGTAGGTGTGGCGAATGGTCTCACTGCGGTAGAGAAGACCCCGCGATCCAAGGTCTTCGAGGATGAGCGGGTCTGCTTCTTTAACAAAAAGTCCAGCGAAGCGATAGGTGCCCTGAACGACGCCCTCTAAATCAACGTAATCCCGCACAAAGTCCAGCCATTTATCCATACCTACTTCAAAGTCCACATCGCCAAAGGCAGGTGCGATATGTACAATGCCGGTGCCGTCCTCTAAGGAAACAAAATCACCAGCAATAACCGGATAATTGAAGACTCCCCCTTCTGCCCAATTAATGTCAGCAGAAGGTTCTTTTGCTTCTTCCCATGGGCCTTTTTCCTCCCATGTGTCCATTCTGCGAACAGGTACTTCAAAGTCGAACGGATTAAATAGCGGCTTATACCTCAGTTCAACTAAAGAACTACCTTCAACTCTTGCAACCTCCCTGTAGCCTTCAAGCCCCACCATAAATACAAGCGCCGAAGCCATGATAAGGTAGTCATTCTTACCCTCCATCACCGAATACTCGGCATCCGGCGCCACAGCCAGAGCCGTATTCCCGGGGAGCGTCCAGGGGGTAGTAGTCCATGCCAGCAGGTAGACGGGCTTATCCCCCACCAACTCAAGAAGCCACTCTGCAAAATCAGCTTCCCTATCACCATAACCCTTTCTTAGTTTGTCTAGAAAGCCCGTACTCGTATATAGTGATTTCGCCGTCTCAAATTTTACGTAAATCGAAGGGTCGTCCGCCTCCTCGTAGCCCAGTGCAACCTCATGGGATGACAGCGAGGTTTCACAGCGCGGGCAATGCGGTGTAACCTTATAGCCCTGATAAATGAGCCCCTTATCCCAGAGTTGTTTTATTATCCACCAGCAGGTCTCGATATAGCTGTTGTCGAAGGTTATATAGGGATGCTCCATATCTATCCAGAACCCTATACGGTCGGTAAGCTCCTCCCACTCCTTAACATACTTGAGCACGTTTTGTCGGCAACGGCTGTTGAACTCAGCAATACCGTACTTCTCGATATCAGGCTTGCTCTTGAGCCCCAGCTCGTTCTCGACCTCAAGCTCAACCGGAAGCCCGTGGGTATCCCAGCCGGCACCGCGCGGGACGTAATATCCCTTCATCGTCTTATAGCGGGGAAATATATCCTTGAACACCCTCGCCAGTACGTGGTGGATTCCCGGGCTGGCATTAGCCGTCGGTGGCCCATCATAGAGCACGTAGAGAGGGGCACCCTGACGCTGCTCCACGCTCTTCTCGAAGGCACGCTTCTCCTTCCAGAAGGTGAGGATTCGACGCTCCAGCTCAGGGAAGCTCACCTTGCTGGTCACCGGTTTGAACATTCAGTCCTCCTGCTAAAACAGAAAGTCCCATCCCCGAAGGGACGAGACTTTATTCCCGCGGTACCACCCTTCTTCCCCGACTTGTCGGGGCTCTCATGAAGGCACGTGTTCATACCCCGTCCGGGATAACGGTGGACGAGACCGGCCAAGTCTACTCCCCCACCTCATGCGGGGTTTCGGTTGGCGGCTCAGGAGGGATTTTCGAACGGGTTAGTCACATCTGCTCACACCGTACCAGACTCGCTGGGTGATACGCCCGTCTACTCGTCTCCGTCGCTGCCTTTACACGAAGGAACTTAACATATTGTAGCGTGGTTGTCAACGCCTGAATCGCACAGCTATCTTCCGGGGAAGTTCGCCGGCCGCTTCTCTATAAATGCTGCTATTCCCTCCTGGAAGTCCTCGGTCGTGCCATGCGCGGTCATTGCCAGCATCTCCAGCTCCAGCCCGGTATCCAGGCTGCCTTCCATGCCGCGATTGACCAATTTCTTAACGGCTTTCGCCGCCATCGGGCTCTTGCTCACCAGCTTCTCGACCAATTCGTTAGTCGCCTCCTCCAGTTTATCAGCGGGAGCTACCTTGTTAATTAACCCCAGTCTCTCCGCCTCAGCCGGGGAGATTCTATCTCCGGTGAAGAGAAGCTCCTTTGCCTTCCTGATGCCGATAAGGCGCGGCAGCCTCTGAGTAGCGCCACCTGCCGGCACCAAGCCACGGTTAGCATGTTGATCGGAGAGCTTTGCATCTTCAGCGGCGATAGCCAGGTCGCAGACCATGACCAGTTCCAGGCCGCCGGCGTATGCCATGCCCTGTACTACCGCTATCGTAGGCACACTGATATTCTCAATAGCACTAAACGTTTTATTCCACAGCCGCAGGAAATAGTCCCGGGGCTTACCTTCAGGAATATTAGCAACTCCGGTGAGGTCTGCGCCAGTGCAGAACGCCCTGCCGGTAGCGGTTATTACCACCACCCTGACCGAGATATCATTATCGATATCCTCCGCCGCCGCACCCAGTTCCTCAAGCGTCTTCGCATCCAGTGCATTGAGCACATCAGGGCGATTCAGGGTTATTCTCGCCACTCCATCCTTCTTCTCGAAAATTATGTTATTGTACTCCATAACAAACCTCCCGCTTAGTTAATAAATCGGGGCTAGAAAGCCCCTCCCAGAGACCGCACAATGTGATGAGAGCCCCAAAATCCTTGACGTCCAGCTCAACCGCTGTTGCTGCCCTTCGAGAGAATGGCGACCTTGCGAGCTTCGCCCATCCCTATACTCTGCGTCGTTACATAGGGATTATCCCTCAACTCCAGGTGGATAATCCTGCGTTCTGCGGGGGTCATGGGCTCCAGGGTCACCGATCTTCCCGTATTTCTCACTTGCTCCGCCAAACGCTGCGCCATGAGCCGTAAAGACTCGTGACGCCGTTTCTTATATCCTTCAACATCGACAGTCACTCCGACACGTGACTTCATATGTCTGCTGACAATAAGGTTTATTAAATACTGTAGAGAGGAGAGGGTCTCACCCCTCCTTCCAATGAGGATACCTAAATCATCTCCCCTGATGTCGAGCGTCACCGACGCCTCGTCCCCACTTCCCTCTACCACCAGATTAACGCTGGCGGATATATCGATCATCGGCAAGACGCTTTCCAGAACCTCTTTAGCCATACCCCCTACTTCAGAACTATCCCCTGATAATAGCTCCAGCGGTGTTACCCTCACCGTGACCTCCCCGGAGCCCAGACCGAAGAGGCCTCCCTTACCTTTCTTAACGATGACCACCTCCACCTCAGAGCGGCTGAGTCCCAGTTCCGCTAGAGCGATTTCAACGGCTTCTTCTTCTGATTTTGCGCTTACCTCGATGCTTTCCATGACCTACCTTCTTTCGACGGGAGCTTGCCTCCCTCACAACAGGTTTCTTTCCTCCACCCGTGGTGTCAGCCCCGGCGGCCTCCGGCTGCGATGCAACCACACCCGCATCGCTACCGCCACTCTCCGAAGCTCCCGTAGTACTTGCTGGAGTTCTGACCGGACCCGGAGGGCCTCCTCTCAACGTTGCCAGAGACGGTATTCTTAGAGACCCCCAGCCGGTTACGCGGTATTGTACCAAGATGGATATCAGGTTCGTGAGCAACCAGTACAGAGAGAGACCGCTGGGAAAAGTTAATGCAAAGAAGCCAAACATAAGTGGCATAATCCAGAGCAGCATGCGCTGCATCGACTGCTGCGAAGGGTCAGCAGATGGCGATGAAGACATCTTCTGCAGTATCCACATACTCACCGCCACCAGAATCGCCATGATGAGACTGCCGCTGCCCAGGTCAAGCCCGAGGAAGTGACTATCCAGCGGCACCTGTTCTTGAATCACCGACCATGAATAGAGCTGTTTAGACAAGCCAATAAGGTTCTCAGGAGCATAACCCAGGCCCTGTATAACCGACTGGTACAAGCCTATCCAGATGGGGAACTGGACCAGCATAGGCAATGCACATCCAAAGGGATTAACCCCGTGTTCCTTGTAGAGCTTCTGTATTTCCGGACCAAGCTTTTCTTTATCCTTGGCGTATTTCTTCTGCAGTTCCTTAAGCTTGGGCTGCAGCTCCTGCATTGCCCTGGTGGAGCGTATCTGCCTCAAGCTGAGCGGTATAGTAACCCCACGGACGATGATGGTTAGGATGATGATGGCTAATCCGAAGCTTCCGAAAAAGACCTTAGTCAGCAGGATGAGGAAGTTCAACATCGGCTGTAGAATGACGATGTCGAAGAGCTCTATCGGAGAGACAAATCCGCCGACAAAGAGGAACACCAGTACCAGCAGAATCAGGAGGACAATATTCCTGGTTTTAGGCATAGCTTCCGTCTATCTCACTGACTGAGTGGAACGCTCCAGTTCTGACGCCCTGTCGCGCCCTCAAAGGTATAAAGTCTATTATCCTGAGCATTTATGTAGACCGTACCCCCGGATGCGAAAATAGGTGCGAGCACGTGGGCATCGAGATCGACAACATTAGGCCACTTACTCTTGCCCGTCTCTACATCCAGACCAAAGACTTCGCCTTCTTCCGTCGCCACCACCAGCACATCACCTACGATAACGGGAGACGACTTTATCTCGCTTCCCGCATCAAAGGGTTCCGCCCATCCCGAATACAACTCGCCGGTATCTGCCTCAATGGCGTAAACCCTGTGGTCCAGAGAGCAAGCGTAGATGGTACCATTCGCATAAAGAGCCTGCGACCAGAACCAGTTATCCGCCTGTTCGAAGACCCACTTCTGTTCGCCGGTATCAGCATCTAGGGCGTAGAACCTGCTGTCGAACGCACCAATGTAGACTACATCCCCAACGATGAGCGGTGTCGAGGCAATGGCACCTTGGGCCTTGAACTCCCACTTCAGTTCACCTGTGTCGGCATCGATAGCGTAGAGTTTCTGGTCCAGTGACCCGAAGTAAACGGTTCCATCATAGACCACAGGGGTTGACCATATCTTGTCATCAGTCTGGAAAGGCTTAAATCCCGCCTTCGGCCTGCCCTCGTATGTGGTTACATTCGCCTCCAGGGCATAAAGCTTCCCATCGGAGCAGCCAACGAATACTGTATTGTTAGCGACAGCCACGCCGCCAGCGATAGGGCTGCCTGTGTCGTACTTCCACTTATCTGCCCGATATTCTGTATCGACAGCATAGACCCTTCCATTGTAGGATGATACATAAACCACCCCATCGGCTACGACCGGGACACCGTAGAGCAACCCCGCCCTGAACTGCCCACCCCCACTACAGGCGATCATGCTGCCTCCCTGCTCGCCTGGCGGCTCCCATTCCCACAGTCTCCCGCCCTCGGGGTTCAGGGCGACAACCGTTCCCCCCATGGTCCCGACATACAGTTTCTCGCCCTCAGATGCAATCCCGGGCCACCCTCTTGGCCCCATGCAGCCCGACAGCACTAAACAGGAGAGGATGACAACAATAATGAGGGCTTTCTTGGTTCGAGCCTGTTTAATGTAAAACATTCAAATATCGCTAACAGACAGGCGGAGCATGACAAGGCATGGAAAGCGGTCAGGGAACAGGGTCAAAACCGCCCCTGTTCAGGGGATGACAGCGGCAGATACGCTTCGCAGTCAGCCAGCCACCCTTTACCACCCCGTACTTGTCAATCGCCTCGTAGCCATAGTGGGAACAGGAGGGCACAAAACGACAGGAGGACGGCGTATTCGGAGAAATAGCCACCTGATAGAATCTTATGAAGATTAAAGCTAACCTCTTCAACCCTATGCCCTGAAAATTCCCTGGCTTTTAATTCGTATTTATTAAAATCTGCGCTCTGTGCAGCAACCTCGTCACCGCCGCCTCAATTTGCCGATAGCTCGCTGTCGCTGCCTTACCACGAGCGATTAATACCATATCCCATCCCGTCGTGGTCGGGGTCGTTCTCGTTACTTCGCGCAGCAGCCTCTTCACCCGGTTGCGCACCACCGCATTCCCCAGGCGCTTGCTGGTTACAAAACCGTACCTGTTATGCTCAAGACCGTTGGGTGCCGCCCGTAGAACGACAAACTCGCTCGCCCACGTCCCACCCCGCTCGAAAACCCCGGTAAACTCCGAATTTTTCCTCAGCCTCTCCTCTTTACCCATTCCACCACAGCAATCCTAAACCGCAAGCCTGGAGCGACCCTTGAGCCGCCTTCGCTTTAGCAGCAACCGGCCGGCGCGGGTCGCCATGCGTGCGCGGAAACCGTGCTTTCTCTTCCGGGGAATCTTCTTCGGCTGGTAGGTTCTCTTGGGCATCTCTTTCTACCTAAATCGGGTGCTATTATACTTTACCCCGCTCTGCGCTGTCAATTTGCGAGCATTCTCCTAAAGGGTATGCTTCAGCACGACAATCTCAGTCGCCTCCGGAAGCTGCCCTTTCTTCAGCTCCACTTCACTGGAATCCAGCCTCTTAACATCGGGCTTGCCTTTGATAAACTCATCTACCCCCGTAATAGGAAATGAACACTTATCATTCCTATAGTGCATGGGCAGCACTATCAGGGGCTTGATTTGCTCGCATATCGCACTGGCTGTGGCGGCGTCTATGGTAAAATAGCCCCCCACAGGAATCATGAGAACGTCTACCTGCCCCAGTTCAGCGACCTCGGACTCCGTTAGCTTATGCCCCAAGTCACCCATATGGCAAATTCTCACGCCATCAACAGTGAAACAGAATAACGTATTTTCTCCCCTATCCCTCCCCTTTGAGGTATCGTGGTACGTCGCCATTCCCTTGAACTCGATCGCCCCAACCCTTTCTGTTCCCGGCTTGCTGACCTGCCTGGGGTTCCCCCTGACACGTGCACCGTAATGGTCGCCATGCTTATGAGTGACGACCATGATGTCAGCCGCCTCCTCGATAGGATTATAGCTGAGGCCGGGGTAATCCCCGAACGGGTCGGTTATTATCCTCATACCATCCTCCGCCGTGATCATGAACGACGCATGTCCAAGCCATTCTATCTTCATGATAACACCCTCCTTCGGTACTCCGTTTTAACTGGTTATTGGCTTCTCGGCGAGAGCCAGCGCCAGATTGGTCAGCGTCCGTACGGCAACTCCGGTGGCTCCCTTAATTAAATAACCCTGCTCCTTCCTGAGGAAAGAAGGCCCTGCGATGTCCAGATGAGCCCAGGGAGTGTCTTCGCTGAACTCAGCGAGGAACTGGGCAGCGGAAATAGCACCTGCATATCTTCCGCCGCTATTCTTGATGTCAGCCACCTCGCTCTTGTTCAACTCCTTGTACTCCTCGTACAAGGGGAGCTGCCAGATTTTCTCCCCCCCCTCCTCACCAGCCTTGATTACCCGATTCACCATCTCCTGGTCATTGCCCAAAACCCCGCTGCATACATAGCCCAAGGCTACAATACAGGAACCCGTGAGCGTGGCGATGTCCACAAGTGGCGAAAGCTCAAGGCTCTTGGCATAACACAGGGCATCGGCGAGAATCAACCTCCCCTCGGCATCGGTGTTCGCCACCTCTATCGTCTTGCCGTTCATCGCCCTGAGGACGTCCCCCGGCTTGAGCGCAGCGCCCCCGGGTAGGTTCTCGGTCGCCGGTACAAGACCCGTGACGTTAATCCAGGGCTTGAGCTCCGCGATAGCCCGCATGGCGGCGATGACCGCTGCGCCTCCCGCCATATCACCCTTCATCTCGTGCATATTCTCCGATGGCTTGATAGAGATGCCCCCCGAGTCAAAGGTTATCCCCTTGCCTACAAAGCCCAGTGGTTTCGCCTCGGGGTCACCCCCCTTATAGCGTATAATGATAAACTTGGGAGGCTGTTTGCTGCCCTGGGCGACACCCAGAAGCGCCCCCATCCCGAGTTCCTCCATCTCCTTAGCCTCAAGTACCGAGAATTCCAGACCCCAGTCAGAAGCGACTCGACGTGCTGTCTCCGCCACGTCGGAGGGGGTCATATAGTTGGCAGGCTCATTGACCATATCACGGGCGAAGTTGGTGGCCTCCGCCATAACCCAGCCCCGCTTAGCGCTCTGCTCCAGAAGCGTAACCCTTTTTTTATCACGCTCTACAATAAGCAGTTCCTGTATCTCTCCATACTCAGGGTCTTTAGTGATATGCTTGCGGAAGGTATACAGCCCAATAATACCCCCCTCCACCAGAGCCTGTACCGCCTTCTCGGCATCAAGACCTCCCGCCCCTGCCCCATGTATGATGGTTGCCATATTTTTAACGCCCGTCTTTCTCAAGGTGCGGCACGCCGCTGACATTACATTGCGAATGGAGTCATAGGTGAACTTCTCCCGCTTGCCCAGCCCCACTACCGCGACACGTTCCGGCTCAATCCTGCCCATTGTATGGAGCAGCGTAACCTCGTTGAGCTTGCCTTTAATTTCGCCCTCGGCGATAAGCTTGCTGATAATCCCGTCCAGCGCCTTGTCGACAGCGCCAGTGGCACCGCCGGGCTTCTCCACACCTTCGAAGAGATTGACTATAGCAGCATCGACCTTGACCTTGGTGACATCACCCGAGATAACCTTTACCTCCACGTATTCCTCCTTGCCTAATCGTTCAAAGCGTGTCAATTGTATCAGAAAGGCGGAAAATTTCAAAAAGGGTTATAAAAAATGGAGGAGGTAGGTGGTGTGCAGAAGTGTAACGAAGGCCTTTGTTTGTAGTTAAAACGGGGGCTTGAAGCGCACCCGGAGCAGTCCCTTCACGTCCTCCCAGGCGGTACTTGCGACATGAACCCTGGTGTCAGGGTCATCCGTCCACTCCACGGGCACCTCTTTGATGCGATAGCCCTTTCTCTTCGACAGAAGCAGGAGCTCGGTATCGAAGAACCAAGCCTGGTCCTTAATCAAGGGCACAACCTCCTGCACCACCTTGCGCTTCACTGCCTTGAAGCCGCACTGTGCGTCCCTGAAGCCGGGGCGGAACATGAGCTTTATCAGCATATTGTAGCCACGTGACGTTATCTCGCGCTTTGTGCTGCGGCCGATTACCTTCGAGCCCGGCATCAGCCGCGAGCCGATAGCAACCTCGTAGCCCTCCTCATCGATGGCGCCGATCAGCCTAGGGAAAGCCTCCAGGTTGGTAGAGAGGTCGACATCCATATAGGATACGATATCCGCCTCGCTCTCCAGCCACGCCTTCCTCAGTGCACGGCCACGACCCTTCAGCTCCAGCGCTACCAAGCCTACGTCATCGTACTGCTCCGACAGGAGCTTGGCAATCGCCAGCGTCCCGTCAACGGAGCCGTTGTCAGCGATGACGACCCGCCAGTAATGCGTTGCCAGATTTTCAGAAAGGTAGTCCCTGAGTATGCTGACGCTGCTGGCAAGCACCTCCTCCTCGTTGTAGACAGGGACCACGACGTCGACGCTGGTCATTCTCTCACCCCCCTCAATTTCCTCCGGGCAACGCTTCCCCAACAATCCTCGCCACCTCAAACGGGTCGCTGGAGATGACGCTGGAGGCGTAAAGCTCCATGGTGCCGATATCCGATGCCCTGCTTGCGGGATGTCCACGGTCGACGAGACGGGCGATCGCGGGAAAGCCATCCCAATCCTCATCCACCGGGGCAATGGGGGGCAGCAGGAGCGCCACATTGAACGATACCACCCCCATCCGGTCCCGGAAACAGGCCAGTACCTCATAGAGCCTTTCTGCAAGTGACAGGCTGATTTCAGGCGCCATGAGGAAGACCTCCTTCTCCTTAATGGGAGTCAGGTAGGCCATGATTCTCACCCCGTCCTTTTCCAAACCGCAGCCCAGCGCTTTATGCGCATGGTACAGGTCATCGAAATAATTCACCCCGAAGTTTTCCCGGTAGGAAAT
>SMTZ1_10002166_pt1 | contig 30528 bp, 33 predicted proteins | sample DeeMarSWOR136_30_FD_25667 | JGI IMG/M metagenome (IMG submission 25667) | reverse complement strand
AGAGTTTAGTTAGAGGCTCGGTTACGAGACATTGAAGTCCGTAGGTTCCGTCTTCGGTAGTGGTGACTAAGCTCTGCCCCGTGCAAACTTGGGTAAGATCTTTGAGAAATAGCAATTCGGTTTTGGTTTTTGCGCCGACAACGAAGGCTAAGCGTTTGCTTTTTGCCTGAAGCCTCTTTGCCAAGAAGAGAAGCGGGGCAGTACCTGTTCCACCTCCGACTAAGAGAACGGCGCCGTTTGTTTCGGTGAAGTTGTTTCCGAATGGCCCGCGTACGCCCACGGTTTCGCCCTGTCTCATGCGGTGCAGATGCCTAGTTGCATCACCTACCTGTTTGACGGAGACGGAGACCAAGCCTTTTTCCGTGTCCATTATGCTTAAGGGTATTTCGTCGACTCCAGGTATCCAGAGCATAAGGAACTGGCCAGGTCGGGCTTTAACGCAGTGCTTGTCCTCCAATGTAAAGGTTTTAACGGTTGGACTTTCTGCCGTCACGCTCAGGATTGGAGTGGTTCTTATGGTATTAAGTTCGGTGCGCAACGCCAACAACCTCCTGTACACTGTTATACCGCTTCTTTTTCAAGTACGCTTTTACGCCGCGGTTTATAGTTTGGAACACGTGGGGGTTTTCCAACGCTACAGCTGTGCCAATCTGTACTGCGGAGGCACCAGCGAGGAAAAATTCAACGGCGTCTTGCCAGGTGGTTACCCCTCCGCAGCCTATGATTGGCGTTTTCACCTGTTCGTAGAGGTCGAAGACGCAGCGGAGCGCTATTGGTTTTATGGCTGGACCGGACAGGCCGCCGCGTACATTGTTTAGCAATGGAAACGCTGTTTCCGCGTCAATCGCCAAGGCTTTGACGGTGTTTATGGCTGTCAGGGCGTCAGCGCCAGCTTTAACCGCCGACTTCGCTGTTTCCGCTATGTCGGTTACGTTCGGGGACAGCTTGACGATGACTGGCTTGCGGACCAATGCTTTGACTTTGCTGACGACTTTCTTAAGTAGCGCAGGGTTCTGCCCGATTTCCGAGCCCGTAAACTTCACATGTGAGCAGCTGACGTTTAGTTCCACTGCGTCGGCGCCGGCTTCCGCAGCCTTTTGGGCGACCAAAGCGTATTCGTCTGCTGAGTAACCGAAAACACTCACTATGAGCGGCGCCTGTGCAACCGTTTTCGCGTGTACAATTTCTTCTGTGTACTCTTCTATGCCGGGGTTCGGCAAGCCCATGGCGTTTATCAATCCACTGTTAACCTGAACCACTGTTGGGTTCGCGTAGCCCATCCGTGGAGCCACACCGATAGACTTAGTAACAACGGCACCTGCGCCGCCTTCAACGATGCGCTGCAACGACGCGGCTGTGTATCCTAATATTCCTGAAGCCAACATCGTGGGGTTTCTAAGCTCTAAACTGGCAATGCGGACGCTTAATGGGTTGCTGTTCAAGCGCGTTTTCCCCCCTTTTAACATTCCACAGTGTCTATCCTCTTTTAAAGAGATAAAGTTTCGTTTAAAACTGTTGACTATCTCATAAGCTGAAGCGTTTGTCAAAGGGTTTATTGAGGCTCTGGACAGAGAGAAATAAATGGGAGGATAAAACTCCAATTTCCTGAGATAAGACTGTTCCTTTTCTCGTTCAGGATTCTTTCTCAGAGTTCTCCTTTATCTAGTTCAGCGCGGGAATTATCTGTGTATAAACTAAAAAAAGGTGAGGGTAGTGTTTGTGCGGTTTTGGATGTTTAATGTCGTCTGAATATTAGTATGAGTACTATGAAGCCTATGATGACTACTATGAGAATGGCGATGCCTATGCCTAAAACGTACATGTCTGTCATCGGTGCCGGTGTCGGTGTTGGCGCTAGCGTAGCAGCAGCAGGACTATAGACTGTTCCAAGAAACTAGCAGTCATCTCGCAAAACCTTCAGTACAACCCTAAGCAACTCGGCTCCCGAGATTTCTTGCGACATTCCAAGACTTTTTGCGACAGAAAAAGACGTGAGAAACGCCCGTTTCACAGCCTGAAAGATGAACAAGGCTCGAAAACGCAAACAGCCGGAAATGTAGAGGGAGTAAAGAAAAAGACGAACAACAGTTCAGCTAATATATTATTTCATGTATTGTTTCCTTCAAGTGGAATGATTTGGCGAAAAAGCAGAAAGGCGCAGAAGAGGATTTGCCGCGGCAGATTCGCGTTTCCTTAGGCTCCGCAATTGTTCTCGGGCTCATAGAGGGTAAGCTTGACGCGCCTCCCACAACCGCTTACTTGATGACATACAAGACTGGCAAGTGCACTGCAAACTGCTTGTTTTGTCCGCAAGCAAGAACCAGTCGTAGCAAGGCGGAACTGCTTTCACGTGTCTCTTGGCCTGTTTTCGCGACTAAAAATGTTCTCGAAGAAATAAAAAGTGCCTCTGCCAAACAGAAAATAGGACGCGTTTGTATCCAATCCTTAAACTACCCAGAAGTCTTCGCGCATCTTACCGCCTTAGCCACAGTCCTAAAACAATACACAGACGTTCCCATTTCAGTCTCATGTCAACCTTTAAAGGTTGAAAGCATATGCAGTTTTGCGGAAGCGGGTGTGGATAGAATTGGCATAGCCTTGGATGCGGCAACGGAAAAGCTGTTCAGCGAAGTTAAAGGCTTAAGCACAAGCAGCCCTTATACTTGGGAAAGCCAGTTCGAGCGATTATGCGAAGCACTCAAAGTTTTTGGCAGAGGAAAAGTCAGTACTCATCTGATTATCGGGTTGGGTGAAACAGAAAATGAAGCAGTTAGCTTAATCCAAAGATGCGTTGACATGGGTATTTCACCAGCACTTTTCGCCTTCACACCCATTCGCGGAACACCGCTGGAAAGAAAACCCCAACCTTCAATTGAAAAATACAGGCGAATCCAGCTTGCCAGATACCTAATTACCAACGGACACGCTCGCTCCGAAGACATGTATTTTGACAGCTTCGGCTGCTTAACAAATTACGCCGTTGAAGAAGAAACGCTAACGTTGATTGTAGAAACAGGCAAACCATTCCTCACTTCAGGCTGCCCAAACTGCAACCGCCCATTCTATAACGAAAAACCAAGCGGACCAATCTACAATTACCCCCGAAACCTACACCAAAAAGAAATTGCAGCAATAAAGCAGCAACTGAACTTAACACAATAAACACACCGTTGTCAGCAACTCAGGTTTTCGCCTTCGAAGTTTTCTTGCCTGTTTCCTGCAACTTAGGCTTCTGCCGAGTCACCTGCTCAACCAAACGCCAGAAATCCCACATCGTACAGCCTTTCTGCAAGTCCTTCATAAGCTTCTTTATCTGATAAAACGTCATCTGCGATTCACCCTTGTCCAATCGTTCCTGAGGACCTTTAATGTGACGGAACAACTCATCCATCATTCTGGGCGAAGCACGAATTCCAGCCTTTTCCAAAAGCTGCTGAATCAACGTCTGCTCGGTATTTCTACCAATAAACAGAGACGTTTCACGCCCCACAATCTCAGGTGGAAAAGGCTCAAAAAGCAGCGGATGTGCCTGCATCTCCTCCAACGCTTGATCCACTTCATGGGCGAAGATACCGTCACCCACAATCGGTTTATGAAACTGAATCGGCGCTGCAAACGCCTTCTCAGCTAATTGTGCAAGACGGTACACCCTTCCCAAGTCAACCCCAGTATCGATGTTGTAAAGCAGCTCCAAGGCAGTGACAACCTCCTCAAAAGCCGCTAATCCAGCACGCTCCCCAAAACCCGCAACACATGTATGCAAGTAAGTCACGCCTTCCTCAACCGCAGTCAAAGTGTTAGCGCTTGCCAAGCCAAAGTCGTTGTGGCAGTGAACCGAAAGTTCCGCTTTCTGCTTTGCTTCTTCTGACAAGCCGCCTCGAATATGGGAAATTAGGTAGCGCGTGGAAAGGGGTCTTAGAAAACCCACAGTGTCAGCTATGACTAGTCTGCTTGCACCAGCCTTTGCTGCAGCTTCAAAAACTTGCAAGACGTCTTCGAGGGGTGTTCTTGCCGCATCCATCAGAATGAAGTTTACGTTTGCACCGTTTTCTCGGGCGTACTCGATGCTTTCAACGATTTTTTCCAGCGCTTGCTGCTTGGTCAGTTTTAGCTTGTATTTGAGGTTAAGTCCATTAAACGGCGTTTCCATCGTTATTTCCTTTATCCTGCACTCTAAGCATGCGTCCACGCTTTTTTTAGTAGCTTCCGCTGAGGCAGTGAGGGTTGCGTTCTTGAAGGTTTCGTTAACGATCCGTTTAACATTGTGTCTTTCGCTTTCAGAGACAGCTGGAAAGCCAACGTTAATTAAGGCTATACCTGTGTCGTCCATCAGCTTAGCGAGTTTGACTTGTTCAACGTAGGTTAGAAATATAGTTGGTGCTTTTAGGGCTTCGCGAAAGGTTTCATCCCAGATGAAAACTTTTTTGGGGAGCTTTGACGGGAGATTCTTCCTCAATCTGTTGTAATTTGCTATTAGACCCTTAGATTCGAGTTTTTTGAATATGGTCTTTCTCATTGGTTTACAATCCAGTAATGTTAAGTTTGGGTCGTATTCTGTCTTATCTGGAAATTCATATATAAAAAATGAATCCGTAGGAGAGGTGACAAAGTCTGCAAAAGTCTTAAGTGCTAAGGGCGATAGAGTGTGGGGGATGGAAGGAACTGTATGAGCAGCATTAAGGACACTGTAGAACAGATTAGAGCGTTGGAGGCTGAACGGGAAAATCTGATGCTTGAGATTGAGGAGCTTAAGAAGATGGCTGACGCGAAAGCTATAGCTTTAGAAAGCGAGATTAACATGCTACGGGACGAAGTTAAGGAGCTCCGTCTTCTCTTAGGTGGAGAAGATGATGATCTAAACCGTAAAAAAAGAAAATAAGCCCACGGACTGCGGACTATTATGCTCGCAAAAGATTATAGCCTATAAAAAGCTGAATGGAATCCTGCGTTTTTTCATTATGCTCTTGGATGCAGAGAGAGCACGCTTTCTGCCATGGGAAAACTTTTAAAATCTAAATGAATTTTGAGAAGGTATGAAGCTGCTCAAGGCGATAGTGGCCACTCTTAGAAGCAAAAGGTTCTGGGTATGGCAGATTGGGGGAGCCATTATCTATGGTATACCTGTAGCCATCCGCTTCGTCACAGGCAACTCCCAACTACCCATCCTAAGCCTCCTAGAAACCCCAGCCATCGACCACTACTTGCCCGCCAACCTAGTCGAAAAAATACTCGTCAACGCCTTTTTCCCCGGAGGCGCAGGCGGAGTCACCGGAGAAACCCTAGCCACTCACCACCAAGGCAGCTCAGTCAAAGGAAAAACCAAATACCTGTCGCGTCTAGGGGGGGCACTGTTGCAAACCTCAGCCTGGTCAGCATTCCAGTATTGGGGGTACTCGCTGATGATACTGGGTCCTTGGAGTATAGGAAGCGACTATGGTAACATTTTTGAGTATTGGATGGTCTTTCCCCTCAACTTTGCTTTGGCAGCTCTTTCTGTATTCACTCCAGACGTTGTGGGCTTTGTGAAATCGGTTCTGGTGAAAGCCTACCGGAAGCTATCAAAGCGGAGTTCCAAAGGTTAATATCGTCTGATTGGCTATAGACGTGCCATGTCATTTCGTGTTCGACGGAAAGACCTAGAGATAACTGATTCTGATGTGCTCAAAAAAAGTTTGAAATCCATCAAGTATTTACAATTGCCCTCTGCATGGATAACGAGCCGTATCTTGTGTCGCTAAGCAACGGTTACGACGAAGCGATTAACTGCCTATACTTTCACTGTGCCGACGAAGGCAAGAAGGCCGCGTATTTGAAAGCAAACAGCAAACTGTGGGGCAAGCAGTGCTGAACTACGGAGATACCGACGAATTCGACTACGCTTACACCAGCGTCCACTTTCGGCGCAAAGTAACATTGATTTAAGATTTAAGCGAGAAACAGCACGCCATTGAAGTCATGATTTAGCAGCTTTCCGAAAAGTCAGACGAGAAAATGCCCAGATAAAACCTGAAAAGCTCGTAAAAACAACAATGAGCAGAATAGATCGGGATTACATGTCAAGCAAGAGGCATCAGAATCCGAAGCTCGGAGAACCGCATAAAAGCGTCCGCTGTCCTAAGTTGTAGACAAGAAAAAAAATAGGAGTGGTTTTTAGTTTACATCTGAGATAGTGTTGCGGTTTATGTCTCTATAGGTTTCATTGTAAAGAAGGCGATTGCCAGTATTAACGTAGAAATCCATATCAGGAGTAAACCTACGCCTAACGCTATGATTAGCACTGCACCAATAAGCATCAGTAATCCAGCGGTTGAGAACAAGCCTACACCTGATTTTGCTGAAAGCGAGATTAACGAACGTCGTACAAAGAAAGTTGCGATAATAGCGAACACCCAGAGGATGAGCAGAGTTGCCAAAAGTCCTCCAAGTAGAGACCCAATGGCTCCTAAGTCTATGTTCGATGGATCAGGGGTTAATCCTGAAAGGGCTGTCCAATCACCGTTCCAGCTTGGAAAAATCTCGTATAGAAAGGTTTCTAGCGAAGTTAGAACCGTGATAAAAATGGCTCCTACCGCAACGACGCCACCAACTATTCCCGCTATCAGACCATATAATGCATTGTTGAAAATGCCTTTTTCAGTGTAGTAGTTACCTATATTGTAGAGGGCAATCATAACAAGTATCAGACCTACAAGTTCAATGACGCCATAAATATTAGCTACAGGTATAACTCCGATGAACATCAGGATTGCACCGATACCGCCAAGGGTTTTGCTAGTCTCTATCGACATTTCTTTTTCCTCAGACCAAACGTCTCGGCACACTAAGCATAAAAGCTTTTTCCCGCCCTGATATCAGACGAATCTATTGCACATCAAAAAACAGCGCCTAACATCGCGAAAGAAAAAGGAGCGTTAACAAACAATCCGTTGAAGCCACTACACATTAACATAAAAGGCATCCTGTGTCGCGGTTAGCGGGCGCTGACAAGCATGCTGTTTGATGAATCTCAACCATCTGCCGCACGTCCGTGACATCATTTGTAGCTGCTCCAAGCTTTGGACTTAAATGCGTACAACGATGTTGTACAAACCATAGGTTACGAGGACTTATGTGATTGCTCTTGTTTTCCTGATTTTCTGGGCTGCGTCATGCTCCTTGTCGCGCTTAACCACGTCAACCATGTATGCGTTCAGAGTCTCCGCCAAAACACATAACCCCTAACTTTTTTTATATGCTAAAGAGCCTTTAGTGGTTTTAAAACGCAAGTTCTGCGACGCAAGCAGGAGGAATCTACGACACTATTTCAAGTCTGTGTTTTCGATTTGCTGCTTCAATATATCGTAATAACTTTGGAGGTAATCTGCACCTTTTTTTGTTATGGTGTATATTTTTCGTGCTCTTCCATCTTTGGTTTGTTTTTGACTTGTTAGGAAGCCCTTTTTTTCGAGAGAGTTGAGCATTGGGTATAGGGCGCCGTGTCTGAGTTTTATGCGGAATTTTGTTTCCACTTTCTTCTTAATACTGTATCCCCACTGAGGTTGGGCTTGAACCATGCGTAATAGTTGGATGTCTAGCAGGTTTTTGATTATGCGTTGAACAAGTTGTTTTCGGTAGGCTTCCGCCATGTTTTTTACCTTTTTTGGTGGGCTCTATCTTGATTTGATTATGTTTTTGTTTATTTAACTTGTGTCTAAGATAACTAAAGTTGCCAAGCGCGGTGGAACCCTGGAATTTATTAACATATAAAGGTAGAATAGCAAGTCTAGCATAGTTTGATGAACTCGCTAAGGAATTGCGTGGACAATTTGGACGACCAAGTGAAGAAATATTCCAGTTGCAAACAAGATAGTAGTTACTTTGCGTTCCTTATTTGCCATTTTTTATCCCTTGTTAATAGGTTATGTCATGTCTTACTAAATCAGTTATTCTTAAGTGCTGAATATGTCAAAATTGGACATATTGTGATAAAGAAACACTTCTTCAAAAAGTTCTCATCATCAAATTTTCCAACACAAGAAACTCATGCAGTTAATCAGGGACACTATCCGCCGGCATTGTTTTGCTCTGTGCCAGAGCACGCGCTAATTACTCTCCGCTATGCTCATCCTAAAGGGATAACAAAAAATGTAAATACAGCCCTCTAAGTTCTTACTTCTGCTTAATGCATAAGGTGAATACTTGAGTCAAGATTCCACTGGTTCAAACGGTGAACTGCACAAAAAAATTCTCGAGTTTTGCAGGCATATCGCTGGCTCTGCGCAAATTACAGCGATAAGTTTACTCGGCGACTACTCCACAGGAACGTCAAGCGTTAAAGCAACGTTAGAAGCCTTAGTGGTTATTCACGATTTTCAACCTAGAGTAATGAGCTACGTTAAAATCATCAGCGGAAAAAGCATAGTTTTTTTTGCCGTGGACCAGTGGGTTTTTGAGAGAGATGTTGACCGCGGGTTTTTAGGAGAAGCCATAGCGGGTACATTAATTTTTCCTCACACTGCTTTGTGCGGCAACAATTTTTTACAAGCCCAAGAGATACTGTTGAAAAAACGTTTAATCCTTGAATCTTTGGAAAACCTGGTTCTCAGCTTTCCAGACCTCTCCTACAGCCTTCACATAAAACCGGAATATTTCATGTATGAGGTTATGCTAAATCGAGTTAGAGTTTTTCCACCCCTATCTTATGGCGTATCAAACTTCATGAACGGTACTACTCCCAAACAAGAAGTTGAATCGGTCTTCCACGGCTACATAGAAGCCTTGAAGCAGCTGGAAAAAGAGAAAAAAATAGTTCTTGCGAACGGGGACGTCACGATTCCAAAAAAGTTTGTGGTGGAAAGCCAAAACCCAAAAGTTCGCTTCGCAAACATTTCAAAAAATGCGCCGAGAACCCTTTTCACCTCGTTCTTTGCGACTTTCCCTCAACTTCTAAATTTCTTTTCCCAAAACACCGAAGCCCTGTTAAGACTTCAAAAATTTCAGGTGAAGAGAGACGTAAATTTGACTAGACGCTTTGTAGACCCTCAGAAGTACCTTTTTGTTCCCACAGCCGAGGGGCTTGTATCGTTGGCAGACAGAATTAACATCGACTCCTTTGCCCGAAAGTTACTCGTGAACGGAGAGAACGCCAAAATCAAGTATGAACCAGTCGGCGGCGTCTTAAACGACGTGTACGTGATTAAAGCTTACGCGAGGGGTGAGGAAAAAAAGGTTCTTGTTAAACGGTTTAAAGACTGGTCTGGTTTCAAATGGTTTCCACTGTCCTTGTGGTCTTTTGGAGCTCGGTCATTCGCCGTGCTAGGTCGTTCGAGGCTCGCGAGAGAATGCACAATAAGCGAGCTGCTTCGTTGTGAAGGATTTAACGTTCCAAAGATTTTGCATGTGAGCCATAGTGAACGCTTGGTTTTCATGGAGTACATAGATGGTGAAAACCTCAGCCGCGCCATAAAGCGCATAGCAAAAGCTGCTAGTAGAGAAAAAATGGAGAAAGACCTGATGAAAATAACCCGGGTGGGGGAAGTGTTCGCGCAGGTGCATGCTCTAAGTGTCACATTAGGCGACACGAAACCAGAGAACGTGATAGTTGCCCCAGACGACAAGATTTACCTGTTAGATTTTGAGCAGGCTTCTCATGCCGGAGACAAGGCGTGGGACATAGCAGTATTCCTGTATTACTCGGGGCATTATCTTCAGCCGTTATTCAGCAACAGTAAAGCCGAATCCATCGCCAAAGCATTTGTAAGCGGTTATTTGAAGGCTGGAGGTGACGTTAACACCGTTAAAAAGGCAGGTGCCTCTAAGTATACGCGGATTTTCAGCGTTTTCACCATGCCGTCAATTATTTTAGCCATGTCGGAAGTTTGTAAAAAAACCGGAGCCCAAAGGTGAAAATCGTGGTCAAAAAAAGCACTACCTTGACTTTTTACGGGGGCGTCGACGAAATAGGCGGAAACAAGATCTTGCTCCAAGATAGGGATACACGGGTTTTTTTTGACTTTGGCATGTCATTTGCCATGAAGAAACAGTTTTATTCGCCACCGTTCCTCTCGCCAAAAAGCGAAAAGAGCCTCCAAGAACTCGGAATCCTCCCAGAGATTAAGGGGATTTACAAGTTCGATTCGAACCCGCCTGAAGTTGACGCGGTTTTCATATCACACGGGCACTTGGACCATTCGGCTTACCTTTCGTTCATAAAACGGGAAATTCCAGTTTACTGCGGCGAAACAACGCGCACCATCTTGCGGGCGCTGAGCGATGTTCGCCGCTCGAACTTGGAGTTCAGCGTCTCGGATATTGAGTTTAAGTCGTTCCGGACGGGCAAGAAAATTACTGTTGGTAACTTGGAGATTGAACCGTTTCACGTTGACCATTCGGTTCCAGGAGCTTACGGTTTTGTCATTCACACTTCGAACGGCTCAGTAGCTTACACAGGCGATTTTAGAGACCACGGTGCCAAGCCTGAGATGACCCACGAGTTCGTGAAAAACGCCAAAGAGGTTGAACCCACAGCAATTATCACCGAAGCCACAAACATGACTGGTGCAACGGTTTCTTCCGAAGCCGAGGTTGAAGGCAAGTTGAACAGCATCGTGGAAAACGCTGATGGTATAGTGCTTGCAGAGTTTGCGTCATCAGATGTTGATCGCCTGAACAGTTTTTTTCACATCGCCAAGAAGAACAAGCGGTGCCTAGCTGTTTCACTGAAGCAAGCGTACCTTTTGGAAGCGCTTCGAAAAGACAAAGGCCTAACAATTCCAGCTTTGGACGACAATGGCATATTGATTTTTCGAAAGTCGAAGAAACGTTATGATAAGTGGGAAAAACAACTGATCGAAAAGTACGAGGGGAAAAACAAGATTTTCGACGTCTTCGAAGTCTCGAAACAGCAGTGCAAAATGATTTTAGCTGTGTCATTCTACGATTTTGACGAGCTTGTGCCGCTTCAGCCTGCGGCAGGCAGCTGCTACGTCCTGTCCACTTCCGAGCCGTTCAACGAGGAAATGGAGATAGACTACGAAAGGTTAGTGAATTGGATGAGGCACTACGGCTTGCCGCAATACCACGTACACGTATCAGGGCATATGATGCCTTTGCGATTGAAGTCGGCGCTTAAAGACATAAACGCGAAGCGAATTTTCCCTATCCACACGGAAGCCGCAGGTCTATTTGCCAGATTCGTGCGCGACTTGAAGAGCCGAGTGACGCTTGTAGAGAAAAGCAAGGAGTACATACTGTAGACCGTTAGTTTTTTTGCGAGTGTTTATATGTGCTGTTTAGAGAAGATAATTTGTGAGAACATGCGTGTTGGTGAAATTGGATATTACAAGGGCGTGCATAAAGTGAAGATTTTGACTGAGAGCGAGGGCTACTGGATTGTTGAAGCACTTGAGGAGTTCGATGACACTGTTGAGGACAAAAAGGTCACGGTTGAAGTCGGAGAAAGACGCATCGTGCCATGCGAGTCGGTTCATAAACGGAAGTCTCTTGCGCCTCCAGTGAAAGAGCATGCTTACGAGTTGAAAATGGAGAAAAAACTGAAACGGTTAGTAGCTGAAGAGGAAAGGCAGAAGAGAGAAAAATAGATAAGATTTATGTTAAATTGTTAAGGCTATTGCTGTCACAATTTTTGCAGCAAAAAACGCTAGTTAAAATTCTGTTTACTGTTTCATAAGACATAAGCTCTCAAAAATCTAAGTTACTCACGACCGCCAATGGCTCTAACGCTATCGTTCAGCCGCAAAATACGCTTCGTCTTCCACAGCTTAGGCTTGAGTTGCCTAGGCGGCGCCATCTTCCTTCAAATCCTAGTGTTCGCAGACATCATCCAGCACGGCTACTTTATGGCAGTGGAGCAAAATTCAGCTATACTCACTTTCGAAGTGGCGCTTACAGGTTTCGCCGCAATCTACTTCATCTACATGTATCAGCGCCTAATGCGCCAAGTTGAATAAAGCATTCTCTGTCATCGGTTTTTAGAACAATTTTAGCTAATGAGAGAAGGGCGAACCTACTTAGTACTTGCTAGTGCCTCTGGAGAACAGTCATTTGCGAAAAAACATATATGAGCCTAGTTTTCTCTTTTGTCAAAAGTAGGTGATTTAGACGGTTTCGTCCAACGGTGGAGAAAACGAGATGGTTGTCACGCCCTGGGAGGTTAAGGGCAAAGTAGACTATGAAAGATTAATCCGCGAGTTCGGCACCCAACCGCTGACAGATGAGCTTCTCAAAAGAATAGCTGAGCACACGGGCAAACTCCATCTCCAACTTCGAAGACATCTGTTCTTCTCTCACCGCGACTTAGACACGGTGCTGGAGCTCTATAAAAAAGGAACAAAATTTGTCCTATACACGGGCAGAGGACCCTCAGGACCTGTTCACATAGGGCATCTGGTACCGTGGATTTTCACGCGCCACCTTCAAGAAAAATTTGGTACTCGACTTTATTTTCAGATGACCGACGACGAAAAATTCCTCATAGACGATGATGCTAGCCTCAAGCAAACACGGGAGTACGCTTACGAAAATGCCTTAGACCTGATTGCCTTAGGTTTCAAGCCGGAAAACACCTTCATAATCTACGACGTTGAGGACATCGACTTGCTTTATGACATTGCACTCGAGGTTGCAAAGCGCACCACGTACTCCACCGCCAAAGCGACCTTCGGGTTCCAAGACAGCACAAACATAGGCTGGATTTTCTGGCCAGCCCTGCAAGCCGTGCCATGTTTTATCCACAAGAAACTAACAGGCGAAAACGTGCCCGCGTTAATTCCAGCAGCCATTGACCAAGACCCGTACTGGCGTGTCACCCGAGACATCGCGCAGAAACTAGGCTACTACAAGCCAGCCCAAATCCACTGCCGCTTCCTTCCAGGCTTGGGACCAGGCGGAAAAATGAGCGCCTCTGAACCTGAAACGTCCATTTTCACCATGGACCCGCCAGAACTTGTGAAACGCAAAATCTGGAACGCCTTCACAGGAGGCAAACCAACAGCCGCGGAACAGCGAAAGACAGGCGCCACCCCCGCAGTCTGCTCGGTTTTCCAGTACTATGTCTACCTGTTCGAGGAAGATGATACGAAACTCATGAAACGAGAGCACAGATGTAAGGCGGGCGAAATTCTGTGTGGTGATTGCAAAGCCGATTTGGTGACCAGACTCAACAAGTTTCTTGAAGAGCACCGTGAAAGAAGAGAAAAAGCAAAAGACGTGATAGAGAAATTCCAAATGAAGCGTTAAGGTGAAGTTTATGTCAAAAAAAATCAATGTTGAAATTTCCTCGGCTTACCGGCTTCTGCATCCGATGCACACCGTTCTAGTTTCCTGCGTTGGGAAAAAGGGAAACCCGAATGTCCTGCCCTTAGCTTGGGCGATGCCCACTTCCCATAACCCCCCGTTGGTTGCTGTAAGCCTGGCGCCGAGTAGGTATTCACACGATCTTATCAAAGAAACAAAAGAATTCGTAATCAACCTGCCGACAGTGGAAACAGTCAAGGAAACGTTGACTTGCGGTAAAACCAGCGGCAAAAACCACGACAAGTTCAGCGAAACAGGCTTAACGCCGATGCCAGCCAGAAGGGTGAAAGCCCCCATAATAAAAGAGTGTATAGCCCATCTAGAATGTAAACTGCGCAGCCAATTCAAAACTGGCGACCACACTATTTTCGTCGGCGAAGTAGTCGAAGCCTATGCAAACAAAGGCGTTTTCACAGACAAATACGATATAGAAAAGGCGCAGATGCTCTTCCACTTGGGTGGAAACGTTTTTGCCACTCTTGGTCCTCGGCTCTACACGCCTTAGCCAAAAAAGCATCTCCGTCAACACACAACAACTTCGCAACGGAGGCAGCCCTTTAGTCAGTCACGAACAATAATAGATTTCGATAACAATTCACACGAAAACAGAAAAGCACAACGTCCACTATTATAAAAAAACAATCAAAAATCACTGTTGTCGATTTGTTTTTTCAACGTCTACAACCTCTTTTACAACAAACTTCGACACTAAAACTTAAGTTGCTCCTTTGAGATTCTTTTACATCAAAAGTCACCCGTGCCATGTGGAGCGAAACATCAATGAGACGTTATGATAAGGAAGCTCTGGAAAAATTTCGATTGTCAGGAAAGATTCTCCGTGAAACCCGAGAGGAAATGAGAAAATTCGTACGCGAAAACATGCCCATCTTGGAAGTTTGCGAAAAAGCTGAAAGCCTCATCCGAGAAAAAGGCGGCAAACCAGCTTTTCCCTGTAACGTTTCTATAAACGAGATAGCCGCTCATTATACTTCGCCGCCAAATGATGAACAGAGGATCCGTGAAAACTCCGTGGTAAAAGTGGATATGGGCGTCCACGTGGACGGCTACGTAACGGATACCGCGTGCACGATCTGTTTCAGCCCTGAGCACAAGAGTATGCAAATTGCAGCGGAGCACGCTTTAGCCAAAGCTATCGACAACATTCACGCAGACATGGCTACTTCAAAGATCGGAGTATTAATAGAAAGGACCATAAAAAACCGCGGTTTTAAACCCATCTCGAACCTAACAGGGCACTCCGTTGGAAGATACCTGATTCACGCTGGAACCTCAATTCCAAACGTTATGCAAATATCCTTCGGAAAAGTCAAAGCTGGCGAAGTCTACGCAATAGAGCCTTTCGTAACCCTTCCAGACGCCGCTGGACGCGTTGAAAACAGCTCTGAGATAACAATTTTCCGTTTGGTCAAAGCCAAATCAGTTAAGAACTTATACGCAAAGCAACTTCTAAAATACATTGAAGAGAATTTCGTAACCTTGCCTTTCGCTGAACGCTGGCTAAAAGGTGTGGTTCCCGAGAATCAGCACCGTGAAGCCTTCAAGGAACTGCGTAAATCCAAAGCAATCATGGGCTATCCCGTGTTTATTGAAGTAAGCAGGAAAGCCGTTACTCAGGCTGAGCACACGGTTCTTATAAAAGAAAATGGCTGTGAAGTGCTAACTTAGTTTAGACGCCGTAAGTTTTCTCTTTTTCCTTAACTTCCTTGTATATGGCTGTTATAATTAATTTGTCGTCGCATTTCTGGCAATCTTCAAGGTCCTTAAATACGAAGTCACCACGCTGAAATTCCCTGACATTTTTAATGCCACACTTTCTGCATTCGATGGTAGTCATGACTTTTGGAGCTTCAATTTTCATGCTTGCTGCGCGTTTGCGTGATTGGACCAGTACATAAACAGCCAAGCCCATAGCAATTGCACCTATGGCTAACATAAAAACTGCAAACTCAAAGTCCGTAGCAAAAAAGTTTGCAGCCGAGATAAGCGCCACTATGGATAGCGCCATGACTATCAGCACAATCATCAACAAATACGATGAGATTTTGGTTGATGTAGATGATGGATTTTCACTCATTTCACTTCTTCTCCTACTGTCCAATACCGATGGTGTTGCCAACACCAACGATTATTACTTTGTCACCTTCCTTCGATCTTTCCAAGACAACGCTTTTTACGCGTTCGATAACCTTATCAACTGAATCAGCAATCTCCTTCCGCATCGGAGAAACCGCGTCACCGATGTCTTCCTTAACTATCACCGCGTTAATTGGAATCTGATGCTTCACAACAGCCTCTTCAATCTTATACTGATCCACCCCAGGTCCGCCGATTGCTGCGCCTATGCCCTCAGCGACCGCGCCGACTGTTTCGCCTTCAAGTTTTAAACCAGCGTCAATCATTATCACCGAAGCGATTTTTCCATCATTCTCATCTACAACGGCTTTCACAGCGTCACCCGGCTTACCGACGTTTCCACCCGGACCTTCCGCTTTTATTATGAAAGCGGTTCGACCTTCCAGAGGCACAGTAGCTACGACGCAGTCTTTGGGCACTTCGCGTGTTTTGTAGCCGTGCATCAGTTTTGCCGCCACCAACGGACCAGCACCGTCGCCTATGGGCTGCCCGTAGGCGAAAGCTTTTAGAGCGCTGGCGTATGCTTCTGCTTCCTTCATAACCAGAGGCAGTATCATTTGTAGCTGCATTATGATGTAAAGGCTCAGTGTTTTTTTGCCTTGAATATAAAAGTGTCGTACAACTTTGTAGATGTAATTGAGCGCCATAGCCGCTTCCAAGGTGTTCTCCAGATTATTCACTTGAACTTCGTCGCTTGCTGGCGCCATAAATTTCACTTCATCTTTGAGACGGGTATCTCTCACGTCGAGGATGTGGTCAAGCTTGTGAACTATGCCTGCAGGGTCCATGCTCTGAGGCGTGATTGTAAAATACTCTAAGTAGCGGTCAACTCTAGCGGAGGGGTCGGTTTGTGGTTTGCCGATTTCTTTGATGGTTTCTATGGTGATTTTTCTTCCTTCTTCCTTTATGTATTTCAGCTTGTAAAGTGACCCTTCAACCTCACGGATCATCACGTACATTTGGATTCTTTGCCCGTAAAATATGAAAACTATGAAAACCACGTAAAACAATACGCTTAGAATCTGCGATATACTATCTCCTGCACCAGTTAATAGTAGTGACAGCACCGCCAACATGTTCATGTTTTTACCACGTCCCCCAAAACAATCAGCACTTAGTTATAAAGTTTGGGTAAATCTCCGCCTGATTTTTAGGGCTTGAGTAGGCTGCCAGCTTTCCCAAGTTCACGTGGCCGAAGACCACACTACAGTTGGGAACGGAACGCGGTTTAACTTCTGAGTTCGGGATGGGATCAGGTGGGACCCGCGCCCTCTGGCCGGCAAACCCAGCAATACACATTATCATTCCTTCATTAACCTTTCGCTTTTACCCATGCTAAAAGGCTTAACTTCAAGCGTTTAGGCGACCGTTTCATCATCTGTTGTTCAGGGCGGCAATAACGCATATATTTTTATTATGGGCAGTTAACTTTATGCCTCATGTCTATGGTGGGGCTGTAGTCTAGACAGGCATGACGACGGGCTCCAGAAAGAAAGCAACGGGTTTGCTGACCCACTTCGGGGATGACGAAGTTCTGGAGCGGTCTTAGAGAAACCCGTAGGAACAGACAAGCGCTGTTTCCGGGTAAAGGTCGTCGGTTCAAATCCGGCCAGCCCCACCACTATGTTTTTGTTCTGAAAGGAACTTGATTTTGCAGTTCAACTCAAAAACGTGGATTTTGGATTCATATGTTTTTTATTTACTATCTGCTAAAAAGAAGCAAGTGTGGAAGCTGGGGAATCCTGCTCGAAGAATTCGTTCCGATTTGATTCTCTCCCCTTCTCCCTTTCTCCTTTGGAGCAGGACTCCTCCGCCTCCCCTACCCCAGCAACTTTTCACTTTAACTGCACTCTGCACAGTGTAGGTTGGTAGTTTCTTCGCCTATTTTTTGAGCATTGCAAATGAATTCAGAGCAGAGTTTGCAAACCCTGAACTTCCCCCAGAAAAAGGTCATTGAAACCCCACGTACCCCTTTAAGCCTCTTGTTAAAGTCTGTGTGGAAAGCAGAACAGCGCAAACTCCCTCTTTTTTTGTCTTGAACACGGGCTGTGAGGCAACTTTTGGCGCAGAACTTTTAGGTGTTAAAATCCATAAATGCTTAATATGACTAAACAACTGTTGCACAGCAAGTTAGCAAACTATTACGATAGAGTTTATTCTTTCAGGGATTATTTAGATGAGGCCGTTCGACTACAGAATCTAATTATAAGATATTTGGAGTCAGGAGGAAACACCCTCCTCGATGTCGCTTGCGGTACCGGGCGTCATCTAAAATATTTGAAAGATGACTTTTCATGCACTGGCGTTGACGTCAGCAAGAGCATGCTCAAAATTGCGAGAAAGAACGTGAAAGGGGTCACATTCAAAGAGGCAGACATGAAAACGCTGCGGCTTGGGAAACAGTTCGACGTGATTACGTGCTTGCTCAGCTCTATAGGCTACGTGAAGACAACTGCAAGATTAGAGAAAACCATCCAGAACTTTTCTAGGCATCTCAAGAAAGGCGGCTTAGCACTGATTGAGCCTTCGAATGCAAAATCGCGGTATGTTTGTGGTGAACCACGCGTTGCTACTTATGACGGCAAAGAGGTTAAAATCGCAAGAATAAATTACACGAACTTCAGACAGGCTACTGCAGTTCTGAACATGCACCTGCTGATTGCTGAAAGAGGAAAAGATGCCAAATACTTCGTAGATAAGCATGAACTAGGCCTTTTCGGAATTAACAACACGCTCAGGGCTATGAAGGCGGCGGATTTAAAGTCGAAGTATCTCAAGAACGGCTTAATGCCTGGAAGAGAGTTGTTCGTGGGAATAAAGAAATAAAAGAAGTTGAAACCAGCTTCAATGCTGCGAAGAAAGCAAATAGAAAAATGCATTAGGACTTGTTCAAAAAGCCTAATTCAAAAAGCCTATGCTTCTACGCAATACTCGTAGAGCAGTTCAGCGTAACATTCGGTTTCTTCGTCTACTAGATGGGCTGTGCCGTCTGGACAGTAGACTTTTCCGCTCTTGCCGACTTTGCGGTAGCGAATACTACATACTTTCATTTGAGAGCAACCATCACAATCTCATGATAGCATCTTTTCTTTTCACCTCGTTGTTTTCAGGACATATAATAACACGATCACTTTTAGCCGCATTCTTCATAATCTATATAGTCCTCTATACAAAATGCTGCAAAGCACCTAAGTCCTACCATTCGTTTTGACATTTTCGACTATGATACTTGTGATGACCCGTTGCGGTTGTGGGACCTGTGCGGTATGAAGTTGGTGTGATCACCCATTCTTCAGTAATCGTCTCAATCTTCCGTAAAGCAAACTGGGTATTCTGGTTTCTTGTAAATAAAACTAAAAATGTACGCCAAAAGAGGGCAGCACCTAATAAGGGCTCCAAGCAATCCAATCCAGCAAACTTCTTCGTCTGAAACAAAAATGCTCGCCGCGTTTAAACAAACCTTTTTTTAAAAACTGCTTATCTGGGAAGCTTTAGCATAATTTACATTATGGGAGCGGCTTAAAACAAAAAGAAGAGAAAAATTACGGTGAAGCTGGTTCACTTGAGGTTGATTTCTTTAAACGACTGCCAGAGTCCGTGGATGTTGCACATTGAGACTGCGATGAGAGTTCCTGATTTAGCTGTTTTCACCCAAGTTGCTGCTGCGGGGTGAGTGTAAACTGAACTGGTGTTTGGACCCTGTACTGAAGCACCATGCGCGTTGAACTCGTAGCGTCCTATCTGATAGGGGAATTTTTCTCCTTGAGGAAGGAAATACAGCGACATCCAACTGATATGATGCTCTGTTGTGTTCGGGTGTGCAACTTCTTTGCCGATTGTAACTTTGACTTCAAAAAGTTCGTCAACTTTGACCGCGTCTGCACATTCGATGACGGGAACATGTTTTTCCGTCTTCCAATCTGCTTCTTGAACTAATTCTCCGATTTTCTTCAAAAATTCATCTCCTGGAAAATTGAAATGAATGGTAATTAATATGGATTTCGACTTCAGGCTTTACCTCCCAGAAAGAATATAATCTAATTCTGCACGCATACTGCACATAGCTTTTTTATGCTTAATGCCTGTTACCAATCAATAACACAGTGACTATTGGAAAGGAGAGTTTGGAATCGTTGAAACAATTCGTTGTTACCCCTTCTGCGGGTAAACGCCTAATCGCCAAGGCGTTAGCTTCGGATGAGACCGTATTAAACGCGTTAAAACGGGGAACCGTTGTTATAGTTGCAGGCACCACAAACGGGTACGTAGCTGAAGAAATCCTCAAAGCAATCGGGGCGTCCGACAGTTTTTCCAGAAAACGCTTTTTCCGCGGTATAACGTTGCCTCCTAACCGAGCAGTAACTTCCTAACCGAGCAGTAACTTCTGAGGGGCGATTATCTGATGAAAGAAAGTTTCCGGGGGACGTAATAATAATGCAGAACGTGTGGAAAAAAGGCAAGACAATATTCGATGTTGTAGACAGCCTTGAAGAGGGGGACATTATTATAAAAGGTGCAAACGCGTTACCTATCGTGTTTATAGCTGCAAAACCGGTTACTGCGCCTCCTTATAGAGCTAAAGCTTGAGCTACAACAATAAAAGGTATATCCCAAATGAAGAGAACAGTAACTAAAAGCAATCCGCCTGTTAGCCACTTTGCAATCCTGAGTATCAGTTAATCCAGTATAGGTAGACAAATTGTGGGTGGATTGAAAATGCTTAATCTATCTCGCCAGCAAACGAAATATTATGTAAGAAGCTACAAGTGCAATTGTCGTGTTTATGAGTTGCAGATAGTTTGCCCGAAGCCAATCACTGAAAACTCCGATGAGTTCCAAGAAAGACACACGCTGAACAATACAACTTTCTTATCATGTAAATATAATTTTTTGGAAAAAGCTTTGTTGGTTTAGCAAAACGGGTTTACTTTCAAAACCATTGTTAACGTTCTATGCGCGTGCTTAATTGTCAAGCCGCACCATGTTAGAAATCGACGTCGAGTTAACCGCTGAGCTGTAACTCTTTTAAACAGGGACATACATCTTTACTTGAGGTTGTGTATGTCCGTAGCTGTGAAACGAGTTTTGATGGATGTGCTTAAGCCACGCGAATTGTCGATTGTTGAGCTTGCTAAAGCCTTAGGGGCGGTTGATGCAGAAGGTGAAGTTGAGATAATTGTTAGCGAGGTTGATTCCAAAACTGAAACGTTAAAGGTTACAATCAGAGGCGCAAACATAAATTACGAGTCCGTGTCGAAGATTATGGACCAATACGGCGTTTCCATAAGAGGAATAGACGAAATCAACGTGGCAAGGGAATAGCTTTCTGAATTGTGTCTTTTTTTACAGTATTATCTGGATTAAGTAGCCGGCTGCAAAAGCTATAATGCCGAAGCCTACCATTCGTAGTCCTTTTCTGATTGGATTTTGCTTGCCGAATCTTCCGAAATAGACGCCGGCTGTGAAGAGAATTGCCATGGCTATTATAATGGAAAACCATGAGGCTGTTGATGGTTCAAGTACATGGAAAACCGCGGCTACTATAGGCAGAACTATTATGGCGCAGCAGAGAAGAGGAGTGACGAAGTTAATAAGAGAGAGCATCCGCGCGTAGTTTCGATAGGTTTCTGCAAGCCGGGTTTTGTCTAGTTTTCTGAACAGAGCTTTTTCCAGCTCGATGGTTTTTCTTTCCCGTTCTAAAGTTTCGGATTCATAAACGCTGACGCCTGTGGAAATTCCAAGAGCTATACTGCTGGAAACCAAAGTGCCTATCACCAGCCGCAAATCGGGGTTGTTGGCAAAAGCTGAACCAATCAAGATCCCTAATTGGGTAAAAGTAGAATCGAACAACGTGTTTATGAACAATCGGCGAAGAATAGGCCCTATCTCTCTGAGACTGCCCGAGGAAATCTTCAAACTGAGTACTTACCGCCTCTAATTGTTAATTCTGTGTTCTTTTGCAGTATTTATAGATGTTAGTAGTAAATATGTTCCCAACCAGAATAGTAATGGAAATCTCACCTTGTATAAAGGGGAAATTACTCATGCTCGGCTATAAAATGTCTTCGTAAATGTCTCTGGTAGCAAATGTTTGGTTGCATCGCGGGCACTGAAACAATCCATCGGGCATTACTGTCGGTTCAGGGATAATCTTTTCAGGGATAATATCGCGTTCAGACAAAAAAACACCTCACATCAAGCTCATATTAATGCAAAGGATACTTTTTAACATAGCTACTTTTTTGTTAAAATTGTGATTGCTAGAGCACAGTCACATATTGATATAAGCATTAACTAATAAAAAAAAGGCATGCAGCAGTTCTTTGAAAGCATGCTTCTCGAGTTTTGGTGGGCAGGGAGATGCAGGCACAGGAAGAAATATTCAGACTCTTTATTGCTAACGCAATTCTGTGCCCACGCTCCCATAGGAGACCAGTTAACATGGCAATTCTAAAAGGACACTTCCGTAAATGAGACTGTTGCCATCTTCTATTATTTACTCTGAAAGGACCACGCCTCAATCTGAGTGAATTTAGTGGTTATGTTTAGAGTTGGGTTCAAAAACTAATTTTTTTCTAGTTGTTTTTTGAGGTCAGATTCGAAGCTTTCTATGAGACTTGCAAGGCTCTCTGTAATTTCTTTTACTCTCTTCTTCGCGTATTCTTTAATTTTGAAAGGTTCTGCCATGTTATAGATATGGTAGTACCCGCCACCTTTGAGGGTTTTAGATTTTTTGTGTACAAGACCTGCGCTTACTAGTTTTGAGAGGCATCGATGTGTGGAACTCCGGTCTCTATTTACCAGTTCTGCGATTTCGGTTAGTGTGGCGTTTTCATTTCTTGCTACTTTGAGAAATACTTCTATGTCTATTGGTTTCAAGTTGTAAAGGCAACTGAGCAGGTCTGAGCATGTGGCACCTCTTCTAGTGAGCAATTGGATGCTATCCATAGTTGGAGATAATGGTTGTTCTTGAATATATGTATTGCGCGTCATTGACAATACCGTAATATATTTATGGGTTGAAAACCTATTCTTAGCAGCTAACAGGTGAAAACCATGAGCAACCTATATGAAGATAAAGAAATCGATAGAATCAAAAAAGCAAAAATACTTGCCATGCTTGAGCGAGCTCAAAACCAAAAGTTAACTAGCAAGCCCATTCTCTTAGCTGACAGCAACTTTTATTCTGAAATTACAAAACACAAATTAATCGTTGTCGATTTCTGGGCTCCCTGGTGTGGTCCATGCAGGATGGTTGGACCCCTTGTAGAAGAACTTGCAGCCGAGTACGCTGGAAAGGTGGCATTCGGAAAGCTAAACGTCGATGAGAATACAATGGTTCCGAGCAGGTTCGGAGTCCGGGGTATACCAACGTTGATTGTTTTCAAAGATGGCCAAATAGTTGACACTTTTGTCGGAGCGTGTTCAAAATCGCACATAGAATCAAAATTTAGGCCATACATGTAGAGACAGTGAACTATAGAATTTGAATCAGACTTTGAGGGAGAGAAGTGTCTGGTGAAAAGGAAAAAATTGTAGCTTCCAAATCTTTAATCTTTTTTGGCAGCCTCATGATTGCAGTTTGGATTGCGGTAGGCACTGCGGCTTTTTGGGTTATCAACTCGATGTTTGGATGGCTTTTCTTGGGTTTTTCTGTGTTCTCAGTCTTAATCGTTACGAGAAGACAGATGTGTGGCTCGTGTTATTATTGTGCTTCTTGCACTAAGGGATTCGCTAAATTGTCAAAGCTGTTTCTTGGAGGCAGCAGCATTCCCGGAATAAGCAAAAGTATTACTTGGGGAATGGCTGTCTTTATCTATTTACTTTTGTCGATTGTTCCTGGAATAATGCTAGTTACGTAGATTTTTCAGGAATTCACTCTACTTAAGCTCACTTTGCTGATCGGCCTTCTATTGATATCAACTTACAACGCGGTGGCTAGAGGAAGAAATTTGATCCATTGACTAGAGCGGCACGTTGGTTAGAACGCTGCTTAAAGGAGAAGAATTGGTGTTCATTATGCAGAAAGCCTTCATCGATTCCGATAAGTGTCTTCGACGTAGCAAGTGCCACACTTTAAGTGCTTGTCCAGTTGGAGCTATTTTCCGTATCGACGATGAGGAACCGAGCATTGTTGAACCGAATCTTTGTCCTGGATGCGGTGACTGCAAAGCAAAGTGTCCAGCTGACGCGGTTATCTTGAAGAATAGTTAAGTCATTTTCTTAATTGCTCTTTTTTGTGTTTTTTATTAAGAAGAATGAAAATGATGGGGCTGCCCGGATTTGAACCGGGGTCTATAACGCCCGAGGCTACAAGCCTAGACCAAACTAGCCGACAGCCCCTTTCCGTCATGCGTTTGTAGGCTCTATTTTCATTCAGAAGTTATAGAAATAAGTATTCCTCAGCTTTGAGCAGTTCGCGCATCAGCACATGCCCTATACTGCATGTGGTGAGCACATGTGCACGTCACAACTTGATCTACATCACGGCTATGTCTTCCGAACTGCGGGAAATAGTTTCACAACCCTGAACAACGCAGCTCACGGCCTTCTCGCGACTTTTCATGCTTTTCCGGCGCTACGCGACTTTCTGCGACGGGAAAGGACGCGGGAAAAGCCAGTTTCAAAGCCTGAACAGCAAAAAGGGCGCAAAACACAAACAGCATGAATCATAGAGGAGGTATAGAAAAAAAGGGCAGGATGACTTAGATAAGTCTCGCATTATGCATGTGGTACTACGGCGACTTTCTTGTGGTATAACCTTGCAACTATGCATAGTCCTGCTGCTACTGCTGCCAGCCAGAATGACCATTGGAAGCCTGCTGATAATAGAAGGGTTAAGGATGTGCCTGAAGCGAATGGAATTGGCACTGTGCTGGTTGCGGTTCCCATTAAGGGAAGATTTATGCTAAATACGTTTTGAAGAAAAACGGTGACGACGAAAAGGCCGATGATGAAGAATAGGAATGTGAACAGCGGTTTCTTGTATCCGAAGTCAAGCAGAGGTTTAGCGAAGGATTTTGCTGGCATAATGGAGTAGATTATCATGGCAACGCCGCTTAACAGCAAAGAAAGCAAGCCTATAACGTTAAGCGCCCAAATGAATGGTATGGAGAACCCTGTGCCTAAAAACCCGAAGTTAGTGTTCACAGGCGAAGCATTAATCGTCATCAAATCATCACCAACACTAAGTTGCCACCAAGGATAAACCAGTGACACCACAATCACCAAAATCGTCAGAACCCCACCAGCGAAACCAAACCAGTTGATCTTAGCCAACCAACCCTTCACCCCTCATAAACAGGATTCGGAACCTGAATGCCCTGCCCAATCTGACTCTGGTCCAGCTCAAGCCTAAGCCCGCTGATGTCCACAACAAAATCCAACAACACCACCTCAACATTTTCCTCATTTGCATGTTCATTTTGAAAGTGGTTAATTGCCTCATCTGTCCACTTGCCGAATACCGTTAACGTTCCAGTGTCCCCTGCATTTATGCTGACTGGCTCACTGAGACTGGCGTTGCCTAGAGGAAAACCATGCTCCTTGCACGCAATGTTCCCAGTCAACGATTTAACTGTAATGTTCAAAGGAAAGCTGTTCTTGTACTCAAAAGTCACTGCAAACGTATGCGACGCTTCATCGTATTGTGGTTCACCCACCATCTTAGGTGGTTCCAGCCCTCCACCGTTGTCGCCGTTGCCACTAACCAGATCGTCTACTATCTCAGTCATTTCAGGAGGAACGAACATGCCTAAAAGATTGCCTTGATAAGCAAGCAACGTTCCTAGAAGTGGCACAACAACGATGACTATTGTGATTACGGTGAGAAGCAGTCTTATCTTGCCCATTCCTACGCTTCCATCTTCCTGATTTTGGCTTCTATATGGATTTTCGGTTTTATGGTTTGTGAATCAGTAATCAGACTTCCAAATAATAAACCTGCCGACCGTCAGCGCACAGTACTCGCGTTACGTTAACCTGAAGCGACATAAAACGCGATTTTATTCCTTGTAAGGTGTGCTTAGAACCTCTTTGACTTTATTGCTTATCACTGGTCCAAGCCCGTGAACCGTGTTTGCCCAGTCGCCAACGTTGATGAGGGCGTTTAGAGGTGTCTGATACGCCTTTAGTATGGCTATTGCTTTTTCCCTTCCGATGTGGGGCAAACTAGCCACGAAATAGACTTGAGCATCAGATAAAGTGTCCGTTTTCTTCAAGGCGTGCACTGTCGGTGATCTTTTCTCCACGATTTGCTCTTGTCTGGCAGCTACGTAAAGGAAATCGATTGTCTCTTTATAGGATTTCGTGTTGACAATAGCGATGCCGTTTTTTGCCAGATTAAACATAGCACCCCAAATTGCCGCAGGCTGAATGCGGCTGAACTTGTAGATTATGGGTAAATAACCTTCTAAAAGAATCAGCGCCTTCGGATAGGCATCCTTAAGTTTGAACAGCTGATCAAAAAGATAACGTCGGGTAAGCGTGTAAGCAAAATCGGTGACGGTTTTCCTCTCCACCGCACACTGGTCTGATAGGATGTAATCGCCTTTCTCAAGCGCTTCAGTCCTAACTTTTACGCCACGCTCAATCAAGCCCTTAACAATCTTCGCAGCAGTGCTTGCTTCGCGGCTGTCAACGATAATTGTGGGTTCTTCGCCGTTCTTCTTTTCTTTTATGTACGGAAGCAACGTTTCAGTTCCAGACATAAAGGTCAACTCTTTCGTAACGTTATCCAAACTTGGTTTATTTCATTTCCGCTTTGTTTGAAAACACCTCTCCCGAGAACAATAAACGAAAATGGAAAAAATCATCATTGAAAGAGGCACTATTTTCGGTTGCGCTCCCGTATGTGCAAAGTTGTTAAGTGTGATTGCACATATCTTTTTAAGAATAAGGGTTTTTGCTTCTTTGCTCTTTTCTTCAAAAGGCATATCTTCTAACGAGACGTTCTCTAACACCTCGGCTAAGTGTTATTCAACTGTTTCTTTTTGCAGGCTGGAGCGGATTTCCTCTTCAGGCTAAATCTCCTTGATTTCGGTGCTTGGAATCTATGAATAGTATCTTTGCTCTGTTATAGAGTCTCTACTTATTAGGTACTGTTCTGAGATTCTAAAAATTGTGATTGCGCGTTGCAACAATAAGTGGCATCAATGAACTTGAACAATAGGTAGCATGTTCTATAGTAACCTTTCACTTCACCGTGAAATCTAAGATAGGCTTTCTCACAAATGCATGGTGAAAAACGTATTTAAAAACTGTGACAAAAAAATGAAAGATGGGAGGTTAGCCCTTTTGGGTAATTTCCTTTACGACGCCGGCAGCAACTGTTGTCCCCATGTCTCTGACGGCGAAGCGGCCAAGTTCTGGAAAGTCCTTGTAGGTTTCGATGGCTATCGGATGCAGAGGCTCCATTTTTACCCAAGCAGCGTCCCCTGTTTTCAGGAAGCTGGGATTCTCTTCGACAACTTGTCCTGACCTTGGATCTAATTTCTTCAGGAGTTCTGTGAATCTGCAAGCGATCTGCCCTGTGTGGTAGTGTAGAACTGGTGTGTATCCGGCGGCGATTGCGGTTGGGTGGTAAATCACGATTATTTGCCCAATGAACTCTTTGGCTACTGTAGGTGGATTGTCAACGGGTCCAGCTACATCTCCACGGTGTACGTCACCTTTAGCTATGCCTCTAACGTTGAAGCCTATATTGTCACCTGGTTCTGCCTGCTTAATTTTAGAGTGGTGCATTTCAAGAGATTTCACTTCTGCCTTCTTGTTGGACGGCATGAAAAGGACGGTGTCGCCTTCCTTGAGTATACCTGTTTCAACTCTGCCAACAGGAACTGTACCTATACCAGTGATGCTGTAAATGTCTTGGACTGGAACACGTAAGGGTTTGTTAGTTGGCTTAGGAGGCACCTCTAACATGTCTAAGGCCTCCATCAAAGTCGGCCCTTTGTACCAGGGCATTTTGTCGCTTTTCTTTGCAAGATTGTCGCCTGTCCATCCTGAAGTAGGTATGAAATTCACGTTGTCAACCTTGAAACCCACCATTCTCAGCATGCGTGAAACTTCATTTTTGATTTCTTCGTATCTCTCTTGGTTCCAGTTGACTGTAATGTCATCCATTTTGTTAACGGCGACTACCACTTGGCGCACACCTAATGTGAAAGCCAGAAATGCATGTTCGCGTGTTTGACCGCCTGGACCGATGCCTGCTTCGAACTCGCCTTTTTTAGCTGAGACGAAGAGCACGGCTGCGTCGGCTTGGCTTGCGCCTGTGATCATGTTCTTGACGAAGTCTCTATGTCCTGGCGCATCTATGATTGTGAAATAGTATTTGTTGGTTTCAAATTTTAAGAAACGAAGGTCTATGGTTACGCCTCTTTCTCGTTCTTCTTTGAGGTTGTCGAGTACCCAAGCGTACTTGAAGGTGCCTTTGCCCATTTTGTCAGCTTCATCTTGAAAGGCTTTGATGGTTCTTTCGTCAATTGCGCCTGCTGTGAAAAGTAGGTGCCCAGTGGTTGTTGATTTTCCGTGGTCAACGTGCCCCATGATTACGAGGTTCAAGTGGGGTTTAACGCTTTTGCTCATGTGTTTTTCCTTCCTATATTTTCGTTTTTTCCTTAAATTTTAGTGCGTTAACACAACTGTTCTTCCAGTTATTTTAAGTTTATCATCCAGCGTCCAGCGTTTACTATACATATTTTGAAAATCGTTTAGATCGTCTTTAGGGCTTCATGCCGCTTTTCTCAGTTATGTATTCGAAACCGGCGCTCAGATCCTGCTTCGCCTCCTTCACAGTGGTTGCAGTTGTCACTTCAAACTCGTCATCCTTGAAGTGAACAAGGCCGATGTATTTCATTGTGTTTTCAATTCGCTTATGGCCCAGCAATTTCTCGACCGTGATGACTTTCTTGTCGGTATAGTGGGCAATCATTGTTCAGCCCCAGTGCCCAAATGTTCTAAGTTCAATCTTAGGCAGAATAGGCGGCTAAATCTTATACTAAAATTACCATGAACACCTAAGTTGTAACTTGACTATATTATTAATTTAATCTTTCTCTATTTCCGTCTATTTAGGCTTGATGAAACGTCCCGTCCTAATATCTCTGTGCCGAATTTATGATTTGCCTCTTATAGCCATGGTTTCACATCTGTATTTTCGTGTAATAAAAACTTGGCTCGTGCATCAGTTTAGTAGAAGGCTGAAGTGTGCATCAAATAAAAGGGCAGTTTATTTAATAAACGCAAGTTATTAATTTGGTTAATTCAATAAAACCAGAGATGACTAAAGGAAGAGATGTCATGAGGCAAGCAGATATTGTAGTTATAGGAGGCAGCGCTGCTGGAATTGCGGCAGCGATAACAGCAAGAAGACATTATCCAGAAAAGAGCGTTATTTTGGTAAGGAAAGAAGAAAAAGTCCTAATTCCTTGTGGAATTCCATACATATTTGGTACTTTGGGAAAACCAGAGAATAATTTAATACCGGACAGTATTTTGCAAAATAATAACATAGAGTTAATCATTGACGAAGCTGTTGCGTTACAGGCTAAAGAACTAGATCCTAAAGAAAAGAAAGTAGTTCTGGCAAGCGGTGAATCAGTTTTGTATGATAAACTGATCCTTGCAACTGGATCCTCACCTGCAGTTCTTCCTATACCAGGATTTGATAAGAAAAACGTCTACACGATAAAGAAGGATGTTAAACATCTACAAAGCTTGCTGGATGCTTTAAAAAACGTGAACGACTTAGTGATTTTGGGTTGCGGGTTCATTGGAGTTGAATTCGCTGACGAATGCAAGAAGAACCGCGATATTAGCGTGACAGTCGTGGAGATGCTTGATCAATGTCTGCAGATTGTCTTCGGTGAGGGAGCATGCAAATGCTGCCAGGAGATCGAAGATTATCTAAAGGAAAAAGGTATATGTATTGTTACAGGAACCAGCATAGCCGAGATTCTGGGCGATAAAAAAATAACCGCCGTTAAACTATCTAACGGACAAGAAATAAAGGCAGATGCGTTGATCGTTGGAGTTGGCGTGAGACCTAACGTTGAGCTTGCGAGAAAAGCAGGTTTAGCGACAAGTAATATGGGAATAATTGTCGACACAACGATGAGAACTTCCGACCCGAACATTTTTGCATGTGGTGATTGCGCGACTAAATTCTCATTCTTTACGGGTCAGCCTTCGACTCTTAGACTGGCATCAATAGCTACGACAGAAGCTCGTATGGCAGGTGCAAACCTGTATGAAATTAGCAGAAAAAATCCAGGTGCGTTGGGGGTCTTTTCTACCGCTGTTGGAGACCTAACTGTGGCTATCGCGGGAGTAAGCGAAAAGGGCGCAAAAAACTGCGGATTTGAGGTGGTGACAGGGGAAGCTGAAGCTGCAGATAGGCACCCTGCAGGAATGTCTGGCACATCCAAAATGAGGGTCAAATTGATATTTAACAAAGTGAATGGAGAATTAATTGGAGGAGCGGTTAAGGGAGGTCCAAGTGCTGGAGAACTCATTAACGCCATCAGTGCATGTATTCAAAACAGGATGAGAGCCAATGACATCGCGATTTTCCAGATAGGCACTCATCCTGCTGTGACTGCTTCACCTATTGCATATCCATTATTGACAGCTGCAGAAATAGCTTTGAAAAAAATGAGCGCGCACTAAAATCTAATCCCAACCCAACCCAACTTTCTCGCTAATTCATTCTCTCTCGTATACCCTCTCTAAACACAAAAAAAGCAAATAAAAAAAATTCACACAAGAATTCTGGTGTAATAGCAAAAGAAGTATTTAAGCATCCGTCACATTATAAGAAGTGGTTTTCAATGCCGAAGACTAAAGCCTTAGTAAACATTCAGAACGTTGTTTCTACTGGAACTATGAACCAGAAAGTTAACTTAGCAGCTGTTGGCAAGGGACATCCAGGCGTAGAGTATCGTCCTAAACAATTTCCAGGGTTGGTATTCAGGCTTAAAAGACCAAAGACGGCTACGTTGATTTTTAGCTCGGGAAAGATGGTGTGCACAGGAGCAAGGTCGGGAAAGGAATCCCGCAGAGCAATCATGCAAGTTGTTA
>SMTZ1_10001242_pt1 | contig 30535 bp, 30 predicted proteins | sample DeeMarSWOR136_30_FD_25667 | JGI IMG/M metagenome (IMG submission 25667) | reverse complement strand
AGATGAATGACCTGTTTAAGATAAACCATTTTATCTAACAATTTCAACTAACTTCTTCAAATTTTTCTTAAGTTTTTCCATCGAATAAGATATGATCCGGCTGCTGAGAGAGAAGGAAGGCTATTTCTGTGGGCGGGTCATTGTGGAGGTGAGTTTCATATGGAGAGTTATCTTCCTGTTTTTGTTATTTTGAGCTTCTGTGCCCTGTGGGCCTGTTTTAACATCTGGAAGGCTGCTCCAAGAAAGATTAGAAAGGTGCCGGGGAAAGCTTCAATCTGTAATCCTAATTTCGAGAAAGAGATCTCCCCGATTCCCCTCATCGTTTATTTGGCCTAAACCTTTTAGACGCAGGCGCGTTCCATCAGTCACATTCGGAGGCACGGTAACGATAATATTCCTCTTTCGATACCCGTGAGGGATGGAAATCAACTTTCGGGTTCCATGGCGGGCCTCTTTAGAGGTTACAGTGAGGACTCCGTGGACGTCCCGATCGTCCGGAATCCCGAAAGGTGAGATGGATTGAAGACGGGGTGTGGTATGCCTCTCTGTATAGTGACGCAAACTTTTGCTGACACCCGTCTTGGGAATCCAATCAAATACTTTAACGAAAACTAAGCCCGCACCAAAACCACCGATATGAGCCCAGAAGGCAACACCCCCCACATTGCTAGAGGTGAGACCCGCGGAAAGTAATTGGATGAGAAGCCAATATCCAAGGAAGATAAAGGCAGGAAGTTCAACAAATTGGAAAAAGAAAAAAATCGGTATCAATGTCAAAACCCGGGCCTTGGGATGGAGAAGTAGATAAGCCCCCATGACACCCGAGATGGCGCCGCTCGCTCCGATGGTTGGGATATTGGACTTCCAGTTGGTGAACAGATGAATGAACCCCGCAGCCACTCCACAGAGAAGATAAAAGATGAGGTAGCGAATATGGCCCAACCTGTCCTCAATATTATCTCCGAAGATATAGAGGAACCACATGTTCCCGAGAATATGGAGAAATCCTCCATGGAGAAACATGGAGGTCAAAAAAGGGAGCCATTGTTGGGAAGTTGTAAAATGTGCTGAGATTTCTGGATCAGAATATCGCGCAGGAACGATACCATAAAGGAAGAAGGCCTCTTTCAAATGGGGGCCTTGAGAGAGCTGCCATAGAAAGACAAGGACGTTGAGGCCAATGAGGATAACATTGACGACCGGAAAGGTCTTTGATCGGATGGCGTCTCGGATCGGGATCATCTTTGTAACTTCGTAAGTTCAAATGTCAATGCTCAAATATCAAATCAGTGACAAATGGCCATTCAATTTCAAATTTCAGATTTTAGATTCCAGATTGAAAATAGTATAAACCTTTTTTATCTAAAAAAACAAGATGGATAAACAACCAGGAAGTCCGCTATTTTGTCCTTGATTTTTAATAAGTTGTAAGTTAATTTGGACGAGGTATTACAACAAAAATAACCAAGCTCCAAGCACCAAAGACCAAATAATAACCAATACTTCAATGACCCAAATTTAAAAAATCGAGAGATATTTTGGTTATTTGAGTATTGGGTAATTGGATATTATTTGGGATTTGGAATTTGGATATTGGAACTTGGCTTCGAGAGGGTCCCATCGTCTAGTGGCCTAGGACACCGGCCTCTCACGTCGGTAACACGGGTTCGAATCCCGTTGGGACCACCAAATAAAATTCAAGGAATAGCTGATGGATGAAAAAAGAGACTTTGTGATGGTGACGGTGTCCGGGCCAGACCGGCCGGGAATCACAGCCGCTTTCACAAAAATTTTGGCAGACAATCGTGTGGAGATTGTCGATATTGAACAAGCCTCTCTGCAGGATTTTCTCGGCCTCTCTTTCCTCCTGGACATGAGTGGCGCGAAGCAGTCGAAGGATAGTGTCCTCAAGGACCTCCTCTTTGAAGCCAGCCGGCTCCACCTGACCCTCAATTTTCGACTCTTCTCCGAGAAGGAGGTGAAGGCCAGGAATAGCAAGAATCTCTTTGTCCTCACCTATTTTGGAGACACCCGGGCATTGGCAGAGATTTCAGGCATTCTGGGAGAGGAGAATGCCAATATCGAGATGATCTCCAACCTCACTCAACACTGCGCCAGCTGCGTAGAGTTGACCATTGATGTGAACAGCGTTCCAAGCCTCAACCGTTTGAAGGAGCGATTAATTGCTAAAAGTAACGAACTGAATATTGATCTCGCTCTTCAGAAGATGGAAGCTTATCGAAAGAACAAACGTCTCGTCTTTTTCGATATGGACAGCACGTTAATTGATATGGAGATCATTGACGAGATGGCCAAAAGGGCAGGAGTCTTTAAGGAAGTTTCAAGAATTACGGAGAAGGCGAGGAGGGGCGACCTCGATTTTGAAGAGGCCCTGATTCAGCGGGTGGCCCTGCTCAAGGGGTTGAAGGTCGAGGAGTTGGAGAAGATCAGAGAAGAGATGAAGCTGTCCGAAGGGGCTGAGGATCTGGTCATGACCCTCAAACAACTTGGCTTCAAGCAAGGAGTGGTGAGCGGTGGGTTCAATTATTTCTCTGATTATCTGAAGGATAAGCTAGGGCTCAACTTCGCTTACGCCAATCAGCTGGAGATTAAAAACGGAGCTCTGACCGGAAGGGTGTTGGGGGATATTGTGGACGGCCCTTACAAGGCGAAGATCGTCAATATGGTCTCGAGTAAAGAGGGGGTGCTCTTGGACCAGACCATTGCGATTGGTGACGGAGCCAATGATGTGTTGATGTTAGGCCAGGCGGGTCTGGGCATTGCTTACAATGCAAAATGGAAGATTGAACGGGCAGCCAGTATGAGCGTGGGGCGAGCCCGACTCAGAAACATCCTCTACATCCTGGGGATCACCGAGGAGGAGATGGGTTCCTGGAGTTTGTGTGAAGGCCCTGCGTGAATCCTTATAAAGGGGAAAAGACACCATGAATAAGTTTCTCCAATTTTTTTTTCGAATATTCGGGATCCTATTTTTATCCTTTCTTCTTACAAGCTGCATTGTTGGACGCTATTACGAAGGCGCAACTATTCCAGAAGAAAAGATCAAAGAGATCAAGCCAGGCATCACCACCAAGGAAGAGATTATCAGCTGGTTTGGCCCTCCGCAGAACTACCTCAGTCCTACGATTTTCAACCAGATTCTGCGAGAGCTGGAGGTGACAAGGGAACCCGTTAACTACTATCCCTTTGCCAACATCCTCTCGTATCAATACAACCGGGGCAATGTCAGGGCGATCGTCCTTGTCCTGTTCAATTATATTGAGGGCAAAGTCAAATCAGACCATCTGGTCGTCTTCGTCGACGAAAATGATAGGGTTCAATATTATGGTTTCTATAAAGGGACGGATGAGTTGCGGTAGACTTCTTGCTTTCTTGGCCCTCATGATTACTGTCATCAGTGGGTGCAGCATTGGAAGAACCTATATTGGTTCTGAGATTCGAAGCGATCCAAAGGAAAAGATCCAGATCGGAATGACCAACAAAAGTGATATCCTTTCCATTTTCGGACCTCCAGACCGCGTCACGAGTCAGTTTGATGGAGATATCTTTGTCTATGCCTATTACCGAAAGAACTCTTCTAAATTTGTTCTCGAGGAACCCTATTTTACCAACCTGACCATTTTCTCATACACACGAATTCAAGAAAAAAAGGACCATCTCGTGATTCTGTTTGATAAGGGTGGCGTGGTTAAAAATTACGGTTTCCAAAGAGGGATTCAGGAGCTGACACCTTATTGAATTGAGAATAAACACAAGAGACTATTTGGAAGGAGATTTTGCATGAAGACCATTATCGTTTTAGCGGGCTTATGGGCAGTTTTGTACGGATGTTCATACACAGTACTAGAGACGACATCCCCAGCGGAAAATATCTATTCATTTCATAACTATAAAATTCAAGGGCCGGTCGTTTTAGTCATAGACGAAGACTTGAAAAATATTGAACGAAAAGTCAGGCCACTAAGCAGTCCGTGTTCGGGTTATAAATACCCTGTGAAAATGGAGTCATCCGTTGCTGATTCAATTAAAAAGACAACTGAAAAGATATTCACTCAAGTGTTGGAACTCAATAGGCTACCCACGAAGGAGGAACTGAAAGAGAGGAATTGCCAGGGGACCATTTATGTCAAGTTGAATAGATTCAACCCAGCGCTATGGGTCAGCAATGGGACGGCCTTAGCGAATTGTGAAATTGTCTTGGATGTGGCAATCATGGATTCTGACGATCATGATCTTCTTGTGACAACCGTATCTGGAGCAAGGTTTGCCGAGGGCGATTCTGGGGGATTCTGTAAAAAAGCGGCCGCTGTCTTATCCGATGCGATTTTTTTGAGTTTGAGAGAGACAATGGAAAGGTACGCCGAGAGAATTTCGAATTCTGAAAAAATAAGAAATGCATTTGCTCCCAGGGGAAAATAATTGGGAATGATGGGTTGATTCTTATCATCTCCGGAGGCGTCCAAGGAGGAGGGAAAGAATTTCCTTAAAAGTAGGGACCTATTTAAATGCGTTAAAGGAGCGTAAACCTTAAATACCCCCTCGCGTCGAGGTTCCTATAATTCGTGATTCTTAGAACTGGCCTTGATTGAACGTGGTTACGTATGATGGCAATAGATAATGCTTGTCTCTTTTGTCAACAAAAAGTGAACACGCCCCACCAAATTTAAATACTCAGAGAGGAGACGATGATGGCTGATGAAGCTAAAGAGCCCAAGAGAAAGGGAATTAGCGGGCTGGTTTTCGTAGGCTGCTTGATGCTTGGTTTTGCAGTAGGCTTTCTAACTGGGCAGCTCGTAGCTGGTATTTTCGGTGGTTTGGGTGTCGGTTTTATAGCTATGGCCATAGTGCGGTATAAAGTTGGCGAATGGTAAAATAGATTCCAAGCGTATTGGCAAGAGGGAACTTTTACCAGTAGAACTGCTGAGGAGGGGTGCCAGTAGTCGATTACGGACTTCAACTTTGTTTCGGCACCTTTCGAAAATCCCATCTTATCTCGCTTAAAAGCTGAAGGAGATGGTCAACCATCGCTGAGGTCGTAACAACACCGAAAGGGGGTAGCTTCTTTGTACCGCCCCATAGGATATTGGGTTTTAAAAGAATTTTATGATGAGGTTTGAGCTCTTCGAACCCGCCACACAGCTCAATGGCCTTTTTCAAATCGTCCGTGGTCCCGTTGTATTTTACGACTGCAACTATTTCCCTGCGTTCTTCCATTTCCATTGCCACCTCCTCCTTGTTGTGGCTGACTTACCAGAATATTGGCGCCTTTAGAAAGCCCCTTCTTATAAGATGCTCCAGAGGGTTTGGGGTTAGGTTCTAAGATGAATAAAGCCAGGCGGGAAATATTAGTTCGGTAAATACCCCTGATTTTGATGAAAGTCAAGCTGAAAGTTGGGCTTTTTGAGTGCTGGTATATTGGTCATCTACAGTGCATAGACGATTGCTGCTTTCTATGCATAATCGTCAACATTCAGGATTGTCTTGAGCTAAGCATGAGTACGTACTATCCTTATTCCTCTTTCCGAAGACTCCTTCCTGAAAGCGCGATTTGCAGATCTTTCCTAAAGATGCAATATTTCATATGGTAATGGATGAGACAAATGTAGTAGTCCAGTCTCTAAAAACACTATAAGGTTAGGGTCCTTGTGGCATGAAAAGTGTGTTTAGATTTTACATGATTTTATTACAATTTATACCAATTTATGCTTCAAAGAAAGTTCTTGAATTATAAGAAAGATCCTCATATATTAATGTCAAAAAGGGTTCCGAAATGTCGGAATATTTGTGAAGGTTAGAATCGATCGCTCGGTTTTTTCCGTGACGGAAAAATAAAATGAGAACTGATCGATTAACTACAGACTGTTCATGGCGTTACTTTGGGTTTGATCTTTCCCCTCCTTCAATTACCCAATCCATTTGTAGTTATTTCGCGAGATAAACAAATTGCAGAAATCCATTATTTAGCGATGGTCATGTGATTAAGTACGAGGGCTACCCGACTCTCGGAACAACCTTGGCAAGCGGGGGCTGGTTGCGTTACCCCAGAAAAGCGAGGATTTGGTGTGAATCGGGGTAAAAGGCAACAAGTTTTTCAATCCAATTCCTCGTGGAGATAACTACTAAAGTGGTAAATGCCAGGAACGCCTTTTATGCTGCTAAAAGAAGCACGGTATTTTCGCTTACAGGCTAAGGTCGGTGTTCGATACATGAATAGAGATAAATGACTCCGGTATGGAAGGCTCAACGGAGTCGGGGAGGAAGAAGTGAATGCAAGAATAGTATTAAGAGTCATGGCCATAGCGGTCGTCTTCATGGCAATGCCCGCTATGGCAGCCACATGGTATGTGCCTGACGATTTTGCCAACATTCAGGCTGCGCTGGATGGCGCTCCTGCCAACGACGAAGTGATCGTCAGGGACGGTACGTACACCGGCGCTGGCAACAAAAACCTCGACTTCAAGGGCAAGGCGCTTACCTTGCGCTCTGAGAACGGGCCTGAGAGCACGATCATCGATTGTGAAGGTGACGGCAGGGGATTTATCTTCCAGTGGGGTGAAACGTCTGCCACTATAGTAGAAGGATTTTCTATTATCAACGGCGGTAACGTGAATGAGGGCGGGGGCATTCAAATTCTTTATAGCTGGCCCACAATCACAAACTGCATTATCAGCAACAACTCCGCTTCCTATGGAGGCGGGATCTGGCTGTGGGGGGCATGGTACACTGTTGGGAACGTCACGGTGATCGGCAATTCGGCCACCGACGGGGGTGGAATCTACATTACTGAAACGACCAACGTAGTTATCGGGAACAGCACCATCAGCGGGAACACTGCAACGGGTGACGGCGGCGGGATCTATGATGACTCAAATTTTCGGTTAAGAATCAACAACTCAACAATCAGCGGCAACTCCGCAACCACAGGATACGGCGGAGGGATCTACAATACTTATTCTAACGAAACACTCATCACCGGCAGCACCATCAGCGGCAACTCGTCTGGGCTGGGTGGCGGAGGAATTTACATTGGAGCCTCCTCGTGGGAAACAGATATCGAAAGCAGCACCATCAGAGATAACACTGCCGGTTGGCATGGCGGCGGAATCTTTCACAATGGTAACCCGTCGCACGATTACTACATCAACAACAGCATAATCAGCGGGAATACTGCGGCTCAAATGGGCGGCGGTCTCTATCTCTTATCCACCATGAGAGTAATTAATTCCGTTTTCACTCAGAACTCTTCATATAGCGACGGTGGAGGAATTTGCGTAAATGAAGATATGGGCACTTCCAATCTACTTATGACCGGAAGCACGATAAGCGATAACACATCTATCCTAAGGGGCGGTGGTGTTTCTTTTTTCTTTACTTCCGAGGGGACGATTACTAACAGCGTCATAAGCGGTAACTCTTCCGAAACGGGTGGCGGTATTTCTGGTTTTGCCGGCAACCAGGTCACCCTGATCCACGCCACATTCAGCGCCAACTCAGCGACATCTCAGGGCGGTGCCCTTTACTGGAGGGGTGGGGGCGTCAACGCAACCAACAGCATCTTCTGGGGAGACTCGGCTCTTGGAGGGCCGGAGATCGCCCTGGATATTTGTCCTCCAGAAGGAGGATTAGATATCAGCTACAGTGATGTGGAAGGCGGCCAGGCTGCCGTCTATGACCCGTACAGCAATCTTAGCTGGGGAGCGGGCAATATCGAGGAGGACCCGCTATTCATGGGTGGCGGAAACTACCACCTGACCGCGGGCTCGCCGTGCATTGATACGGGTACTGATATGGGCATCTACACTGATATTGACGGAGAAACACGGCCTGAGGGCGGAGGCTTTGACATGGGAGCTGATGAGTATGGCGAAACGGTTTCTCCTCCCGATCCTCCTTCTGGACCAGTGAGTGGCACCACAGGAACAAGCTACACCTATTCAACAGGGGGCGCTTCATCGAATTATGGACATTCATTAGAATATAGATTTGATTGGGATGATGGAACTTACTCGGATTGGTTATCTTCGAGTAGTGCGTCAAAGTCATGGAACAAAGGGGGTACTTATTTAGTAAAAGCTCAGGCTCGATGCGCCATCCATAACTCTATCATCTCCTCTTGGTCAGGAACTATCTCAGTAACCATAGCCCAAGTCCTACCTCCCTCTGCAACTCTGATTTCACCCTCGCCCTCAACGACGATCACCACGAACACACCGACTTACACGTGGAATGAAGTCCCGGTCGCAGAATGGTATCACCTGTGGGTCAACGACTCTACAGGGAATAAGATTGACAAGTGGTATCAAGCTACTGATGTCTGTTCCGCTGGTACTTGCTCGGTGACCCCAAACATCCCACTGGCTGCTGGTGCGGGCACCTGGTGGATCCAGACCTATAACAGCGCAGGGTATGGCCCCTGGAGCTCTGGGATGTCCTTCGGAGCAGCCACGCTGGTATCACCTTCTGGGACGATTACTAATCATACACCGGCCTACACGTGGAATGATGTCCCTGTGGCAGAATGGTATCGCCTATGGGTCAACGACTCTACAGGGAATAAGATTGACAAGTGGTATCAAGCTACTGATGTCTGTTCCGCTGGTACTTGCTCGGTGACCCCCACGACAGTCCTTGCGGCAGGGGCAGGCCAGTGGTGGATCCGGACTTATAACAGTGCAGGGTATGGGCCGTGGAGCAGTGGGATGCCCTTTACAGTGAGTCCATGAGAAGGACTTGAGCGAATTGTTCAGGGCAGAATAGAATTTACAAAGGGCGAGGGGTGATCCCTCGCCCTTTCAATCATACGCATTTCTAACAATAATTGCTATCTCTACCTTTGTAATTCACAAGTTAGGTTAGTTCATCATAAAAATGCCGGTAGGAAAATTATTTGGAATATCTATTTTTGATACCTGCGGCACGCCCTTATCATTGTTCGAAATATTTTTCCTAAATCCTTTCCGGTCAATGGTCCTCTATTTTTGCGTGTAGATTTTCTAAGGCTTCCTTTGCCATTCCGGAATTGTAGATGTTTCCCCCCATCTTCTTTTCCACCCTTCGGTTTTCGAAGGAAGTACGAAGATGCGCTCTTAGAATTTTACCATCAACCGAGGTAACCAGAGTATTAACTGAGGGAACAGGACTAATAAGCCCAGCCCAACCATGATAAGCAAGACAAATGGGATGATGCCCCGGATAATATGTGCCGTGCCTATCTCCCACTCCGGCTTGGCTATACCCTTCAAATAGAAGATGGAGTAAGCGAAGGGGGGGGTCATGAAGGACATCTGCAGATTGACGCAAACCATCATGGCAAACCAGAGTGGGTCAAAGCCCAGGGTATTACCGATCGGTGTGATCAAGGGAACCATGATAAAAAGGATCCCTATCCAATCAATGAACATCCCCAGGATAAAGATGATAAACATAATTAGGGTAAAAACACCCCATCTCCCTCCAGGGGCGGACAGTAACAGGCTGGTGACCACATCGCCGCCGCCGAGCTTGAGGAAAGCGCCGGTGAACATGGTGGCACCAAAGGCAATGAAGAACGCCATGCAGGTAACCTTCATTGTTTGAAGAGTCGCTTCTTTAAGGGTTTGCCAATTGAAGCTGCGGTAAGCGACACCCAGCAGCACGGCCGCCACACAACCGACGGAAGCAGCCTCCGTCGGGGCAGCGACACCGAAGAAAATGCTTCCCAAAACCGCCAGGATCAGAAATACCGGGGGCAGTATTCCGGTCACCAGTATGTGTATTTTTTTCGACAGCGGTATCGCCCGTTCTTCAACGGGTATTGACGGTGCCATCACAGGCGAAAGCCAGCAACGGATGGCTGTATAGAGGATATACAGACCCGCAAGGACAAGACCCGGAACAACGGCGCCTATAAACAGCTTCCCTACCGAAATACCCGCATTGGGTCCATAGAGTACCAGCATGACGCTGGGCGGGATGAGTATGCCCAATGACCCCCCGGCGCAGACAGAGCCACAAGCCAGTTCCCTGCTGTATCTTCGCTTGATCATGCTGGGAAGAGCGATAAGCCCCATCGTGATGACTGAAGCAGCGATGACACCAACGCAGGCCGCCAAAAGCACGCCCATCACGATGGTCGCTATTGCTAGGCCACCCCGGAGTCCTCCGAACCACGTGTAAAGGCCTCCGTAGAGCCTTTCGGCCGCTCCCGACTTTTCCACAACCACCCCCATAAAGACAAACATAGGCAGCGCGAGCAGGACATAGTCGGTCACAAATGTCAGGAGGCGTATTCTAAATAGGTTGAATATCGGCTCACCCACAGTCAAAAAGCCGATAATCATGGCGACACCGCCGAGAACGATGCCCAAGGGGTACCCGAGGAAGATGCCAACGAGTGCCCCGCCAAACATCAAGATGGTTATTAATTCAGGACTCATCTCTACCATGGCTCACTTCCTCCCTGGATCAGCGCCATGACATCCTTGAGGAAGTTTGCCACTCCCTGCAAGAATAGGAGACCAAACCCAAGTGCCACCGCAATCTTAAACGGCCATATGGTCGGATACCACACACTTTCGGTAGCGGTCTCATTGACGGAGAAAGACCAGAGGGCATGCTCAACAGATACTTTGGTAAGCATAAAGAACAAGGGGAAGAAGAAAATGGCGGTCAAGACGATATCGATGATGAGCTTAACTTTTGTTGGAAACTTGGAGTATATCAAATCAACACTTACATGGCCGCGATGGTAAAGCACGTAGGCAAAGCCAATCATGATTAAGGTCGCTCCAAGCATGTAGCTTAGTTCAAACGACCATATGGTGGGCGCGTTAAAAACATATCTCATGAATACGTCATAGGCAATGCTGATGATCAATGGAACTAAGAGCCATCTCACGGCCCTGCCTGACCATTCACTGAGCAAGCTTATGCCTTTGTAGATGGTCCGGATGATCTTCATGTTACCCTCTCTTTGACGAGTTTGAATACCTTCGATCAAGCTGATTACGTTAGGAATGCTTCAAAAACACCTAAGCTGAATGTTAACGCTGCATCACTCAAACGAAAGGAAAAATGGAATGTCCGGGCTTCACCCCGGCAATGCAGCCAGGGCAATTTATGCCATCCCCAATTAGGCTTCCTTTTTCTTTTTGGCCTCTTGAAGTTTATCGATGAAATCCTGCCTTGGCGGAGAGAAGATATCGATTACTTTGACACCCTTATCAGAAAGATACGCTGCATGATCTATGTTTGAAGGTAGCGTTACGACGTCTCCTTTTTCCATGTGATAGAGTTTACCCTCGATGACCAAATCCAATGCTCCGTCTAAGATCACCATGAGTTGCTCCGATTCATGTCGATGGTTAGGCATATAGCTATTGGGCTGCCCCGTTAGAAAACTGAGCATAATCCTGTCGGCGTATACAACATGGGTCCGGATGCCCGGCACCAAATCTATCATCGGAACATCGCGATATTTAGTAATGCTCCTATTGTATTCTTCAGGTGTCGCGTAGGGTTCTTTCTTTTCCATTTTCGAGTAATTTCTCCTTCCTGAGTATTTTGTAGTCTGCAATGATAAGACAGCACTCAAACTCAAAGGAGCCACTCGGCAGCCCTAGCAAGCATATAGGACTGCCGAATCTGACGCTCACCTAGCTCCAGTCATCAGTCATAGATGCTGTAGCGGGGCTGTACAACCTGTAATGGGACTCGGAACGTCTTAAAAAAAGCGATCTGGTTTTCATAAATCTCTTTGAACTTCGGATCTTTAGCGGCTGTCTTCTCACACCACTCTTTGGATCGCCTGGCGATATCTCGCTGCAGCTCGTCACTGACGGTGACAAGCTCGGTGCCATATTTCTTATATTTTTCCATGGCTACACCATCGTCGTAAGGGGCATAGATGAGTCGGTGTAGAGCCCACGCAAAGATCTCATCCTTGAGCAGTGTCTGCAGGTTACCGGGAAGGCTATCCCACTTCTTTTTGTTTACTAGAAAAATGTGGGGGTTGTTCGGCGAGTGGATGCCGGGAACGCCAATGTACTTCGTTATCTCGTGGAAGCCCTTTGTCCAGTTAGCAGCGGGAGGACGAAACTCAAAGGCGTCGATAACGCCTCTCTCTGCAGCCGTATAGATCTCGCCTCCGGGTAAGGTAATCACGGAAGCCCCGTAGCCCTTCATGATCTGAGCCCACAGACCGTACGTGCGGAACTTCAATCCTTTGAGGTCCTTCTCGGTTTCCATCTTGACGTTGGAATGACAGAAGAGCTCTGCCGTGTCGCAGGACATGCCAATCACGTAGCCGAAATCCTTCATCGCCTCATTACACAGCTTCATGCCATCTCCTACATAATACCATGCCGTTATTTCAAGTGGTGTGGGCCCAGCTGGAAAGCCTGAGCTAGCCAGCAGGTACGCCGAGGGGCCCATACTTCCAACCAGGGGGTAAAGACCAGAATGCCACAAATCGCAGACCCCTTGTGGAACACAGTGCGGGATTGTCCATCCTGAGGCTAGTGCCCCTGACGGATGTACCGTGATGTCCAATCGACCCTCAGATAGCAATTTTATTCTTTTGAACATATTCTGAAAGTCTGGCCATTCCGGTTCACCGGTCGCCATAAATGACTGACAATCCCACTTATGAATCTGCTGCTGGCCAGAAGCACCGCTCGTCAAGGCCAATAGAGTCAGGATGAGGACCAAACTACCACAGATTACCCAAAATCTTTTAGCCATTTTTTTTCCCTCCTTTCTAAACTAATTAAGATTTGCTACTGATATCATGCCCCTTAGTCTTTTTGTGTTTTCTGCATTGCTTTAAATTGAATTATATAAATGTGTTAGGGTTATTAATTCATATTACACAATAAGTCCTCCCTGTTTCCTCTCTTGTTTGCACGGCAATATTTTCTTTGATTTCAATTACATAAGACGTTATGCAACAGGGTAGGCAAAATATATCACATCATCTCATGAAATTTAGAGTATTGTATTTAAGTGGCATAAATCTCTCTTGATTTATTAAGATTTGCCAGAATACCCTGCCTGCAAAGTGCCACTTCGCGAAGTGGAAAAAATAAGAAAGTCAGAACATTAACTTGACAAAATATATTTTATTTAATATAGTTTATACAAAATAAGAAAATTTTGTCAAGTGTTTTTTGACATGTTATTGATAAATTGGTTTTTTCAAGGGGGGGGATAAGCTCAACCATCTAAAAAATCTAACAAGATTAGCATATTGGAATATCTTATTATGAATTGCTAATGTCGGACTTTTTGAAAGCGAGGAGTTCAAATTAGGTCTTAAGAAAGGTTAATTTTATGGAACTTATGTTAAGGAAAGCCAACTTGAGTGAAACCGTAAAAGATATTTTGAAAAATAAGATAATCAATAACGAATTGCGTCAAGGGGAAAGAATCGATTTGGTCTCTTTATCTAATGAGTTGGGAGTAAGTGGGACACCAGTTAGGGAAGCCCTCCATAAATTAGAGAGGGAGGGTTTATTGAAAAATATACCAAATCGAGGCTTTTTTGTTACAGAGATTAAGGAAGAGGATGTAAGGGAAATTTTTCAATTAAGAGAGGCATTAGAAGTACTTGCGATTCGCTTGTCGACTCCTTTATTTACTAAAAAAGATATAGACACAATGGAAACCCTTATGAAAAAATCTAAAGTAGCCTTAAAAAACAACAACAGACAAATATTTATCAATTGTGACAGAGTAATGCATTCATTAATTATTCAAAGGAGCGGAAACAAAAAGCTCTCTGATATTTTAGAGAACTTAAGTGACTTTGTACATGCTTTGAGAATTAGAAAAATAAGTGGGTTAAAAGGGGGTGAGAGAGTGCATCTTGCCATACAAGAACATGAGGCCCTTTTAGAAGCTATTAAAGAGAAAGACATAGAGAAGGCATCTGTGGCAATGTCGAGGCATCTGAAATGCTCCTTGGAGTATTATCTTAAGCATTTATCTGAAATTTCACAGGGTGATCTTAAGACGAAAGTTGAGAAATAAGAAAATAAAGGGAAACCTACGAAAGAAACAATTCTCGAACATTGAACTATAACTTATTTGGTTCATCTCTTGGGAAAAAAATGGAATTGAATAATTTGACTGAAATAATAGACAATGAATTGCGCCTTAAAATGTACAAAATAATGGTTAAAATTCGGCTTTTTGAAGAGGAGATTTATCCGATATATACACATGGTCTAATGCCTGGTTTAGCTCACCTTTCTATAGGACAGGAAGCATGTGCAGTGGGCGTTATAATGAATCTAAGAGAGGATGATTATTTATCGACCACGCATCGTGGACATGGACATCTTATCGCTAAAGGGTGTGATATTAAAAGGATGATTGCAGAGGTAATGGGAAAACAAGATGGATATTGCAAGGGTAAGGGCGGAACCATGCACATTACAAATTTTGCCCTCGGTATACTTGGGGCCAATGCCATTGTAGGAGGTGGTATCCCAATGACTGTGGGAGCAGGTTATTCTATTAAATACCGGGGAACAGACCAAGTCGCCGTTTCCTTCTTTGGGGATGGTGCCACCAACCAAGGTGCATTCCATGAAGCCCTCAATATGGCCTCTCTTTGGGATTTACCTGTAATTTTTGTTGTCGAAAATAATTTATATGGCATATCGGTTTCCCAATCGCGGCATCAAAAGATTAAAGATATATCCACAAGGGCAAATGCTTATGGTATGGCGGGTAAAAGCGTTGACGGAAATGATGTTGAAGCTGTCTTTCTTTCCTCACGAGAGGCTGTACAGAGAGCAAGAAATGGTGGGGGCCCTACGCTTCTTGAACTAAAAACTTATCGGTGGGGAGGGCATCATGTTGGGGACCCAGGTACAGTCTATCGGCCCAAAGAGGAAATTGCAGAGTGGAAGATTAGATGCCCAATCAAGCTCTACCAAGAAAAACTAAGTTCAATAGGAGTGCTCACAAAAAAGATAGAACAAAATATTCGAGAAGAAATTTCTAACGAAATTGAGGAAGCTGTTGCATTTGCCAAAGCATCCCCTTTACCAACCCCTGAAAGCGCACTCGAAGATCTATTCTATGAAATAGCTCATTGACGAAAAAATACAGAAGTAGAAAATTAATGTTCGCGTATTAAAGGAGTTTATTAAAATGTCCCGGGACATTACATATGGTCAAGCTATATGTGAGGCTTTAGCAGAGGAAATGGAGAGGGATAAGAATGTGTTTTTGTTAGGAGAAGATATCGGACCCTATGGTGGAAATTTTGGTGTGACAAAAGGTTTATGGCAAAGATTTGGAGAGTGGAGGGTGAAGGATACCCCTGTAAGTGAATCAGCCATTATAGGTTGCGCTTTGGGAGCCGCTATGACAGGCTTACGACCAGTTGCTGAATTAATGTTCGGTGATTTTATATTTGTGGCGATGGATCAAATAGCCAATCAAGTGGCCAAAATGCGTTATATGTCAGGAGGACAGGTTAAAATTCCCCTTGTTATTAGGACAACGATAGGTGGAGGTAGGTCGTCGGCAGCACAGCATTCTCAGAGCATACAAGCCTACTTAATGCATACCCCAGGGTTGAAGGTCGTTATGCCAGCGACGCCTGAAGATGCTAAAGGGCTATTAAAAAATTCCATTCGAGATGATAATCCTGTCATTTTTTTGGAACACAAAATGCAATACAATAGAAAGGGAACAGTTCCAAAAGAAGAATATACGATTCCTTTTGGAAAGGCGGTGCTTCGAAAAGAAGGAACAGACGTCACCGTTGTTGCCACCTCTGTTTGCGTTTTTTTAGCCTTAGAGGCAGCAGAAATCCTTTCTAAGGAGGGCATTCAATTGGAGATAGTCGATCCTCGAACGATTCAGCCTTTTGATCTTGAAACGGTTGTAAATTCTGTTATGAAAACAAAGCACCTGGTTATAGCCGATGAAGGAAATGAGACGGGTGGTATTACAGCCGAAATTGGCATGCGAATCCAGTTGGAGGCCTTTGACTTTTTAGATGCGCCTATCATGCGTGTTGCGGCACGTGATGTCCCAATTCCTTTCAGCCTGCCATTAGAACGTTATGTGCTTCCTAACGCTCAAAGGATTATTGAAGCGGTTAAAAAAATCCTTTGAAAAAATAGTATTGGATCGACTTTTATGAATCCATAGGAGGAACAGAATGATATTTGAAGTGATCATGCCGGTTCTTGGCCTAACAATGGAGAAAGGGAAAATTGTCCGTTGGCTAAAAAAAGAGGGGGAATATTTGAAAAAAGGGGAGCCCCTTTTTGAAATAGAGACCGATAAGGTGACCATGGAAGTTGCCTCCGAATTTACTGGGATACTTGTGAAAATACTAGTAGGCGAAGGGCAGGAGGTTCCTGTTACTACCGTTATTGCCATCATTGCAGATGCAGCGGATGTTTCCGCAGCAATTGAAAAATATAAATCCATCCCTTTGGAGGTAAGTTCACCTGATATCCCTTTAAAGCCGGCTTACGAAATTCCTAATACAATCGATGAAACGTCAAAGACAGTTAAGGCATCTCCCTTAGCTAAGAAATTAGCCTCTTTAAAGGGAATTGATATCACTAAAGTAAAAGGGAGCGGACCTAAGAATCGAATATTAGAGAAAGATATCCTTGCATATGAAGAATCCCTACTAACTGGGACAACCCTTCCATTAAGAGATGCTCACCGGCTTAAGGAATTCAATGGGAAAGGTACTTTACCTGAACCATTCGGGGAAAAGGTACCTTTATCCTCTAGGAGACGAATCATTGCTCAAAAAATGGCCAAGTGCAGCCACGATGTCCCCCATATTTTCTTTGAAACCAGAGCAGAAGCTTCTCAATTAATTGAAACTGTAGATTTCTTAAATAAACATTACAAAAAAAGTGAAAATATAGAAGTTTCAATCAATGATCTCTTGATTAAGATCGTGGCGCTTTCTATCCAAGGTCACCCTTTGTTTAACAGCGCATTCACGGATGATGGAATAATCATTCATCCTCATATCAATATTGGAATTGCAGTCGCTTTGCCAGATGGTCTCGTTGTTCCGACAATTGGTATGACCGAAAGGAAAAATATTTTCGCAATATCAACTGAAAGGAGAGAGTTGGTAGACCGTGCTAGAATCGGAAAACTGAGACTCGAAGAAATTGAGAAAGGTACTTTTACCATAACAAGCCTTGCCCATTACGATATAAAGGGTTTTATACCCATCACTAACCCCCCACAAAGTGCTATTCTTGCGGTGGGTAAGATCGAAAAGACCCCTGCTGTAAAAAATGATACTGTTGTCATCAGTCCGATGTTGTTCCTTGGCCTCAATTGTGACCATCGGATTATTGATGGAACAGAGGCTGCCTCTTTTTTAGTAGAAATAAAGGAGAGGATTGAGGATCCCAGGAGACTTTGGATCCACCTTTGAGATTAGGAAACGAACGTTTTAGATTTCGCTATGGTTAGAGTTTGCGGAGCACAATTCAAGGCAATGAAAATGTGGGAAAACATATCAATGTTTGGAGATTAAACAGCGATGAAGGGAGTTTTTAATCGTATTCTAAATATTGATTTAGATGAAAAATCTTTCAAATATGAAAATATTGAAGATTCTGCTTACAAGAAATACATTGGAGGGAAGGGGCTTGGTTCATTTCTCCTTCTAAAAAAGAACAGAAAAGGAGCAGACGCACTCTCTCCCGAAAATCACCTCATCTTTGCTATTGGTCCAGCTAATGGAACAAAAATTCATGGGTCAAGCCGGTATGGTGTCTTTACGAAATCCCCTCTTACAGGCTTTTATTCAGAGTCATACTCAGGTGGAACGGTGGCGCCTTATATCAGCGCCACAGGCTGCGATGCAATTGTCCTGTCAGGTGCATCTTCGACGCCTATCTATCTTGAGATCTCTGACGAATCTGTGCAGTTTAAGGATGCTATTGATTTATGGGGAAAAGACACCTACTCAACTGACGAAGAACTAAAAAGGCGATCCCCCTCAAAACATTGCGGTGTTGTAGTCATTGGTCCTGCTGGAGAAAACTTAGTCAAGTTCGCTACCCTTGCCAATGATTCCTGGCGTTGCGCTGGGAGAACGGGCACTGGTGCTGTCATGGGTTTTAAGAAGGTCAAAGGAATCATCTATTATGGAAATTCTCAAAAGGAATTGGCCTGTCCTGATATCATTCAGGACTACATCACAGAAATGGTGAAGAGGTCAAAGGGAAATCCCGTCGTAGAAGCTTATAAGAGACTTGGTACACCTATGCAAGTCTCTTTGACAAATCATCTGGAAGCCTTCCCCTCGAGGTATTGGCGACAAGGGACTATGGAAAATTGGCAGAAATTATCTGCAGAAGCCATGCAGGAGATTCTCAAACCTAAGCCGAAATCTTGCCCTCTCTGTTTTATGGCGTGTGGGAAATTATCAAATGTAGGATCAGGCCGCCACAAGGGCTTAACCATTGAGGGACCCGATTACGAAACCATCTATTCTTTTGGTGGACTTTGCCTTATCGATAGTTTAGAAGAGGTAGCCTACTTGAATGATATATGTGATAGGCTCGGTCTTGATACGATTACCTCGGGAAACTTAGCTGCCTTCACGATGTTGGCTTCAGAGAGGGGTGTAATAAAAGAGAGGTACGATTTTGGAAATGCAGATAACATTGCAAACCTTTTAAGGGATATTGTTTACAGAAGAGGGGTCGGAGGGATCTTGGCCGATGGTATCTTGAATGCCGCTGCTCAGTGGAAGCTTGAAGATGAAGCAGTTCACGTCAAGGGGCTCGAGCCCGCTGGTTTCGACCCAAGGGTTTTAAAGGGGATGGCCCTTGCTTATGCTACCTCAGACCGTGGAGCCTGTCATTTGAGGAGCACTTTCTATAAACCTGAACTTTCCGGAATGATATCCCCAAATCAGGTTGAAGGGAAAGCCGAGGCATTCATCGATTGGGAAGATCGAATGAATCTCATGGATGCAATGATTTTGTGTCGGTTTTTTAGGGACCTGGTCCTCTATGACGAGATCTCTGAAATTATTGAAGGAACCACAGGTAGAAAAATGGATTCGTCTCGTTTAAAAGAAATTTCTGCCAGAATCCAAGACCTTACTCGTGCATTTAACCTGAGGGAAGGATTAACTCATAAAGACGATCAACTTCCCCCGCTATTTTTCAGAGAAAAACTTCCCCAAAGTGGAAAAATTTTAGGAAGAGAAGAATTTGAATATATGCTTTCAAACTACTATATGCTGAGAGGATGGGATGAACAGGGGAGACTACCAGAAGAAAAGCTTAATTCATTACTGGAATAGTCTAGGAGGAGAGCATCGGGTATGCAAATAACAATCATAGGTGGTGGACCAGGCGGGTATGTGGCCGCCATAAAGGCAGCACAAATGGGCGCCAAGACCTTATTGGTTGAAAAGGACTTATTGGGAGGGATATGTTTAAATTATGGTTGCATACCAACCAAGGCCATGCTTTCGGATGTAAAATTACTCCAAATCATTAAAGGGAAAGGGCTTCTCCTTAACAACTCCCTTCATATTGATTTTGAAAAAATATTTGCTCGGAGGGATAATGTCGTTAGTCAATTGAGAAACGGAATCGATTCTCTTTTGAAAAAAAATGGCATAACCTTCATACAAGGAGAGGGCATCATCGAAGCTAAGGGTAGGGTCGCGGTTAATGGAGCGAGGAAGAAAAAGAAGATTATAAAGTCAGATGTTATTATCATCGCTTCAGGTGGAAAATCAAAAGAAATTCCTGGATTCCAATTTGATGGATCATTTATTCTAAAGCCAGAGCAGCTTTTAACCATTAAAAGCATCCCGAAGAGTCTATTAATTGTCGGTGGTGGAACAATTGGAGTGGAGTTCGCCACCATCTTTTCGAACCTTGGGTGTCAAGTTAGTCTTGTTGAAATGATGCCTACAATTTTACCAAATGAAGATATAGAAATATCTCGTATCCTTGCGAAGAGCTTAGAAAGGCAAGGGATATCCGTTTTGACTGGATATCAAGCGAAAGACCCAAAAAAGAAAAGACACTCTGTAGAGGCTATCCTTTCTGACGGAAGTAAAGAACAAAAAATTGAAGTAGAAAAAATGATCGTCGCAGTTGGAAGGATTCCGAATATTCCTGAAGGAGTGGTGGCACATGGAATTAAACTTGAAGGGGACGCCATCCTAGTGGATAAACACATGAAAACTACCGCTGATGGATTCTACGCCGTTGGCGATGCGGTAGGGGGGTGGATGCTGGCCCATGTAGCCATGCAACAGGGTATTGTTGCCGTCAAGAATATTATAGGACATGAAGTTGAAATGGATTATAAATATGTTCCCAATTGCATCTTTACAATTCCTGAAATGGCATCCGTTGGTCTCACCGAGGAGGTGGCTAAAAAAAACCATAGTGTGAAAGTGGGGAAATTCCCTTTTTCCAGCAATCCAAAGGCAGTGGCTGATGGTGAAGCGGAAGGCGTTGTAAAAGTGATCTCCGATTATTCGTCAGCCGAGATACTTGGGGTTCATATGATAGGCCCGCAAGCTTCTGACCTGATATCCATCGCTTCTGCCTTCATGAGAATGGAAGCTACGGCAGAGGAATTAATGGATACAATGCAGGCCCATCCTACTTTAGCCGAGGCATTGCGTGAGGCAGCAATGGGGATTGAGGGAGAGGCCATTCATTTCCCTCCCAAAAGTTTTTAGACTGCAAACTAATCCTACTTCCTCAATTGAAACTCCCCCCTCATTCCGCGATTGGCAGGAAAGGACCCATGCCGGCCCCCCAATGATACTCATTAAAAAAATATTTTGTAACTGGCTACCGATCAGATTTGATCCTGTTTTGAGACTTGCGGCACACGCCCAGCGTCGTTCGAAATATTTTCTCTAAATCCTTTGTTTTTAAAGGGCCTTTATTTCGTAATACCAACCTCTTTAGAATCTTTTTTTCCCTCAAAGGATCGTAGATCTTTCGATCCATCTCCCGTTTCACTTTTCCAATCTCCAGGGCAATACGGAGCCGCTGATTAAGAAGCGATAATAATTTTTGATCGATGAGATCGATTTCTCGTCTTTTCCTTTTCAGTTTCTTAGAAAGATCAACTTGAGTGATTTTAATCATTCTTCCCCTCCCATACTTTTATGTTTTCAGGCAATAAACTTTGAAGAAGATCTTGAAATCAATTTAGGGTAGTCCAGAGCCTCCAGGGATTTGAGCTGAACCATCTCTCTGTATTGATGAAAGGAACCCTCCATGGTATATAGTAGTTGTATGGTACCTAAACCTTGCCGTGCCGTCTACTATGGAGGCCTTCCTGTGAAAGGAGCGAGACGGAAGGGCCGATTATGGGTTGAGGAAGAGGCAATTCGCTTCAACGTCCCCGAAGGGAAAGAAGCGGATAAGATTGACGTGAAGATTCCCCTTTCCAAAACAGAAAAGATCTTCCTCACCCGGGACAATTATTATGGGGCGGACACGGTCCTTTTCAACCTTACCTTTCGCGACCAACACGAGAAGTCCTACACGATGAGATTTGCCCCCGTGGCTCTTATTCCGAGAAGAAGAATTGCTCTCCAAAAGGAATGGTGGGACTATCTGGCCAACGCCATCAACTCAGAAGGCAGGCCCTCTCCCCTCTCCACCAGATAATCCTTATACTCCTGATAGTTCGGTTGTACCCACATGGGTGTCCCGAAGATCTCATGCATCATGATATTCACAGCCACTTTGGTGATGTAATATCGATGGTGACGCCTCAAGATCGGATTGGGAGAGAACATCTTGAGCAACTCCCTTGGCCTCCAGTAATAGCGCCTCATGATATCTTTGTAAATGAGGTTCACCTGCTCTAAGTTGTCTGCCTCTTTGGTGGCCATGACCGCATGGATATAGTCATAATTACGGTAGTCGGCATCCTCAATTCTCCCCAGTTCCTTCATCTTGTGAAAAAAAGGTGTCCCGGGAAGAGGGGTAATCAGGTTCAGGCCGAAGTGATCCACATATTTCCCAAAGAATTCCAAGAAATCTTTTCGATCTTCTTCGGTCTCCTCCCAGTGGCCTATGAGCAGGGTCGCCATGACCATCATTTCATGTTTCTTTACGAGCTCCATGGCCTTTCGGGATTGCTCGGCCGAGTGGCGTTTCCGGATATCTTTGAGCACCGATTCCTTATGATATTCGAGGCCCATCATGAACTGATACACCCCTGCCTCCCTAAATCCATCGAGAAGGTCTTCGTCCCTGATGATCAGATCTGCTCGTGATTGAAGCCAGAAATGTTGATTCGTCTTCCGCTTGATCATCTCATCGATAAAGCCCATTCCCTGTTCGCGGGTGATGTTAAAGGTATTGTCTCCCACATAAAAAATTCTCCGATCATATTTTTCTTTAAGGAGTTGAAGTTCATCGGCGACTAGTTTTGGACTTCGCCTCCTCCAGGTTCTCTTATAAAAGACTGATTCTGAACAAAACGTGCAGTCCCAGGTGCAGCCCCTTGAGAAGTTGACAACAAGGCTTCGACTGCCTTCAGAAGGAAGGTTGACATAAGGGTGTTCCATCTTGGCAAGGTGGTAAGCTGGCATGGGGAGCGTGTCGAGATCTTCAATGAAGGGCCGATCTCCTGTAAAGACGAACGCTTCTTTTTCGTTGAGATAAGCCAGGCCCAGGACCTTTGAGAAGTCCTGCTCTTTTCTCTCCACGGCCCGGAGGAATTCTGTCAGGGTAATTTCTCCTTCACCCACACAGATGAAATCGATGGCGGGGCAATCTCTGAGTGTCTCCTCTGCCATGAAAGAAGGATGTTCTCCTCCCATGATGACGGTCGATTGAGGGCTGACGGATTTAATCAGGTTCGCTGCGTTCATCCCGTCATAGATGAAGGCCGTACAGACGACAGAAATTCCCACCACATCGGGTTTTTCTCTGCCTACCTTTTCTTCCAGATCCCCCCAGGGATTTTCGTTGAGGGTGCAATCCATGTAGTCGATATCGAATCCCTCCCTCTCCAAATAGGCGAGTAATTGGAGACATCCCGGAGAGGGGACCCAGGCCCGAAGGATGGTCCAGATCTTATGGGGCGGGTCAACCAGTAGAAATCTCATACCCTGCTGTTCTGTTCTTTTCTCAGGCGTCCCTTGACTCGATGTTTTAGAAGGGATTTAAGAAATGGAATGCGAAAGATCACATGGGATGAAGGGATTTCGAAGATCTCTCCCGTAAGAAGTTTATCAGAAAAATCTTGCACTCTTCTGGCAGACTTCCTCACTCCCTCCTTATCCACTACGGCAACCTTTTCAAAAAAAGTCTCGCAGTATCGACAAGCTGAACAGGTTGTCTGATTACAGTCGTTCTCCTTGAAGAATTCGATGAAACCATCCAGCTTCCGATTATCAATTTGGATGAGTTCACGGACCTCCAAGTCAAAGACCTTTTCCAGTTCGGAGATCTTCATGATGTTCACATGCTCAGGTTTAATGAAGTAGTCTAAATGAAGGGGGGTAAAAGCTCCTTTTCTCGGAAGGGTGAAGAGATCTAGGAGGTTTCCTTGGTAGCGCCGATTCTCATAGGCTTTAACATGCTCAAGGAGGAGAGGGGTCCGCTTAAATCGCTCGGTAATTTTAAAATGGTCGTAGCCGACATTTTCATAGTGACCGAGGTCTTCCGGCCTGATCCAAGGAGATTTCAACAACTCCACAGGCTCTGTCAATTTTCTGAAAAGGCAGAGGTAACCCGGATACTGAAGATAGCAATAGTCCTCCTCCTCTCCTTCCCGTGAGGCATGTCCATCGTGATTGACATGTTCAAAATTATAAGGGCATTGCCAGAGACAAATGTTGTTGACGATCAGCTCCAGATTGCATTTCACTGCTTTCCGAATCGCCTCCAAGGTCCTAAACTCGCGGTTGATATGTTCGTCGATGATGATCTCTTCAACGCCCATGTCTTCATATTGAAGAGCTTTTCTCACCGTATTGACGCGAGCCGTGGTGGAGACCTTCACCTTCAGACGGGGAAAACGTTTTCGGGTGAGATCGACGAGGTAAGGGAGGCCAACCGTGACAGCATCGGCTCCTGACCGATCGACCCATTCCAAAAGCTCAATGAGCTGTCCATATCCTTTTCTTGAATATTGAAGGTTTCCAAGGCAAGGCGCATTCAGGAGGTAACTGAATTCCAGTCCTCTCTGGTGGCAAGCCTTCACATACTTTTCAATCGTTTTTCTGTTAACCTGAGGGAGGACAAAACCAGGTCTGGCTCCTCCGACGATATCGAAGGGGAGTTTACCAAAGAGAGCATCGACGGATGTCCCCTTCACCGCATCTAAAAAGGAAATGTCCCAATTGGCCCCGACACGAAGTTTCATAAAAAGTCCGGATGTTTTTTGATTAACATAGAGTGACCTCTTTTTTCAAGAGAAGCAGTTGTTTGAGTAACGATTGGCGTTTGTTCCGAGTGGGTCATTCTGGAACTCGGGCTAGTTCTGGGGTCAAATAGAGTGCCTTGACTTCTTGGCTTTCGATAAGGGCCGAGGCAGGTCCCTCTTTGATCAGGCGGCCATGTCTGAGGAGATACCCTCGATGGGATACGGAGAGGGATAAGCGGATCTCTTGTTCTACAATGAAAAGGGTCAACCCCTTTCGATTCATCTCCTTCAGGGTGGCAAAGATCTCATCTGTAAAACGGGGTGCAAGTCCTGAGGAAGGTTCATCTAACATTAAGAGATTGGGGCGTCCCATCAATGCCCTTCCAATGGCCAACATCTGCTGTTCACCACCACTAAGCGTGCCAGCCCTCTGGGTTCTTCTCTCCTTCAATACGGGGAAGAGCTGGTCGATCCAAGCCAAGCGTTCGTCCGTCTCTTCCTTCGGGCCCCTCTTCATATAGGCTCCCATCATGAGGTTATCGAATATGGATAGGGTTGGAAAGATGTGGCGTCCTTGGGGGACATGTCCCATCCCTCTTTTAACAATCTGATGGGGATTGAAATTGGTGATATCCTCTTCCTGGGAAGGAGCGTCGTCTTTCCTGCCCGGTTAGGGCCGATGAGAGAGACTATTTCTCCCCTCTGAACCTCAAGGGAGATCTCATTAAGGGCGATCAGCGGTCCGTAGCGGACAGTCAATTTCCTTATCTTAAGCATCTGACTCCTTGCCTCTCAAGTATGCTTCGATGACCTGCGAATTCTTGCTCACCACATCGGGAGGTCCTTCTGCAATGAGTTTCCCGTTGTGGAGGACGGCTACCTCATCGGCGATTTCCATGACCATGCTGCTATGGTGCTCGACAATGAATACAGTAGTCCCAAACTGCTTGATCTTGCAGATCTTCTCCGCCAGTTTCTTCACCTCAGCGGGAGTCAATCCGGCAGCAGGTTCGTCCAGAAGAAGAAGTTCGGGTTTCATGGCCAAGGCCCGGCCCATCTCCAGCATCTTCTGTTCACCAAAGGAGAGTTGAAAGGCAGGCCAGGACCACCGACCCAGCAGACCCAAGAATTCCAAAGTCTCTTTGGCCTCTTTTAGGGCCTCCTCTTCATTCCGTTTGATCCAGGGTAGCCAAAATCCAGAAGAAAAAAATCCTCCTTTTAACCTCTTATGCATGCCGGTCAAGATGTTTTCTACAACCGTCATGTTTCCCCAGACCTGGAGGGTTTGAAAGGTCCTTCCTACTCCCAATCTTGAAATCTCATAGGGTTCTAGTAAGGTAATATCTTTTCCCTTAAAATAAATCTTACCTGAATTGGGTCTCTCCATTCCAGTAATCACGTGGAAAAGCGTGCTCTTTCCTGCTCCGTTTGGGCCGATCAATCCCTTGATCGTTCCCCCATCCACTCTCAGTGAGACACGGTTCAAGGCACAAACCCCATCATAGTTTTTTATAAGTTTCTCAACAGACAGAAGGGGCATCAAATCTCCTTCGTTTCCCTTCTCTTCTTTCTCCCCCAGTAACTGATCAGGTAAATCAGCCTGATATTGAGCCGTGTTCCAATTCCATCGGGGAAGAAGATGAGCAAAAGGACCAGAATCAATCCATAGATGGAAAGGCTGTACTCCTGAAATCTGCCAAGAATGTCTATGAGCCAGGTCAGGAAGATGGCTCCAGCAATTGGGCCATAAAGGTTTCCCATCCCACCCAAGATCACCATCATGACAATCAAGACAGAGAATCCAAGGCTAAAGGCTTCTGGATTTGCTGTTGACATGACGCAAGCAAAGAGGCTCCCTGCAAATCCAGCAAAGGCCGCCCCAACGACAAAAATCCCGACCTTCATCTGTACCACATTGATCCCCACAGATGAAGCTGCATCCTCGCTCGTGGCAAGGGCCAGAAGGGCCCGGCCCATTTTCGAGCGAACCAGATTTTTTGAAAAGAGGATCAGCCCGATCAGGATTCCCCACACCAGATAGTACTGCTTAAAGTAAGTATCGAATTGAAATCCTCCCAGGGAGAACCAGGGGACTCCAAAGATTCCAATAACGCCACCAGTGAGATCAGGGGTTTCCCTCACAATGACGAGGAAGATTTCAACAAATCCTAAAGTGGCCAGAGCCAAGAAGTACCCTTTCAGTTTGAGGATGGGTCTTCCAATCAAGTAGGCAAAGATCGCAGCAACGCCAGCCGAGGCCCAGAAAGCAGCCAAGGGGGGGATGCCGTATCGCGTCGTGAGGATCGCAGTGGTATAGGCTCCGATTCCAAAGAAGGCCGCATGCCCTAAAGAGATTTGACCCGCATATCCAAGAAAGAGGCTTAATCCAAGGGCCAAAATGGCGTAGATTCCTGCTAAGACCATGAGATGATGGACGTGGGACGAAGGCCAAACAATGGGAAGAAGCAATACCCCCCCGAGATAGAACAAATCCCGCTTTTTGATGAGCTCCCTTCGGTAAGGGAGATGGGGATCAGGTAAGATCAGGGAGAGAAGCCACAGGGCCCCTGTAAATAAGAGATCCCTCTTTCTGAGCTTGGTGCTATCCTCTTCTACCATCGGCGACTATCGATAAAAGGAGAACCTAAGATGCCCTTCGGTCTGAAGTGCAGGATGAGGAGCAAAATGATGAAGGCCACTGCATCTTTATAACCTGAAGGGATAAAAGCGACACTGACAGATTCCGCAATTCCTAAAATGAAACCTCCGAGAATGGCTCCGCTGTTCTTCCCCCATCCTCCCAGGACTGCAGCAATAAAACCTTTCAGCCCCAGCAGGGTTCCTGAACTATAACTGGTATAAAAGATTGGAGTGATCAGGATGCCAGCGATGGATCCCATCCCCGCACTGACCCCAAAGGCAAAGAAAACCATCAGGCTTCTCCATATCCCTGAAAGATCGGCTCCCAAGGGATCTGTGGAACTCGCCTCCATGGCCTTTCCCAGTAACGTTTTGTGTGAGAGATGATAAAGGAAGAAGAGAAGGAGAAAAGTTGCACCCAGGACCCAAAGGCTCTGAGGAACAACAGGGATCCCGGCTATGAGAAAAGGCTGATCGCCGGAAAAAGAGGGGAGGGCCTTAGGCAATGCTCCAAAGACGATACTGCTGGAGTTGCTGATGAAAAGGGATGCTCCCAAGGTCGCCATGAGGAGGATAGGAATGGAGGCCTTTCGCAGGGGATAGATGACGAGCAAATAGAGGAGGAAACCAACGAGGATCACAAAGAAAACAGATGTGACGGCTGCCATGGGGTAGGGGAGGCCGACATGATGGAGAAGAGAGAAAGTGATCATTCCCCCTAACATGACAAACTCCCCTTGAGCAAAGTTTATGATCTGAGAGGCCCTGGCAATGGTAACGAAGCCAAGAGCGACAAGGGCGTAGATGGCACCAATGGTGATCCCTGAGGAAAGGAATTGGGGAATGTAGGCCCAAGGCGTCATGAGGATCTTTCTTTAAAAAAAAGGGTGGGTCCGTGGTGTATCGGCCCACCCCACCATCTTAATGATTTTCGATCACTCCTTCAACTTTTATTCGAAACCGGGGAGCTTCACCCTTACGAATTTACGCCCCTCAATCCTGATAAAGACGAGATCCTTTTTCACCAGACCATCGTGGTCTGTGGGGCTATAATTATAAATTCCCATCACTCCCTTGAATCCCTTCGTACTTTCGAGTTTATCCCTGAAAGTAGATCGGGTGACCTTCCCCTGAGATCGCTTCAAAGCGTCGGTGATGAGCCAGATGGCATCATAGGCATGCCCCGCGATTTGGTCGGCCCCAACCCCATATTTGGCCTTCATCCTCTTATCAAAATCGATGACGATGGGGCGAACGGGATCGTTCTCATCGAGCTGATCCGGGACGACAGCCTTTCCTGCACCGAATTCCACCCCTTCCATGGCATCGCCTCCAAGTTCAATGATGAACCCGAACCCAAAGCCGTGAGTTCCGATGACCGGAGTCTTCAGTCCCAGGGCCCTAAGGTTTTTACAAATAATGGCGGCTGGGGGACCCGCCGTGGAGGCATAAATGGCATCCACTTTTTCTTTTTCGATGATGGGTTTGAGTTTCGTAAGCTGGGGAGTCATGTCGATATCTGTTGGTTTATGAGATTCCTCAGAGATGATTACCTTCATCCCCTTCGCTTCACCAAAGGCCTTAAAATTTTTTGCAAGGCTCTGTGCCAGAGGCCAGGCACCAGGGAAGACCAGGACTGTTTTGTACTTCCGGGCTTGACAGAGGTCGACCAGCTTCTGAGAAACGATAATATCGTTGTGGGCAATATTGAAAGCCCAGCGCTGCTTGAGGCCACGGACCATGGGGTTGGAGGGGCATATGATAATATTGGTAATCTTCTCTCTTTCGGCGATGGATCTTGAAGTCGCTTGAAGGTTATCCTCAAAGGGTCCTACAACGGCGATCATCTCCTTGTCCCTCGCGAACTTTGTCATGTTCGAGGCGACCCTGCCGAGATCAAAGCCATTATCCTCCATAATCAGTTCCAGGGGATGACCGTCAATGCCGCCCATCGCGTTGACTCGATCCACCTCCAGGGTCATGGCCATCTTCAGGGTTTTGGTCACTTCTGCCCAAGGACCTGTAAACTCCAGGTTGACTCCAATCTTATACGGGGATTTTACAGCCGAGGAGGAAGGGGCAACCCAGGCCAACAAAATAAAAGTTAAAGACAAAAGGCCAATGAAAACCTTTTTCCCGTTCATAAGAGACCCTCCTTTCATAGGGATCATGATTGCCCGATGAATATAGTTATCCTGTTGTCAAATGGAAGAAATAAAGAAGTCCCACCCTTTATAAACCAAAAACTAAATAACACACTCGTTTGTATTTAGCAACCTTGAAAACAATTAAATGATGCGCAGATTTTGGGGTTTCATTGAAAACAAAAAAGGCGCCCAGAAGCGCCTTTTTGCTCTAACAATCAATTTCAGAGATCCAGTTATTGCACTTTAATTTTGACCTCTTTTTTCTTTGCTTCTTCGGATTTTGGAAGAACAACTTTCAAAACCCCATTTTTGTAAGAAGCATTGATCTTGTCGCTCTGGACCTCATTGGGAAGCCGAATCGAGCGGGTAAAAGAACCATAACTTCTCTCGATGAGATGGTAATTCTCTTCTTTTTCTTCCTTCTCCTGTTTCTTCTCACCTTTGATGGACAGCAGACCATCCGTTAGAGAGATGTCAATATTTTTTGGGTCCATGCCCGGAATTTCCGCCTTCACAACAATCTCATTCTTTGTCTCGGCAACGTCGAGAGAGGGTAACCATTCTCTTTCTTCGTCGTGCCTTGTTACTCCCCTTTCAAAGAAGGAATCCCAGAGTCGATCCATTTCCCTTCTAATCCTCTCAAAATCGGTAAAAGGTGTTAATTCCCTAAATGGTTTCCAAAGAGTTAATTCACGTGCCATAACGAATCACCTCGCTTTCTGAAGTTTTCTAATAGAAAAATAATCACGATTTTCATTTTGTCAAGTGCTTTGACTTACCTAAATGGGCTTGAAATAATTTGGAAATTCCGGACACAAATGTCACGAATGCCAGCGAATAAAGCGAATATTGATTTGTTATGTCGATCATCATTCGTTCCATTCGTTATCATTCGAGTCATTCGCATATGCAAGAAAGAATCCCCTTGAAACTGGGAATTTATTTGTTATGATATTTCTATAACACATGAAAGGAGGAATGGAGGGATGGCTTATACGGCAAAGGATTATAATAATCTTATCGGAATGGAAGGGTTCAGCGAGACCTTACTGAAAAACCATTTTACGCTCTATCAGGGATATGTAACCAATACGAATAAGGTAATGGATACCCTCTCTGACATGGCAAAAGGGGGGAAGATCGGAACCTATGAATATGCCGAGTTCAAGCGCCGACTGGGGTGGGAGTTCAACGGAATGAGACTCCATGAACTCTACTTTGAAAACCTGGGGGGAAAGGCAGCCTTGAATAAGGGGGGAAAACTGGGGAAGAAACTGGGGGAAGAATTTGGCAGCTATGAAAACTGGGAGGCCGATTTTAAGGGGGTAGCCGCAATGAGAGGTATTGGTTGGGCCATTCTC
>SMTZ1_10003368_pt1 | contig 30538 bp, 28 predicted proteins | sample DeeMarSWOR136_30_FD_25667 | JGI IMG/M metagenome (IMG submission 25667) | reverse complement strand
GGATTAAGCAGCAGGGCAAGAAGTTTGCCGCCTGTTCTAAGAACACGAGCAGTTTGCTTAACAGCTTCTTTATACCTTTCAATAAACTGTAAAGAGGCAACATAAATAACCGCGTCAAAAGAGAATTGCATAAAATCCATATTTTCCGCTGAGCCTGCTACGGTCCTTATGTTGTCCGGTGCCTGGTCTAAAGCCTCTTTGGAAATATCCAGACCGGTAACGTTAAAGCCGTGTTCGGCCAGACCAGCCTCTATAATAGCAGGGCCGCAGCCAACACTTAAAACATCTTTAGTCCCGTTTAATTCCCGCAGAATATAGTCTAACTCAGCTTTGAAAATGTTCTTCCAAAATTCCGTTTTGCAGGATTGTAAATACTTGTCCATACCAGCAAATCCAATATTCAGCCAAAAAACTTTTCGCGCCACCACAGGAAGTGTCCCCAAGGATTATCAAGTTTATATTCGTCATCTTCCGGGGCACCAGGCCATAACTTGATTTCCTCTAACAGCCTCTGACAAGGCTTGTCTTCGGCCAAAAGTTCGTATGCGCAGTTGACGAGCACAAACTTCTTTTCTGCATCGTTGTCATTCGGATTATGGTCAGGGTGATACTTCAACGATGCCCGCCTGTATGCTTTTTTCAGTGCTTCCCTGGTTGCGTCTTCTTCAATGCCGAGGATTTTGCGTGCTGCGCGGCGAGCTTGCAGGTCACGGGTTATTCTTTCTCCGAACTCGTAGTCGTCTTTTATCATCAATCCCTGCCTTTACGCTCTTTGTATATTCGTATAATTCTGAAAAATCCTTCCTGTACTCACTTAATACATCTGTAATCATCTGGCCGATTGAGTATGCCTCGGCGATACGTCTGTCGTCCGGCAACTTCATAATGACATCTATGTTTTCAACTTCACAGTATTTTTCCACTTCTTTATTGCCGATGTCGTAGCGGTTAATGGCAACAGCAAAGGGCAAATTCATTTTCCTGACTAAATCAACAGTTAGCTTCAGATCATTTAATCCAAATGGTGTCGGCTCGGTAACAAGCAGGACAAAATCTGCACCCTTGACAGCCTCAACCACCGGACAAGATGTGCCCGGCGGGACATCAATTATTGCCAGGCCGTCTTGTTTTATATGCTTTTTTACTTCTTTTATCAGGAACGGTGTTCGCACGTTGCCGATACGCAATTTGCCGTGAACAAAATCTATGTCACCAGCTTTTCCAAATTCAATGTCTCCGATATTGAGCGGCTTCGACTTGATTGCCTCGGCTGGGCATACGCGCATACATCCGCCGCAGGAATGACAAAGCTGCTCAAAGGTCAAGACATTTTCTTTTATGCAGATGATTGCACTATACTGGCAGATTTCGCCGCACTTACCACAGCCGATACACTTTTCCAAATCGACTTGCGGTACATCTACAGTAACCACCCGGCCGTGGTCTATTTTGGGCTTTAAGAAGATGTGGCCGTTCGGCTCTTCAACATCGCAGTCAAGATATTGAGCCGGCTGGCCTAAACCAGTTGTGTATTGAGCAAGATTAGTGGCAATTGTTGTCTTACCTGTGCCACCCTTGCCGCTGGCAACAGCAATAACAAGGTTGTCCAACATTTTACTTATCGATACCAAAATGCGGTTCTACGTTTGGGCCGGCTGCTTCGGTCAGCTTACCGCTTTTGAAAAGCTCAACTGCTTCTGCGACCGTTCCTGTTACGCCGGTGTACAATTTGAGGCCGGCAGCAGTTAAGGTGCGTTCGGCATTGGGGCCGCAATTGCCTGTTAGTACTGCTTCAACTCCGGTATCAATTACGACCTTGGCTGAGCTGATGCCGGCGCCGCCGGCTGCAGCAACACTTTCGTTTTCAATTACGCTGAAGTCCATTGTTTCGTTGTCAATAATTACAAAGTATGCCGCCCTTCCGAACCGGGGGTCAACCTGTGAATCCAGTGTTTTTCCGGTTGATGTAATTGCAATTTTCATAATTTATCCCTTCTAAGACAGTGGACAGGTGCCGGTGGGGCAGGAACCGTTGCTCTGTGATGTTGAACTGCTGCTATGCCCTGCAGAAAAACTTGACAATAATTTTTGCAAATTTGCACTTTTGCAGCGTTCGCAAATGTGCTTTTGGCCACTGCCACTTTTTTCCAAAAATTCCATTGAGTGTCCGCATTTTTTGCATTTGTATTCGAATATAGGCATCGTTTACTCTCCTGGTTAAATCATTCTCATACGTTATCTACCTTAGCGCCGGCTAAAGAACAAACAATTTGCATCCCTTCTCTGATACTATCAGTGATATAGCAGCAATCAGCAGCCTGCAAAATACCCTGTTTCTGCTCCTGGGATAGTTTTGTACCAAGGTGAATTCCGGCATCAATTCTTGTGGTGCGCGAGGATTCAGCCTGGGTGCGGCGGCTTAACTCAATCGTCATATCGTCGTAAGGAATACCCTGCTCCTTGCAGAACTTGGCGACATAACCACCGATACACATTCCAATCGATGCTACGAAAAGCTGAGCCGGCCACATCCCGTCCCGCTTGTCATTGCCATCCTCACCACGTCCGGTTGTGACGGTATATCCTCTGCAGACGGCTGAAAAACGGAATCCGCTTTCATACTTAACTAAAACTTCCATTGGCGATGCCTCCGACAATCAAAACCTTCTTTGCAGTTTAGCATCTTCTGTTATCGTAAACGCGCAGCGTCTCTATAAAGGCTCGGAGCTGCATCAGAAAGCCACAGGTCTGCGATTTTACTTTTTGCTGCTTTTTTGGCTCTCGAGTTCTTCCATGCGTTTTTTGATTTCATCGAGGGCATCCTGGAAATACTCGGCCTGTTGTTTCAGGCCGGCAAGTTCCTGCTCCGGAGCTACTGTTGGTGCAACCGGTGCAGGATATGGCGAGTAAGGGTAATCAGCGCCACCCCAGGCGGGATAACCGTAGCCAGCTCTTGCCCAGCCGAAACCGCGTCCAAATCCTCGACCCCTGCCACCACCTCGACCCCAGCCCCAGTAACCTCGTCCACCAATCGGGTTCATAAAACCGGGTACCGGATAGCCGGCGCAGTATCCAGCGGCTCTTCCTGTCATTGGTCCCATTCCCGCAGGACCTGTTCCATCTCCACGTGGCATAATGAATCTCCTTTCTGCGTAAAAAAGTTAACTTTGTTTTTTCTTGTATTAAGCTAATTGCTTCTTGTTCTGTGGTTTCTCAATCAGCCTCAACATAGTTAGAAATACTGCGAACACCTGCCAAAGATTTAAACTCTGCATGCCGATTTTTTAACGATAAATTTCTGGGTTTACTCCATTTCGAATAATCTTTTGGATGTTGATAATTGTACATTGAATCTAATCTGTCTATTGACTTAAGCCGCTCATATATCAATTGCCATCCGCAGTCCTGTTCTCTGTCTACTTCACATTTTCCGTTTTTCGCTCCACCACAAGGTCCGTTTAGAAGCCCTTTTGAACAAAGAGTTAGTGGACAGAGTCCACCTGTCATCTCCACGATACACTCTCCACATAGTGAGCAAAATTCTGTTATGAAGTTATCCGTAACTGTCTCTCCTCCAAAAACAGTATCACAACCAGGATGAACCAGGCCTCCATTGGTTGCATCTATCACAGTATGAATTCCCTGGCCACAAGCGAGGACAAGAAACGAATCCGCTTCTTCTGTTTGCCTTTTATGTTCTACATTGAGTAACTCTTTTGCAAGAGAAAGTTTACAGAGAGATTTGCCAGAATCTGTAGCTCCATACCCTGTAACTTGTACATTTTTTCTTTCCAGAGACGTTTTCATTTCTTTACATTGTTGTTCTCCACCTGATTTGCATTTTTCAGCACAATTTCCACAGCCAACAACGAAGATTTTTTCTCCCTGCTTAATATTTTTGACGATTTCCTCTAACGGTTTCTGTATCGTTGCATGCATTGATTTAACTTTCCTTTCATTGTTTATATTATCCTGATTACTATTTTCTTAGTTTCTTCGCTCCGGTTCGTTTCACTCAGGATGATGACTACATTACTTGAGAACGACAGAGCGACATTTTCTTCAGTTTCTGTAGCAGCAAATGCCGTGTTTGTTGGCTATTGCCTTGTCATTCTTGTACCACACTTGGGACAATCTCTTTGGTTACAGGGTTGTCCGGCGATGTGCGGGACTGTATGCCCGCAACTGGAGCATACGCAATTTCCGCCCGGCCCTGCGGCGAACGGCCCTCCCATTCGGCCTCTGCCATGTCCCTGGCCTCGCCCCATACCTCGACCGGTACCGCCTCCCTGGCCGCCCGGCCCTGTTCCATCTCCTCTTGGCATAATATCCATCCTTTCTGCAATTAAGTGCTAATTTGAATCTACCACCAATAACCAAATCTGCCTCTGCCGCGCCCACAACCTCGGCCTCGACCGAAACCTCTGCCAAATCTAAAACCTCTGCCAAAGCCGAATCCAAAACCTCTGCCAAATCTAAAACCTCTGCCAAAGCCGAATCCAAAACCTCTGCCAATCCAAGGATTGAACCGACCAGCGTAAGGCGCTGGATGGGGTGTGCCATAACCATACGAACGTGCACCATAAGGTCCAAACGAGCCGACGTAATAACCGAATCCTCCCGGGATAGGGTTCATATACCCCGACACAGGGAAACCTGCCCAGAAACCAGCGGCTCTTCCTGTCATTGGTCCCAAACCTGCGGGACCTGTTCCATCTCCAAACGGCATGTTAATCACCTCCTTTTCAGCATTTTGAAAGTTCTCCTTTATTTGGCCAACGGGCACACTTTGCAACCCTGCAAAACCTTTTACCTGGCCCGTGTTTTCTTTTGAAGTTGTCAAAACACAAAACCCGAGACCTCGACCTGTCATCGGCCCTTGACCTAAGGGCCCTGTCCCATCAAATCCTGGCATCTATTTGGTCTCCTTAACTAAATCAACAATATCATTAAATGTGTCACTTCTTCGCAAAATCATTTGACCGATTTCACAGCCCAGATGCTGAGCGATAACCGGACACTTTGCCCGCAAAATAAAGAACACCTCTTTATCAACATCACTTAGTGTTTCATAAATCGGCGCCGAAATGCCTCTGAGCAGCTCTCCAGGATCGTACCTGGTGCGTCTGAGCCGTTATCGATAACCGTGACTATATCGGTTAAGCCAGCAAGCTCGGCATCTTCCATTGTTGCATCATTTATGACCGGCCTGCCCTTGACAACCACAGTAACTTTTTCACAAGGCAACTGTTCAATTAACAAACGATCAAACACAAGCTCACCAGCATTATCAGCTAAGTAGAGTATTTTCTCCGCTTGCTTTGTCGCATTTCTAAAATCCTCAAGTGCCTTATCATCAAAGTCAGCCGTCAGTGAATTGTTGATTATCTCCTCAATATCTGGTTCTTTTATTGAGGTTTTGACACCTAAATCAATAATGTTACCTGCAATAGCCAAACGAACCGCTGTCTCGAGAGGGTCGGTAGACGCCCTAACTTGCTCTCGTAATTCGGGATACATCTTCAGAGCCAACTGGTTAAAGCGGTCTTTTGTTTGCAGGTATGGGTCCTCGACACCGGTTAATTTGCGAATCATTCGATGTATTTTTTGGGCCATAGCCGGTGGGCTTTGGCGTAAATCCATCTTCGAAGCCAGGCGGAGGACACCACGCAAAACCTGTTCGTGAATCTGCTCGTCGTCCGTTATCAACCTTGCTGAATCAAGCGCCTGACGGACAAAACACGGGATACAGTCAAAATAAGTTCTCATAAGTAATCAGACGTCTTTATTTTCGTTTAATTCGGTCATCCCACTTTGCTGTTAATCCGTGACCGTTATTTATACCTTCTACCCTTATTATGGGCATATGCTCATAATAGTTCAAGTAAAAAATCTGGAAAAGTAAAAAAAATTTCGATTTGTGGCCTTTTCATAAACTTGGAAGGGCAACAGAAAAGGCGAAAATGCGTGCAATTAAGCGGATTTGGGCTAAAATACCAACAAATCTTTAATAATTGTGATTTTTTTGGAATTTGCGATGAAAATAGTTGCAGATGAGAATATTCCGTTTGTGGCTGAGTGCTTCTCTTCGATTGGGGAGGTCGAAGTTGTTTCGGCTCGAGAGATAACGCCAGGTGTTGTTAACGATGCTGATATCCTGTTGGTACGCAGCGTTACGCGGGTAGGTGGGGATTTGTTGAACGGCAGCAGCATTCGCTTCGTAGGTACCGCCACTATCGGCTTTGACCATATAGATATCGAATATCTTTCGCGAAACAATATAGGTTTTGCTTCAGCACCGGGGTCGAATGCCAACTCCGCGGCGGAATACATCATCGCTGCATTGCTTAATGTCGGGCAAAAGTATAACCTTGACCTGCAGGGTAAATCGATAGGTGTTATAGGCGCAGGTAATGTCGGCAGCAGGGTGGCTAAAAAGTGTGCGGCCTTGGGTATGAAGGTTTATTTGAACGACCCTCCTTTGCTGAGACAAACGGAGGAGGCAAAATATCTGCCGATAGAAGAACTTCTCAAATGTGATTTTATAACGCTTCATACGCCGTTGACTTTTGATGGGATTGACAGGACATTTCATCTGGCTGATGAAAAATTTTTCAAGTCGCTAAAGGGTGGGTGTATTTTTTTTAATACTTCTCGCGGCGGTGTGGTTGACAGCAATGCTTTGAAGGCAGCAATAAAGTCGGGCAAATTAGAAGCTGTTGCGCTCGATGTCTGGGAAGGTGAGCCGAATATCGATACGGAACTTCTGGAGATTGTTGATATTGGCACGCCGCACATAGCCGGTTATTCGCTGGACGGCAAGGTTGCGGGGATGATTATGATTTATAAAGCGTCGTGCGAGTATTTTAGACTTAGCGCGAAATTTGACGTCGAAGATTTTTTGCCTGAGGCCGATGTGACGCAATTGGAAGTGAATCTGCAGGTTGGGACTGAGCAGGATGTGTTATTGGGTGTGGTGAAGGAGATTTACGATATTAAGGAAGATGATTTCAGACTTCGTCAGATTTTGGAGAAGCAGGCGGAAGAGCGGGGTAAGTTCTTCAGTGGGTTGCGGAAGAATTATCCTGTTCGCAGGGAATTTCAGAATACGCGGATAGTAATAAAGGAATTTGCAACAGAGGGCACAGAGAATAAATTAAAACAAAACTCGGCGGTGGAAGCCCTCGCCGGGAAATTAGCGGGGATAGGATTCAAGGTGGGAAAGTAAAGAATTAACCGCGGAGAACGCCGAGAGCGCAGAGAAAAAAATAATACCAGTTGCTAAACAGAGATTCTTCGCTTCGCTCAGAATGACAATATGGCAAAAAGCAGTGACAAAAATAATATCGTTAAGTGGCCGAGGGGGCGATTGGATTTTTCGACTGGGTGTGTTGTGATGGGGGTTTTGAATGTCACGCCGGATTCGTTCAGCGACGGCGGCCAGTTCTTCGATACAAACAAAGCGATTGAGGGCGGTGAACAAATGGCTGCCGAGGGAGCTTCGGTAATAGATATAGGAGGAGAATCGACACGGCCAGGTTCGGCATCGGTATCGGCTGAGGAACAGATAAGGAGGGTGGTGCCGGTGATAGAGGCACTTGCGAAAAAAGTCAATGTGCCGATTAGTATCGATACTTATAAATGCGAAGTTGCGTTGGCTGCTTTAGAAGCAGGGGCAGCAATGATAAACGACATAACGGCTTTAAGTGATGAGCGGATGGGGGAATTGGCGGCTGAGCAGCAGGTGCCGGTTGTTTTGATGCATATGCAGGGAACGCCGGCAACGATGCAGACCGAACCCAAATATCAAGATGTGGTTGGCGAGGTTCGCCAGTTTCTGTTAGAGAGGGCAAAGCGCGCGGAACAGTTCGGCATTCCTAAAGAAAGGATTTTTATTGACCCGGGAATCGGCTTTGGCAAGACGTTAGAGCATAATCTTTTAATTTTGCGGGGAATCCAGAAATTTGTTGAAACGGATTATCGGGTGCTTGTGGGAACAAGTCGCAAAAGCTTTATTGGCAAGCTGACCGGCAAAGAAGAACCGGCTGAGCGGATATTCGGCACGGCAGCATCGGTTGCTTTATGTGCCGCAGCAGGGGTTTCGATTGTCCGCGTCCACGATGTAGCTGAGATGGTTGATGTGGTGAAGGTAGCTAACACTATCAGAGTAGGGGTAAGGAGTGTATAAGTCTATAGGAGATAAGGATTATGGATTATTTGATTGAAGAGGAATTTCGGGATGATCTTCTGAAGGATGAAAAAACACTTTGGATTAGCCAGCCTGAGGCGTTGATTTTATTTACGGGTGCGGATGTTTTTCTGGTTCCTTTCAGTTTGCTTTGGGGTGGTTTTGCAATCTTCTGGGAGGTAAGCGCGCTATTTATGTTTTTTTCTACTCGTGAAGGCAAAAGTGCGATGCCAATTATATTCCCACTATTTGGTATTCCGTTTGTGATTATTGGCCTTTATTTTATGTTTGGTCGGTTTATTTACAAGAACTGGAAAAAGCGCAATACATATTATGCTGTTACAAACAAGCGAGTGCTTGTACTGGCTAAACTTTTCTCTCGAAGTCTTAATGCTATAAATATTGATAGCATTCCAACTATCAATAAGACAATTAGGTCAAATGGCATTGGTACTATTAAATTCGGGAATGTGAATTGGATGGTTTCGATGTATGGTAATACCGGTATGGATTTCTTCGGTTCTTTTGGTGGCGCGGACATCCCAACTTTCTATGACATTAAGGATGTGAATAAAGTTCATGAGATAGTTAACGAACTCAGAAACAGATAGTTGCAAATCAGAGCTCTGCCTGATTTGAAAAAGATTAAACATTCAGTCGGTGTTCAAGGCAATTCTAAGAGCTTCGGTAGTATTTTTTACGAAGGCGAATTTTAGGCCTTTTTTAGCTTCGGTGGGTACTTCGGGGAGGTCTTTTTTGTTTCTGGCGGGGAGGATTACGGTTTTAATTCCGGCCTGTTTTGCGGCGAGGATTTTTTCCTTCAGGCCGCCGACAGGTAAGACCAGCCCGCGGAGAGTTATCTCGCCGGTCATTGCGACATCGGGACGAGTCGGCTTGCCAAGAAGCAGCGAGACCAGCGAGGTGAACATTGCGACGCCGGCACTTGGGCCGTCTTTGGGGATTGCTCCTGCGGGGACGTGGATGTGATAATCGAATTTTCTGAATCTGCCGGGTTCGATATTTAGTTTTTTTGCGTTTGCCTTTACGATGGAAAAAGCGGCCTGTGCGCTTTCCTTCATAACATCGCCGATATGGCCTGTCAGTTGCAGCAGGCCTTTGCCCGGCATAGAGGCGGATTCAATGAAGAGCAGCTCACCACCGACCGGTGTAAAGGCAAGGGCGGTTGCGACGCCGGGTATTCCAGTTCGCAGGGCCAGTTCGGATTCAAACTGTGGTGGGCCGAGGATTTTAGCGAGGTCTTTTTTGTCAATGGTTGCCTGTCTTTTTTTGGCCCTTGCTATTTGTGTGGCGACGGCCCGGCAGATGGCTGCTATGCTTCTTTCGAGGTTTCGGACACCGGCCTCGCGCGTGTAGCCTCGAATTATTGTCAGCAGTGCATCGTCTTTTATTGTCAGAACTTTTTTGCTCAGGCCATGCTCGGCAAGCTGACGAGGGATGAGGTATTTTTTTGCGATGTGGAGTTTTTCGGTTTCGGTGTAGCCGGGCAATTCAATAACTTCCATTCGGTCGCGCAGCGCAGGGGGGACGGGCTCTGTATAATTTGCGGTGCCGATGAACATAACAGTGGACAAGTTAAAAGGCTCGTCGAGGTAGTGGTCGGTGAAGCTGAAGTTTTGTTCGGGGTCGAGCACTTCGAGCAGTGCACTTGCGGGGTCGCCTCTGAAGTCGCTTCCGATTTTGTCCAGTTCATCGAGCATAAATACGGGATTTTTGCTGCCGCACTTTCTCAATTCCTGTATTATTCTTCCCGGCAGGGCACCGATGTAAGTTCTTCGATGTCCGCGGATGTCGGCCTCGTCTCTTATTCCGCCGAGTGAAATACGGATAAATTTTCTTCCCATAGCGCGAGCGATGGATTTGCCGAGGGATGTTTTTCCTACGCCGGGTGGGCCTACAAAACAAAGTATGGGGCTTTTGCCTGTCGGGTTTAGCTTGCGGACGGCGAGAAATTCGAGGATGCGTTTTTTTACCTTGCGCAGGTCGTAGTGGTCGGCGTTGAGTATTCGCTGGGCCTTGTTGATGTCGAGCTGGTCTTTGGTTTGAATGGACCAGGGCAGCTCACAGACCCAGTCCAAATACGTGCGGATAACACTATATTCCGGTGAAGCAGGTGGTATCTTGTTTAATCTGTCTAATTCCCTCATCGCCTCTTGTTCGACCTTTTCGGGCATTTTGGCTTTTTTGATATTTTTGGCTATTTGCTTTAGCTCTTCGGTTCGCAGATTCGCTTTACCGAGCTCGGACTGAATGGCTTTTAGCTCTTCCTGGAGGAAGTATTCTCTCTGGCTTTTGTCTATTGATTCTTTTACCCGTCCCTGGATTTTGCGGCTTAACTCGAGGACTTCCAATTGATTTGCCAGGGCAATGGATATTTTTTCAAGTCGTTTGGCTGCGTCAAGCTCTTCGAGTAATTTTTGTTTTTTCTCAACGTCAAGGCTAAGATTGGCTGCTAAAAAATCAGCCAGGGCGGAAGGGTTTTCGATATTTTCCAGCAGCACAGATGCTTCTTCAGGTACGTTTGGACTTAACGTGATAACGCGGTTGGCTGCCTGGCGGACATTGACTATAAGCGCCCGGAGTTTTTTTGTTATTTTAGCTTTGACGTAGAGCGGTTGGACTCTGGCCTTGAGATATGGCTCTGTGGTCAGCGTTTCGGTTATTTTGAAGCGAGCTATGCCGTGGACAACGATGTGGATTGAGCCCTGCGGCATTTTTATGACTTTGAGCACGGTTGCTGAGGTTCCGACAGAGTAAATGTCGTCGAAATCCGGCTTGTCGGTTTCGGGATTGTGCTGTGTTACCAGCCCTATGACAGATTTATTGGGCCTGGTGTCGGCAAGGAGGTGCTTGCTTCTTTCTCGGCCTATCGCCAACGGCATTACTGTGCCGGGGTAGGCGACGGCGTTTCGAATAGGCAAGATGCCAATGACGTCCGGCAGTTTGAATTCGTGGTTGCTCTCTTGTAATTGGTCATTTTCGTTGCGCAGAAGCTGCTCAAGTTCTGCAGAGTCTTCTGCCGCCATTTCAACAAGCCAGTTGCCATCGGGAAATAAAAAATTTTTCAGGTCTCTTCCCATTTTTTCCAAGTGCCCCATTAGAGTGAACGACACTCTAAGCAATGGGGCAGGCCTATTTTTTATATAAAACAGAAATGATACACAATTTAAACTAAAAACTGAAAGCTAAAAAGTAAAAACTACAATTAAAAATTCAAAACTTTTGAATTTTACGCTTTGATTTTGCATTTTTCACTTTTAGTTTTTAGCTTATTCGGCATTTTTTTTGCGCTTTTAACGGCAAAAATGGTAAATTTGAGTTAAATTCTAAAAAAAAGCTGTCAGGTTTTTGTTTTTTGTTCGTCATTATTGCAGAAGCCAGGATAGGGAGCTTTTATTGAACGGCCGTTTAGAGAAACAAATCGTTGCGTTCTGTCGTGGCGGAGATAAGTCCGCATATACAGGCCTTGTCAAGCTCTACTCAGGGCGTGTTTTCGCAATTTGTCTGGGGATGCTTGGCAACAATCATGATGCTGAGGACATCGCTCAGCAAGCATTGCTCAAGGGTTTTACTCATATAAAGCAGCTTCGGGACGATGAGCGGTTCGGAGCGTGGATAGTGCGAATCGCAAAAAATTTATGCATCGATTTTATTCGGAGGCAAAAACGCAACCGATATGCTCTTGTTGAGCGAGGCGTTAGACCGGAGAGAGAATCAAACGAGTGTCCAGAGATTAGAGGCGCTTTAGCGAAACTGCCGCAGGATTCTCGGCTTGTCTTAATGCTTTACTATTTTGATGGACGAAGTACCAAAAATATCGCGGAAACATTCGAGATCAGCGAGGCTGCGGTACAGACTCGCATAAGCCGGGCCAGAAAACAATTACGTAAACTATTAGAGGCCAAGTGAGGGGCATAATGGAAAACACTTGCGAAAATATCCAGGAGCAAATTTTAGAGCTTATAACAGGCACTTTGTCGGCTGAAAAAGCTGCCGAATTACATCATCACATAAGCCGATGCTCCGCTTGCAGTGAGTATCTGCAAGGGTTGGAGGCCGATGATAAGCTGCTTGGCGGCTTCGCAGAAGCGATGCAGCCGAGGCTGGCCCGGCTTGAAAACAGGGTGATAGAAGCACTCACTTGTGAGCCGTCAGAAGAACCCGTTCGTTCGATTTCGATATGGAGAATAATTATGAAAAGCAAAATAACAAAAGTTGCTGCCGCTGCGGCGGTGATAGTTATTGCATTATTTTGGTTGCTTGACCTTATTAGTGGGCCGAATATGGCCGGAGTGGCCTGGGCCAAAGTTACTGCACGTGTTGACCAGATTGACTTTGTGCATTTCTATGAACTCAAGTTTCGTGAAAATCGAGTAAACAGTTCTTTGGAAGGCTGGTTTTCCGACGAACGGCTTGTCGCCAAAAAGCACAATGGTACTATGTTCTTCGATGACGGGGTAACGGAAACTGTATTCGACCAGTATGGACAACAAATCAGGAAAGGGCCATCTGAACTTGGAAATATTAAGGGCATGAAGTTCTTCGAAAAAATCACGCAGGGACTTATGCAATACGAGAATGAGGATTTGCTAAGACAGGTTCCATCACATGTTGGACATGACTTTCTGATATACAGATTTAATCCCCCCGAAAGAATGGAAAAATGGGTAGAGAGCGTTTCTATCACAGTTGGTATAAACTCCCTTTTACCGGTTCAGATGAAGATACGCCGTAAGGATCAAGAAAATGCTTACGATTTGTATATATTCGATTACGAAGAGCGGGAAAAACCAGCAGAGTTTTTTGAAACCAAAAGCGTTAGTAAACCACCTCAAGGCAAGGCTGAGATTGTGCTTGATGGTGAAGAGGTCATCATTAATATTTCTGATTCGCCCGGCATTGATGCTGTGGAGGTGCGTCTTTACAATAAATTTTTCGACGATATTGGCGAGCTAAAGGTGTTGGATCTGGCGGTAATTACAGCCGAAGGCTTCAGGCGCGGAATATGCCGACAAATGCCATTGAAATTAAACAAAGAGAACAGGTTCAGTGTGGGTGATTCGAAGCATTGGCCAGATGGAAAATATAGACATGTTACGGCTAAGATTGTCATAAGACCTACGGAGAAAGACAATGTTTACTTGGCCGAAATAAGTTGCTGGCTTGACCTTGTAGCAGATTAGAGCCACTTGCTTTACGGATTTAGGTCCGGGGTTGTTTTGATCATCCGTTTTAATTGATAATTGTCGGTGCTTGCGTAGTGATGACGATATTAGGTTTTTTGGTAACCACATAGGGTTGCCCCTACCGGATTGCGGAATGATAAGATTGCAGTGACCTTACAGAGGCTGGGCCTGCGCGGTGGGCGGCAATGCCCTTTACGGCAGCGGCGGCAGCGGCTGTCGTGGTAATATAAGGCACTTTGTACCTGATGGCGGCCTTGCGGATATAAGAATCGTCGTATTTGCTTAGCTTGCCGCTGGGGGAGTTTATAATTAGCTGAATCTCGCCGTTTTTAATAGCATCTACAATGTTTGGTCTGCCCTCGTGCATCTTTAGGATATGCTCGGCTTTGAGGCCATTATCTGTCAGGAACCGATGGGTGCCGTTGGTTGCCTTGATTGTGAATCCGAGGTTCTGGAATTGTTTTGCGACATCGAGGGCAGCGGCTTTGTCTGTGTCGGAAACAGTTAAGAGGACGGTGCCCTGTGAAGGGAGATTTTGTTTTGCGGCCTGCTGGCTTTTGAAGAAGGCAAGCGCGAAAGAATCGGCCAGGCCGAGCACTTCGCCGGTCGAGCGCATCTCCGGTCCAAGAACAGGGTCAACTTCCGGAAACATATTAAAGGGGAAGACGGCTTCCTTTACGCCGAAGTGTGGAATCGAGCGCTGCTTTAAGTTAAGGTCGGAAAGTTTTTTGCCGAGCATAAGCTGGGTGGCAAGTCGCGCCATAGAGATGCCGCAGACTTTGGAGACCAGCGGTACGGTTCGTGAGGCACGAGGGTTTGCTTCAAGCACATAGACGGTGTCGTTTGCTATTGCATACTGCATATTCATCAGGCCTATGACGTTTAATTCCGTCGCTATTTTTCTGGTGTATTCGCAAATAGTGTTAATATGCTTTTGCGGTATGCTGACAGGCGGAATAACACAGGCCGAGTCGCCTGAATGTATGCCAGCCAATTCAATGTGCTCCATAACGGCGGGGACAAAGGCATCGGTGCCATCTGCGATAGCGTCGGCCTCGGCTTCTATGGCGTTTTCCAGGAATTTGTCAATGAGAATAGGGCGTTCAGGTGTAACTTCCACGGCGGCAGCGACATAGTGCTTTAGCATATCTTCGTCGTGTACTACTTCCATAGCGCGTCCTCCGAGGACGTAGGACGGTCTTACCATTAGGGGATAGCCGATTCTTTCTGCGATTTCAATGGCTTCGTCAAGGTTGCTTGCCATACCGGATTCGGCCATAGGTATGTTCAGCTTCTTCATCATTGCCCGGAAGCGGTCGCGGTCCTCAGCCAAATCTATTGTTTCCGGCGATGTGCCGATTATGCGGACGCCTGCCTGGGCCAGCTCGCCGGCGATATTGAGCGGGGTCTGGCCTCCGAACTGGACGATGACACCTTCGGGTTTTTCCTTCTCGTAGATGCTCAATACGTCCTCAACAGTGAGGGGCTCAAAGTAAAGCTTGTCGGAGGTATCGTAGTCTGTTGAGACGGTTTCCGGATTGCAGTTGACCATAATGGATTCAAAGCCCTCGTCGCGGAGTGTAAAGGCGGCGTGGACGCAGCAATAGTCAAATTCGATTCCCTGGCCGATGCGGTTGGGGCCACCGCCTAAGACCATTATCTTGCGTTTTTTGCTGACCTGTACTTTGTCCGGGGCGTTGTAAGTGGAGAAGTAATAGGCTGCATTTTCTACACCGCTGACGGGGACGGGTTCCCAGGCCTCGACAATGCCTAAAGAAATGCGGCGCTGCCGGATTTGGCTTTCCGGGACGCCCAGTAATTTGGAGAGATATCGGTCGGCGAAACCGTCCTTCTTGGCCTTTATCAACAGCTTATCTGGGAGCTGTTTGCCCTTGTACTGTAGGATTTTTTCCTCGAGCCGGACAAGCTCCAGCATTTGATTGATGAACCATCGTTTTATGTGCGTTTTCTCGAAGAGGGCATCGATGTCGGCACCTTTGCGGAGCGCTTCATACATAATGAACTGCCGCTCGCTTGAGGGTACACTTAAAAGATTCATCAGTTCGTCCAGAGTAAGATTGTGGAAGTTTTTGGCAAATCCGAGGCCATGACGGCCGATCTCAAGAGAGCGGATGGCTTTCTGGAAGGCCTCCTTGTAATTTTTGCCGAGGCTCATTGCTTCGCCGACGGCGCGCATTTGTGTGCCGAGTTTGTCCTCTACATTTTTGAATTTTTCAAAAGCCCACCGTGAAAACTTGACGACGACATAATCTCCGGAGGGGGTGTATTTCTCAAGAGTTCCTTCCCTCCAGTATGGAATCTCGTCAAGCGTGAGGCCACCGGCGAGCAAAGAAGAAACGAAGGCAATTGGGAAGCCGGTGGCTTTTGAGGCGAGAGCCGATGAGCGTGAGGTTCTCGGATTGATTTCGATTACGACGACTCGTCCGGTGTCGGGGTCGTGAGCAAACTGGATGTTGGTGCCGCCTATGACCTCGATGGCGTCAACGATGTCGTAGGAATATTTTTGCAGTTGTTTTTGCAGTTCCGGATCGATGGTGAGCATAGGTGCGGTGCAGTATGAGTCTCCTGTGTGGACTCCCATTGCATCGACGTTCTCGATAAAGCAGACGGTTATCTTCTGGCTTTTTGCGTCGCGGACGACTTCGAGCTCCAATTCCTCCCACCCCAGAACGGATTCTTCGACGAGGATTTGTCCGACAAGACTTACCGAGAGCCCTCGGGCGGCCACAGTGCGCAGCTCCTCGACGTTAAAGACGGCACCGCCGCCCGTTCCGCCCATAGTATATGCCGGACGGATTATCACAGGATAGCCAATTTCGTCAGCTATTTTTTCCGCTTCATCTACGCTAAAGGCCAGTTCGCTTGTTGGCATCTCAATACCGAGGCGGTTCATTGTTTCTTTGAAGGCACCGCGGTCCTCGCCGCGCTTAATGGCATCGACCTGAACACCAATTACTTTGACTCCGTATTTTTCGAGCGCGCCGGAATGAGCAAGTTCGGAGGACAAATTAAGCCCACTCTGGCCGCCAAGATTTGGCAGGAGGGCGTCGGGCCGCTCCTTTTCGACGATTTTTACCATAGTCTGGAGGTCAAGCGGCTCTATATAGGTTACGTCGGCCATGCCGGGGTCGGTCATAATGGTTGCCGGGTTTGAATTGACCAGGACTATCTTATAGCCTAACTTGCGGAGTGCCTTACAAGCTTGTGTGCCGGAGTAGTCGAACTCGCAGGCCTGTCCAATGATGATTGGGCCGGAGCCGATAATCATAACTTTTTCTATATCATCTCGTTTCGGCATACCAAATTCTCCTGTATCTTAACATTGCGGCAAATTTTTTGCCTGAGGAGCAAGGGTATTGTGGAGGATTAAACTATATAGTGGTTGAGCTGTCAAATAAGAAAACGTTATAAGCCAGGTAAGCAGGATTGATTTTGCAAATAACCTCGGCATCGGTTTCAGCGGTGCGTCCGCGTAGTAAGATTGTTTAGTGGAAAGGTGAATTTGGATTGTATCCTGGCAGTAGAAGGAAAATGATATTACGTTATGGGATTGGGAGTTTGCGATGCTGGTGCATCACCGCACTTAGCCGATTTGGCGAAATTCTATCAGCTTTGCAGGGTTTCAAACTCGAAACAGTCACTTTTTGCTATCGCCGCGTACTATTCTGATGGTGTCGGTTCCTGCAAAGTCCGAACCATCATTGAGCTTGCCTGCGACTGTGAGCGAGACGGGGCTTTCCGCATCATTTAGCATGTTCTGGATTTCCGACCGGTCAAATTTGACAAGCAGCGTGTTTGCTCCTTCAGAGCTGCTCCGCGCAGGCCCGATCTTTTCATTTGGACTAATTTCCTTACTCAGAGCAATACTGGCGGAGTTTACGTCAGCAATATTATAGTCGCCTGGAAGTTCGATAGTGCAGCTAATCCAATTTCCATTGCTTTGGAGATTTAGAGTTTTGGGCATTATTTTAACAATGGCAGGTATTGATGGTACAAGTTCGTCGGCCCCGATGTCTATTTTCTCGCCTAATATTCGTGGATTTCCGTCGATGTCGGTTTCACTGGGCCCTGCGACAAACTCAGGGTCGCCGGCATCAATGCAAGGAGATTCATCAAGCAAATGGTAATTACCATCAACCCAAAAGTCATCTTTGGCATAAATAGTCGTCCCATTCGGGTTCCAATAGCTAGGATTAACAAAGCACGGGTCGAGGTCTATGTTACCCTGGCCCCAGTTTACGGTGCAACCATCGGCAAGTATCACATTCTGCTCACCGCCCTGAATGTCGCAATATGAAATCTGGATTGAGGTAGGGTCACCCTGGTTGCCGACCTTTATCTCTGATGCATACGGAGCCGTATCGCCCCAGAGAATACTGTGGCTTATAGACAGATTACTTGAGTTGTAGCAGTAGACTGCTCCTGCCGATTTGGAGGCAACATTTCCACTAATTGTGCAGTTGACAATAGTAGGATTGCCGGGGTAATGGCTGTAGATTGCGCCGCCGTCAGGTGCGGCGTTTCCACTGATAATACAATTTTTTATTGTGGGATTGCTGCCATTTAAGTATATTCCGCCCCCGCCGACCAGTGCTCTGTTTGCTGTGATATTGCAGTTAGTAATCACGGGATAACTGCTGCCGTTTGTACATGCAATACCGCCACCGAAGACTGCCAAGTTATTCTTAACGACACAGTTGGTAATTGAGGGGCTGCTATTGTTGTTGGAGTAAATCGCTCCACCCAAAACACCATATCCGTTGGTTATAGTAAGTCCTATTACTTTAGAATCGGCATTTTCCTCCGTGTTAAAGGCAAAGCCGCGACCATTACCATTACAGTCTATAACCGTACTGTTCACAATCTGTGGGTCGGTAGGATCAGTGCTACGGACGGTAATAGCTTTGCCTTTGAAGTTTATATTGCGATTGCCCGGGCCGCGGTATGTTGCCGGGGCGATGATGACGGTGTCAAAGTCCTGGCAAGTGTCGATGGCAGACTGAATGGTTGCATATTCTTCAGGCACATAGTAAGTGGCTGCCAGTGCCGAATTGGCGATTAGAACAGCACAAAAACAAATTGTCATTATTTTGTGTTTCATTTTTCTTTACCGAACTATCTTTTAAATGAAATTACCCACCAATAAAAACTTAAAGTACAACTTCAGAATAGGAGCTGGGAACGTAATACAGTATTATCTCAGGCCCGAAACCAGCCGGCATCTGGGTGGTCCCTGAACGGTTGAAGAAAAGGTCGCTGTTGCCGCTTAAAGTCATAGGATTACCGGAATAATTAATTACTGAGCCGTTAATTGTTCCGCCTGCGTTGCCGAAGAATTCAATTCCATTGGCGGCGATGGCACCATTCAGAGTTTCGAAGTTTCCGCCGAAGGATACACTAAAGCCGGGAGCCATAAGGAACGTGCCGGTTTCATTGCGGAGTTGCTCAAATTGCGTTTCTTCCGGCAGGTCAGTGACTGGGTAACTGACGACGGTGCCCAGAAAATCTATCCGATTTGTACCGGAGTCATCGTTCAAATCGCCATTACCGACGATGATTCCGGTTATGGTAGTATTTCCGGTAAAGGTGATAATGTTGGGAGCCTCGATGAAGACGACGCCTCGGAAAGTTACATTACCGAAACTGATGGGGTCGGTCCCGGCCGGTATTATCACATTATCATATTCCGGCAATATATTGTTGGGATCGAGAGTATTCTGAACATAGTGCCTAAAATAGTTGGGTTCCGGGACGGGGAATTCAGTTGGCGGAACGCCTTTGAAAACATGGTCGTAGGCTTCGGGAGCGGTTTCGCCGCCTATGGTGGCCTGACCGCCCTGTAAGTCAACAATAGCGTCGGGATTTGTGATGTGGACGTCGCCGGCGATTGCCGAGTTGCCGATGACTTCGAGGGCGTTGGCATCTTCGCTTTCGATATAGACACCCGCATCGAGCTCGACATTTGCACCGTTCATTTCGATGTTACCATGCAGGTTCAAGGCGCCTTTGGTTGCGACACCATAATCGAAAACGGTATGTGCTCTTGTTCCGAAATTATAATTGACCCTTATAGTCCGGTTCACGCCCCCGGTGGAACCGGTTACGTCCATTTGCAGTATATCGATGTTACTTGTTGGCTGAATTTCTGCGGAGAAATATTGTGCTGGTGAAGAGTATAGCACAACATCCCCGATAGTAATAGTTGAGTCTTCCATATCGTATGTTGACGCGATGTTTGAGATGCCATTTTCTGCCAAATCGGTCTGCAGAAAGTTCGCCAGATAGCCGAATCTGTCTTCTGGCTGTGTGGCGCCGGGCATATAAATGCGCCCGAACCAGAACCGAAGAATGTCAAGACCGGATTCGGCGCAGGCGTGGGAGCGATTGGCCTTGCGCTGGTTATCGGCAATCTGTAGATTGGTGCCGGACATCGTTGCTATGCTGATGGCCAGCGTGGAGAATATAAGTAAGAATATCATAGATATGATAAGCGCAGCTCCCTTTCGACAGTCTATTTTTTTTATGAGTTTCATTTTTCCCCCCACCGTAAAACGCCCCCTCAAGCAGCGTTTTTAGCAACTTCTATAGTGCCAATTAAACTATAAAATAATGTTTAGATAAAGGCAAAGGTGCCGGCCTGAATAATGTCAAAAGTATGTTGATTGCCTTTTGATGTCTGATAATAACGATTGATAAGGCTAAACAGTATCGCTATAAGGTATTCTCTTGTTCTGCGAAATATGAGCTGCGGGTAAAGGGCGAAGACATAACCCAGGAAAAGCCCAGCGAAGCAGCTTTTTGCTTCCAGAAGTCGAATTTTGCAGGTGTTGCATATTCGACGACTTCAAGTGAATTTTTCGATGGTTTCAGATATTGGCCGATTGTGATTCTGTCACAGCCGACATTGCGCAAATCTATTAGGACCTGCTCGACCTCGGCGTCGGTTTCTCCCAGTCCGAGCATAATTGAGGATTTGGTCTGGATACCGTCATAGCTTTCTTTGGCCATTCTGAGCAAGTTCAAGGAGCGTTGATAGCTTCCGCCGGCTCTGGCAAGCGGGTACAAAGATGGCACCGTTTCGATATTGTGAGCGAAAACGAAAGGTAAGGCATCTCGCAGAATTTTTAGGGCCTGTACCTGGCAGTTGCGGAAGTCAGGTGTTAGTATTTCAAATTTTACTCCGTTAGAAATCTTCTTCCTTCTTGCCGTATTCTTATCGGTCTGTGAATTTCTAATGGGGTGAATATCGGGGCACTGCTGCCTTACTTCGTTAATGCAATCGCGAAAATGACTAGCGCCGCCATCGGGCAAATCATCGCGGTTGACACTGGTGATTACGAGGTATTTCAGGCGCATTTGCTTTGTCATTTCAGCTATCCGGGCCGGCTCGGTCGGGTCCGGCGGAGCGGGTTTGCCCGTAGCTACCGAGCAAAATTTGCATCTTCGCGTGCAGATATTGCCCAGAATCAAGACTGTAGCCGTCCCTCTTGACCAGCATTCGCCACGATTGGGACAGTTGGCATTATTGCATATTGTCTCCAGGCCCAGAGAGCTTAATACGTTATCAGTGCGGTTGTAGGTCTCGCTGGCCGGTAAAGGCGCAGCCATGGCGGCAATTTTCGTCTCACATCGCTCATAATTCGTGGTTCGTTTGAGACAGAGAAATGATTTATTAGTAGTTGCGTTAATTTTTCTTCGACCTGACTCATTGAAAGCCGTCTGCCGCTCTCTTTGTGTACCGAGGTCATTTCTACGCCATCCAGGCCGCACGGTACTATATAATCGAAAATGCTCAGGTCATTTTGAATGTTTATTGCCATACCGTGATAGGTTATAAATTTCGATACGCGTGCGCCGATGGACGCAATCTTTCTATCGCCGACCCATAAGCCGGGAAAGCCCTTTCGCCTCCGGCTCCTGACGCCTAATTGCTGCAGCAGTTCTGTGCCTATCGCTTCGAGTTCTCGGATGTATTCGCTGATTCCGAGGTCAAGCTCCTGCAAATTTAAAATCGGATAAAAGACCAACTGGCCCGGATTGTGTGCTGTTGTGCCGCCGCCTCTGCGGATATCAACTACGTCGATTTGCTTCTGTGCCAGGTCTTCTCGACTGGCCAGCAGTTTGTTGGCACTTTGCCGGGCACCGAGAGTGATGACGGGGGAGTGCTCAACAATTAGAACAGTATCCGGTATTTTGCCCCTGTGTCTTTTTTCACGCAATTCGTGCTGCAATTGCAATGTATCTCGGTATTCAGCGAGCCCGCAGTCACATATTTTCAGAGGACAGTTTTTAGTTTTAGCAGCTACGACTGACATTGCGATTTTTTCTTTTTATGCTTTTGGCGGGTTGTGAAGGCTCAAGCTGAAGGCGTCTTCGGCGGCTTCCTTGAGCACCTCCGAAACGGTCGGGTGCGGGAACATTGATTCCCAATTTCCAATTTCCAATTGCCGATTGCCAATTAACAGGCCTGCGGCGGCAATCAGCTCGGTTGCCGTTGCGCCGACCATTGCAACGCCGATGATTTTGTTCGTTGAGTTATCCTTAACAACCCTTATCTGGCCGACCGTTTCGTTGTGTGCGACACTTCGGCCATTGGCTTTGAAAAATGATTTGCCGACAGAAACGTCGATTCCTTCGTTTTTGCAGGCTTCCTCGGTTTTGCCGATGGATGCGATTTCCGGGAATGTATAGACGGCACGCGGTATAAGCGAATAGTCGGCTATTCTGTCATCGCCACCTGTGGCGTTGACCGCTGCCACTTCGGCCTCGGCAAAAGCGCCGTGGGCTAAAAAGGTTGTCCCCACGGCATCACCGATGGCATAGACGCCGGGGATATTGGTCTGCATTTTTTCGTTGACTGCGATTGCAGAGTTGGACATTTTTAGATTAAGAGCTTCGATGGTTTCCTTATCACAGACTGATTTTCTGCCAACCGAAACTAATACCTTTTCCGCCTCGATTGCCTGGCTGTTTTCGAGAACCACTTTTGCCAGCCCGGCAGTAGTATCGACCGAAGCGACTTTCCGGCTGGTCAGGGCATCGATACCAAGTGTTTTGAATTCACGCTCTATCAATCGGCCGACCCATTCATCCTCCATAGGAATCAATCGGGAAAGGGCTTCAACGATAGTTACTTTCGTTCCCACAGCAGCATACACACAGGCCAATTCGCAGCCAATAACTCCACCGCCTACGATTACCATTGATTCGGGTATTTGCTCCAGTGCCAGTGCCTCTTTACTACTGATGACGGTTTGGCCGTCAAAGGGTATTGTCGGAAGCTGAATCGGTTCTGAGCCGGTGGCGAGGATTATTTTGTCGGCCTGGATGTTCATTGGTGAATTATCCGAATCAATTTTGACTTTGTTTGGTGCGGTAACAATGGCCCGGCCCTGAAGTATCTTTATGTTGTTGCTCTGGATTAATCCCGTCAGGCCTTTGCGAAAGGCGGTTACTATATTGTCCTTTCGGGTCTGGATTTTCGACCAGTTTGGGGAAGCTTCGGGTACGTCAACTCCCATCAGAACCGCATGCTTTGCCAGCAGCAATGTATGGGCTGATGCAAGCAGTGCCTTCGAGGGGATACAACCGCAATTCAAGCAGGTGCCGCCTATGAATCCTTTTTCGACAACTGCTACCGAAGCGCCTCTTTGTGCACATCTGATAGCGGCGGCGTAACCGCCCGGGCCGCTGCCGATTACTAAACAATCGAAATTTTCTGCCATAATTTATACTCCTTGTTTATCACTTCTTCGGAGCGAAAAGCTGAAACTCCCAGATGGTTGGGCCTTCGGCGGCCTTGAGGATATTCAGCCGAACGTAGCGGGCGGTTACGGGCGAGAATTCCAGCTTTAGTTTCTGGCCGATTTTCGTTCCTTCAGCGAAAGTTCGCCATTGGTCGCCGTCCTTGTATTGCAGCTCAAATTGCTGCACGCGGTTAAATTCCTCACTGACTATGGCACGATTAAACATCATTGATTTAACCAAATCTACCTCAAGCCAGGCCTGCTTAGTGCCGGAGTCAGTGGCCCAACGGGTGGCGGAGTCGTCGTCGATGGCTTTGTCGGGGCCATACGAGCGTGAGTTCTGGAAGACGTTGGAGGCGGCTGCCTTTTTTCCTGCGGTCAGGGAATCGGAGGGCAAAGCTCGCGGGGTGATTTCGCCGGCCGGGCCGTCGAGCTTTAGCTCGATTATGGTGTCGAGTTCCCGGCGATGGGCCTGCAGGACGGAAATCTCGATGGCTTCGGTGGTCTGTTTGACGGTGATTGTTCCACCGGTCAGAACCGAGCTGGCGATTATCTTTTTGGGGATTGGCGGCAGAGTAAGAGTATCGGCGGGCCAAGCCCCAGGTGCCGTTTTTGAAGGGTCCACCTCTTGTGCCGTAGATAGTATGGCCGTATTTTTTTAGCCAGTCGCCCATTTCTTTCAGGCGCTCGACCTGGCGAGGCTCGATTCGGCCATCGGGCATAGGGCCGACATTGAACAGGAGATTGCCGTCGCCGCCGACGACCCATACGAGTGTCTGGATACATTGCTTGAGTGACTTCATCTGGTCATTTGGCTTCCAGGCCCACTGGCGGCAGATTGTCATACAGGTTTCCCAGGGCCGGTCGGTCTGGAATTTGCCGATTCTCTGCTCGGGGGTGTCGTGGTCGGCAGGCAGACCTGCCCGGTTGTTGATGATGATGTGGGGCTGAAGCCGGCGAATCATCCTGAATAGGTTTTCGGAGTCCCAGTCTTTTGCCGAGCCGCCCAGGCCGTCGAACCACAGGATGTCAAGGCGGCCGTAGTTGGTGCACAGCTCGCGAATCTGGCCGTGGAGAAATTCGATGTAGCGAGAATGATTCTCCGTTCGGTAATCAGGGTGGTACCAATCGACGGGTGAGTAGTAGAAGCCGAGTTTCAATCCTGCCTTGTGGCAGGCGTCGGCCAATTCTTTGACGACGTCGCGCTTGAACGGCGAGTTAGTGATTTTGTAGTCGGTTAGCTTGCTGTCGAACATCGAGAAGCCATCGTGATGTTTTGAGGTGAACACAAGGTACTTCATACCGGCGTCTCTGGCGACCTGTATCCACTCGTCTGCGTTGAACTTTACGGGGTTGAACTGCTTATAGAGGTTGTCGTATTCTTCAGCGGGTATAGAGCCCGTCCCGCTGCGTCCTCGCCGCTCGCCGCCGCGGGACCAGCCGATCTCCGTGCCCTTTAGACTGACCGGGCCCCAGTGTATGAACAGCCCGAATTTCATTTCGCGCCATCGCTGCATATCCTGCTCGCCAGCGTGCAGATAATCTTTAGACTCTTTCAAGTTACTGGTGTTGACTTGCCTTGCGGAACAAGCCGTAAGCAAACACACGACTAATCCGAGGCACACTACAAGTAAACACTGAATTCGTTTGTCTTTTTGCATACTTTTCATCCTTTCGATTTGAAAAATGCTCGTTGACACAAAGCAGTAATATAGCAGAAAGGCACAGGAAGCGAAACTCAACATTTAGTTTTTTGGCAAAATCGAACAAAATCTAATGCAAACACGGCCCGCAATTATCTGAAAATACTGGTATGCACGGCATCGAACATTCTGACGCCGCCGGTGTCGAGTTGCAGGATGAGGCCCTTTTCAGGGTCTATTCCGATGCAGTTGCCGGCAAATTTGGTGCCGTTAAAGATGAGCGCTACTCTGTGATTTAGCTGAATGCTTAATCTGCGCCACCGGTCCGTTACTTTCTTGCCATCTTTTTCTGCCACTTCGAGCCAGTGGTCTAATGAGGCAAGTAGTCTTTTTGCCAATGATATGCGGTCGGATATTGGGCAGCTTTCGATGTCGATACTTGTTGCGATTGGTTGTAATTCGGCAGGAAAGGAGTTTTTGTTTTGATGGCAGTTTATTCCTATGCCGAGGATATAAGCACTGCTATTGTCATCGATTTTTGATTCGAGGAGTATTCCGGCCACTTTTTTGCCGTTTAGTATTATATCATTTGGCCATTTGATTTTTACATCGGTGCCGCCGATTTTGCCCAGCCCATCGGCGACTGCTACGGCACAGGTAAGCGAGAGGAGCTCGGGATTTAGTTTGCAATCAGTTAAAACAATCGAGCAGAGAATACTGTCTGCCCTGCTGCTATGCCATTTTGTGCCGGCTCTGCCGCGGCCGGCGGTTTGCTCTTCTGTGAAGATTGCCAGGCCGTCATTTTGTTTGTTTTTTGCGTATTCGGCGGCGATGTCGTTCGTGCTTGATGTGTTGCTATAGACGAGGATTTTTCTACCGATGCGTTTGGTTTTTAGATTTGCCTTTATTTTGTCAGGGTCGAGCTGGTCGTCTTTTGGCATAGTTTTAGTTACCTGTCGAGTCCAATGTCAACGGCTCTTGCCGAATGAGTGATTTCGCCTACGGCGATTCTATCGATGCCGCATTGTGCGATAGCTGAAACACTGCTCAAGGTTATGTTGCCGGAGGCCTCAAGGAGAGGTTTTTTTCTTTTTCCGCACATTTCGTTTCGCATGTCGATGGCGTGTTTTAATTGCCACTGGCCCATATTGTCGAGCAGCACAATGTCGACACCGGGAATCTTTAACACGTGGTTGAGCTGGTCATCGACGTGGTCGACCTCGACGGCGATAAATTTGGCGCCTTTTACCTTCCGCGCTCGTTCGATTATTTTTTTCAGCTTCGGGTAGAAGTTTCTTCCGAGCTGCGCAAGATGATTGTCTTTGATAAGGACGGCGTCATATAGTCCGAGTCGGTGATTATATCCCCCGCCGCAGCGAACAGCATATTTTTCCAAGATTCGCCAGCCGGGCATTGTCTTTCTCGTATCGTAAATCTTTGCTTTTGTCCCCTGAATCGCACGGACAAATTTGCGTGTTGTCGTGGCTATTCCGCTGAGCCGCTGCAGGAAGTTGAGCATAACTCGTTCGGCGCTTAGTGTGGAGCGCAGGGGACCTTCGATTGTTGCGATTCTGCATCCGACGTAAGCCGACTCGCCGTCTTTTACGAGGACCTTTAACTTGAGTCTTTTGTCGTAGTATTTGAGGATTTCTCTGGCGACATCCATTCCGCATACCACTATTTCCTCGCGTGATATGATATCGGATTTGGCCATAGTATCATCTGTGAAGAGAAGCTCGCTGGTCATATCGCCCCGGCCGAGGTCTTCTTCAATGGCCATTCGGATTAGGGGACGTACTTCTGCAATGTTAAGTTTTTTCATCTTACTTTTTCCTTGGCCACAAAAAGGCACAAAAACACGAAACAAGATGTATTACAAATCCTTTTTCTTATGCCTCTTGTGCTTTTTTGTGGCTAAATAGTTACTTTTCTTTTTACTTGACTCGATGAGAACGAATTCCGGCAAGTCTTTTAATTCGCGCAATTGGTCCCGCAGGAAAGCCGCCCGCTCGAAATCAAGGGCCTGGGCCGCTTCAAGCATTTCTTGCTCAATTTGAGAAGCCAGTTCAACCTTTTCATACTCGCCGCTGTCAAACCGAACCGCCTGGCGTGCAATCTGCCTTGCTTTTATCTGCTCGGTTAAGCTTTTGCGGACTTCCTTTTTTATCGTCTCGGGCGTGATATTGTATTTTTTATTGTATTTTAACTGAATTTTACGGCGTCTGTTTGTTTCGTCAATAGCTTTTTGCATCGATTCGGTAACTTTATCGGCGTATAAAAAGACGGTGGCGTTGATATTTCTTGCCGTTCTGCCGATTGTTTGTATCAGTGAAGTCTGACTTCTCAGAAAACCTTCCTTGTCTGCATCAAGGATGGCGACTGCTGAGACTTCCGGCAAATCCAAACCTTCGCGCAACAGGTTAATTCCCACCAGCACGTCAAAGGCGCCGTTGCGTAAGTCGCGGAGTATCTCAATTCTTTCGAGGGTGTTGATTTCGCTGTGCAGGTAACGGCATCTAAAACCCTTCTTTCTAATGTAACCTGCCAGCTCTTCGGCCAGCCGTTTTGTCAAGGTTGTAACAAGCATTCGTTCCCTGACTTTGACTCGTTTTTCGATTTCGCCCAAAAGGTGCGGAATTTGATTTCCGGCCGGATGTACGAATATTTCAGGGTCTATCAGTCCGGTCGGCCTGATGATTTGCTCGACGACCTCATTATGACATTTATTAAGCTCGAACGGCCCGGGTGTAGCAGAGACGAAGATGGCGTTGGCCCAGTTTTCCTGAAACTCTTCGAAACGCAGAGGCCTGTTATCCAGCGCGCTTGGCAATCTAAAGCCGTGTTCAACCAGGACTTCTTTTCTGCTTCTATCGCCAGCCCACATCGCCCGCAGTTGCGGAATGGTAACGTGCGATTCGTCGATAAATAAAAGAAAGTCTTTCGGGAAGTAGTCAATCAGCGTATAAGGTCTGGCTCCGGGCGGCAGGCCCGACAGGTGCCTGGCGTAATTCTCAATCCCGCTGCAATAGCCGATCTCCTGTATCATTTCAATATCATACATCGTTCGGGCCTGCAGCCGCTGGGCTTCTAAAAGTTTGCCCTGCTGGCGGAGTTCCTGCAATCGCTGTTTTAATTCGACCTTTATGCTCTCTATGGCGGAGCCGATTCTGTCGCCGGGCATAATATAGTGCTCGGCTGGATATATAAAAACTTGTTCTTCAACAGCTAAGGTTTCTGCGGATATGGGATTTATGTAGCTTATCTTTTCTATTTCATCACCGAAGAATTCAAAGCGAATTGCAAAAGATTCGTAAGAAGGATACAACTCAACCACGTCGCCGCGAACTCTGAATGTCCCCCTCGTAAAGTCGAAGTCGTTTCTGGTGTACTGGATGTCAGCCAATCTGCCGAGCAGGTCATTTCTCTCTAAACACTCGCCGGTCCGGACGACTACTACCGAAGCTTTATAATCTTCCGGCGAGCCAAGCCCAAAGATGCAGGAGACGGATGCGACAATAACACAATCGTCTCTCGTTGAGAGGCTGGTAGTGGTGGAAAGGCGGAGCCGGTCGAGGTCGGCGTTTTTCGAGGCGTCCTTTTCTATGTATATGTCACGCTGCGGAATGTAGGCTTCGGGCTGGTAATAATCGTAATAGCTGACAAAATATTCGACGGCGTTTTCCGGGAACAGCTCCTTGAATTCCTCATATAGCTGAGCGGCTAACGTTTTGTTGTGGGATATGACAAGGGTCGGTCGGCTGGATTGAGCAATGACGTTTGCCATTGTGAATGTTTTGCCGCTGCCGGTAACGCCCATCAGGGTCTGGAATTGCTTGTTTGAGCGCAGGCCCTCTACGAGCCGGCCTATGGCTTCGGGCTGGTCGCCGGCAGGATTAAAGTCTTTATTGAGTTTGAATTTTCCCATCTTTAACCGCGGATTTTGCTGATTTCACGGATATTATTATTTTAGCCGCAGATTGCATAAATTTCACGGATTTTTTAAGAGGTGAGCGTACAGCCACCGGTGTCTTCATCTGACCCTGTCGGGATATACGACGGCCGCGATGAGTGCAGGGCCGTATTGCTGCCAGAGGCGCTCCGAATCGAGCCTATCGGCGATGTAGGGTAGTTCGAGGGTTATAGTAGGAATTCTCAGAGTAACTCCTGCGTATGACCCCAGCGAGCCGGGCTTTGCACCCAGCTTTTTCAGAGGTAAATCACAATATTCTGCCATGCGATTGGCGAGAGCTATTCCCGGGCCGTCATAGTCGATACAGGCCAGCGGTTGATGAATGCTGACAATACGGTCAGGAGTGTATTGCTGGATGAGTTGTTCAACGATGCGGGACTCCGGCTCGGAAAGTGCGGTGTATCCGAACCGGTTGCTGTTAATACGATTTGCTGTTGAGAAGTTACGGTTCAGGTCCACACCACGGGCGTTAGAGCGGGTGTTGTGAGCGACGCCATCCGGATTTGCAACCGGCATAAGGACGACCTTGCGTCCCTGCAGCAGGTGTGGGTACTGTTGAAGATACCTGGCCAAACGTCGGACAAGTGGTATTCCGGCCGGCTCGCTACCATGTATTGCCGCAAGGATGAAGGTTACGTCGCGGCCCTGGCCAAGGACGATGTATTCCATAGGCCGGTTCTGTACCGATTTGCCGACAATCCGGCGTGGTATCGCCGGCTCAACTACCGTGGGTGGCGGGAACTCAACTATTTCAGGGAAGTCCACAGGCTGATAGCAGCCCGCAAAGGCCAGCGCAGCAAATAAGGCATAAACCGTCAAGATAATAGACCGTTTCCTTCTCATATCAGATGTCCTTTCACGTTGTTCGCTTTGTTCGGTAATATACGAAAACAGCGGGATTATAAACTTTTTTTGCTGAGGTTAAAGGCAAAAGTCAAAGGCGTAAAATATAAAAAAAAATCGTGGTGGGGCATAATAATAGGGTAGTCTATGTGCATGTGGTTTCCTCTTATTGGGGGATGGGTTAAAAGTGTAGAGATTAAGTGGTCAGAGCCGATGATAAATTAAGAAGCAGAGTTTCGCCAGGACAGCGATTTGCTTTGAGACAAGGACATATATGGTTGAGAATCGGAAAAAAGCAAGGCCTTTGGTCTATATTATAGCCGTTATATGCCTTGTAGTCTTTTGGTATCTGGGACGCGGCCTCTACCGTGGCGCAATGACTATTCACCAGCTTTTAGCGGAAAACAAGCACCTCAAGAAAGCAATAACCAACCTTACGCAGGAAGACCAGATAGGCTACGCAAAGGTGATTTCTCAGGAAATAAAGAATGGGGAACTTCTTACAACCATAAGATTTGTTGAGACTGCCAGAGACGACAAGTTAAAAAAAATTATAGAAAAAGAATACGCAATCGAAGGCGACATAATCTATTTTGACGCCTTGATTGTGAAGTTCGGAGATAAGATGGTTATGGACGGCAAGACAAAGGCCCTGTATTTGTGGAGAAGGGTCTATGGTGAGACAACGGCACCGCAAGAGGGATTTGCGATAGAAGAGCAGGGTGTCGAACCCCGCAGATATAACGATCTGCTTAAAGTCTTACCGGTGGAACAAAGGCAGATGTTCTGGTCCAGCATTTGGGACCTGGCGAATGACCCTGAAAAGTTAAAGGAGTACGACATCGAAGCCATATATGGTAACGCTGTTTATTCGAAGCTTAGAAAAGGTCTTATTTACGTTTTCAAGATAGGGCCAACCGGCC